>JGI24538J26636_10000636_pt1 | contig 9773 bp, 9 predicted proteins | sample SouAtlMetagenome_FD_26636 | JGI IMG/M metagenome (IMG submission 26636) | reverse complement strand
AGCAATTTTACCTGCATATCTTAATGCATTGTCGGGGTTAGGTGTTCATGTTGTAACTGTAAATGATTACCTAGCAAAACGAGATTCTGAGTGGGTAGGTCAAGTACCAAAGTTTTTAGGTCTAAGCGTAGGATTAGTCCAAGAAGGAATGTCGCAAGAACAAAGAAAAGAGAATTACTCAAAAGACATAACTTATACAACTAATAGCGAATTAGGTTTTGACTATTTGCGTGACAACATGGCAGTGATGTTACAAGATATTGTTCAACGACCATTTAATTTTTGTATTTTGGATGAAGTTGACTCTATTTTAATTGATGAAGCACGCACGCCTTTAATTATTTCCGGTTCAGTTGATTCACGTGATGACAAATACAATGCAGCAAATGACATAAGTAAGTCTCTTCGAAGAAATACTGATTATGAAATTGACGAAAAAGCTCGTAATGTTCTTTTAACGGACGATGGAATAATTCAGTGCGAGCAGGTATTAGATGGGCAGGATCTTTATGATCCTCTAAATCCTTGGGCTCCTTACATATTGAATGCTATTAAAGCAAAAGAATTATTTATAAAGGATGTCCATTACATCGTTAAAGATAAGGAAATAATTATTGTTGACGAATTTACTGGAAGAATCATGGAAGGTAGAAGATGGAGTGATGGATTACATCAGTCAATCGAAGCCAAAGAAAATCTTTCAATACAAAGTGAAACACAAACTCTAGCTTCGATAACATATCAGAATTTTTTCCTTTTATATCCAAAACTGTCAGGAATGACAGGAACTGCGAAGACAGAAGAAGCTGAATTAGATAAAATTTATTCTTTGGAAGTAATTACTGTACCTACACATCGACCAATGAGTCGAAAGGATCTACCTGACTTAATCTACAAGAATCAATATGCAAAGTGGAGATCCGTCGCAGATGAATGTTTAGACATGCATACTTTAGGACGTCCTGTTCTTATAGGTACTACAAGTGTCGAAAAATCAGAGCTTCTTTCTTCATTACTGAAGGAATATGGGATACCACATAATCTATTGAATGCAAAGCCAGAGAATCTAAAACGGGAAGCTGAAATTGTTGCACAAGCTGGTCGTAAGGGAGCTGTAACCATTGCTACTAATATGGCAGGAAGAGGGACAGATATATTACTAGGAGGAAATGCTAATTATATAGCTCGCAATACTATCACTCTTCTTTTAACTAAAGGATCTTCAAAAGATGAAATTCGTAAGGATCCTCAGCTAGAAAATTTATTTACTTTCCTTTATGAAAAAATAGATTCATCTTCTATTACTGACAAAGAATTAGAACAGAAACTTTCTATAGCTTGTGAAAAGAGTTTCACTGAAGATAGATTGGTTATAACTTTACGAGCTGCCTACCAAGTATTAGTAGAAAAATATGACAGACTCATTGAGCAAGAAAGACAAAATGTAGTTTCTATAGGAGGATTGCATGTTATAGGAACAGAAAGACATGAATCTAGAAGAGTCGATAATCAATTACGAGGTCGGTCTGGTAGACAAGGAGATCCCGGATCTTCACGTTTCTTCCTTAGTCTAGAGGACAATTTGCTAAGAATCTTCGGAGGGGATAAAATAAGTGACCTTATGGATGCTTTACGGGTAGAAGACGACGTTCCAATTGAATCTAAGTTGCTTAATAATAGTCTCGAATCGGCCCAGAAAAAGGTAGAAGCTTATTATTATGATGCTAGGAAACAATTGTTCGATTATGACGAAGTCCTTAACTATCAGAGACAAGCTATATATGCAGAAAGGAGGCGTGTTCTAGAGTCCATAAATCTTAGAGATTGGGTTATTCAGTATGCCGAAGCGACAATACTAGATATCGTAAGACCCAATACTAATCAATCTGTTAATCGCCGTGATTACTATAGTTTACAATTAGCAAAGATCGAAGATTTATTAGGTTTACCTTATCCTCTAGATGTGGACTATTTTTTAGATCTATCTAATTCAGAAGCCGAGATTTTTCTCTCTAAACAGGTACGAATTGCATATGATTTAAAAGAGAGTCAAATAGAATTAATAGAAGATGGTTTAATGAGAGAATTAGAACGTTCTTTCCTTCTTCAGAAAATAGATTCTACATGGAAAGATCACTTGCAAAGTATGAACGCACTGAGAGAGACTATTGCTTGGCGTGGTTATGGACAAAAAGATCCATTGATTGAATATAAGAATGAAGCTTACATTCTTTTCACATCGATGGTGACAAACATTAGGCATTCCGTAACTTATCTAATATTTAGGTCTCAACCAATACTTAAAACTTAATATCAAAACTTACCAATTAATTTGACAATGTTTTGATAATAAAACATCATATATTAAACAATCTAATAAATAAAAATATAGATATGACTACAAAAAGAACACTGGGAGGAACTAACCTAAAGAAGGCTAGAGTATCTGGATTTAGAGCACGTATTAGAACGGCTGCTGGTAGAGCTATTTTAAAAGCACGTAGAAAGCGAGGACGTAAACTTTTAACGACTATCTAAAAAACTATTACTGTATGTTTTTTTTAAACATACAGAATTCTTTAGATTTTATTTATATATTTATTACTAAACTAAATGAGTTTCATTAAAGAGTTTAAGCTTTTATTAAAAGCACGCTATCCAATACTTTATATACCTACAAGTGAAGAAGAAAGAGTTGAGTATGTGATACGTTCTTGTGTACAGTTATATAGCAATAGAGGAATTTATGCTTGGGATTTCGTGGATGGATATGTGGGAAATCCTAATGATAATGGTTTTGCTTCTAGAAATCCTCTGCAAGCACTAGAATTAATTGAGAGATTAACCCCAACGAATCCTGCTGTTTTTTTACTGAAAGATTTTCATCTTTTTTTGACTGATATATCAGTGGCACGAAAGCTTAAGAATTTAACTAAAGTTCTTAGAAATCAAACAAAGAATATTATCATTATTGCTGACGAAGTTAATATTCCTGAATCGCTCAAAGATATTATTACTGTTCTAGACTTTCAGTTACCTCAGCCCTCTGAGATAAAAAAAGAACTATTAAGAGTTCAAGAGTCGCTTGGATATAATATTCCTGACGCTTCTTTGAATAGCTTAGTCAGTTCTTGTCAGGGTCTCTCTCTGGAACGTATACGACGTGTACTATCTAAAATTATAGCAACTTATAAAGAGATTAATATTGAGAGTCTTGAACTTATTTTTGCTGAAAAAAGACAGATTATTAGTAAAACACAAATTCTAGAATTTTATCCAGCAAAAGAAAAAATATCTGATATAGGTGGACTGAATAACCTTAAGTTGTGGCTGAAACGAAGATCAGGTGCATTATCAAAAAAGGCAATAGAGTATGGTCTTCCATCACCGAGGGGATTATTACTAGTAGGCGTACAAGGGACAGGGAAATCTTTAACAGCAAAAGCAATAGCTAATGAGTGGAACCTACCGTTGCTACGATTAGATATAGGTAAGCTTTTCGGAGGAATTGTGGGTGAATCCGAATCTCGTATGAGGCAAATGATTCAATTGTCAGAAGCAGTTTCACCTTGTGTTCTATGGATTGATGAAATAGATAAAGCTTTTTCAGGTATTGATAATCAAGGCGATAGTGGTACGACTAGTAGAGTCTTGGCAACATTCATCACTTGGTTATCTGAGAAGCAATCATCTGTGTTTGTTGTTGCAACTGCCAATAATATTTATAAATTGCCTCCCGAGATTTTACGAAAAGGGCGTTTTGATGAAATTTTTTTCATAGGTCTACCCAATGAAAAAGAAAAAGAATTGATATTTAAAGTTCATTTAAGTCGTTTACGTCCTAAATCATGGACTTCATACGATATTTCTTATCTAACTAGGTTGGCAAAAAATTTTTCAGGAGCTGAGGTTGAAGAGTCTATTATCGAGGCTATGCATATAGCATTCAGCGAGAATAGAGAATTCACTACGGAAGATATAGCTACTTCTATAGAACAATCTATCCCTTTAGCAGAGTTAAATTCTGAAAAGATTGATGAGTTGCAGGAATGGGCTGATGCTGGAAAAATCCGTTTAGCCTCTTAATTTATATGCTTTATAGAAGGGCCTGTTATGATATTATATAGATAATATATCTATCGATTAGCAATAATAACTATAAATAACAGGCAATTTCCAAAACTTTATGTCACACTTTAGTAAAATTCAGACATCTTTAAAAGATCTTGATCTACTAAAAAAGTCGTTGAATGACTTATCTATTCACTGGGAACCAGAGTTAAACCGTGTGAGAGGTTATAAGCAACAAACGACATTTGCAAATCTTGTTATCAGACAAGACAATAACTATGATATTGGTTTCAGTTGGAACGGTTTCGAGTATCAACTTGTAGCTGATATTCAGTTCTGGCAACAACCATGGTCTATAGAAATGTTCTTAGACAGAGTAAGTCAAAGATATGCCTATAACTCGATAGTAGAATCTACTTCTCAGCAAGGTTTTCAATCAGTAAGTGAAACTGTTCAGGAAGATGGATCTATTAAANTAACACTTCAGAAGTGGAATGCAAGTGTAATATAGTAATAAAAAAAATGCGGACGGAGAGACTCGAACTCTCACAAGGTTAACTTACTAGAACCTAAATCTAGCGCGTCTACCAATTCCGCCACGTCCGCTTTTTACTATAATCTAATCATAGCAAAAGTAAAATAAAAAGGAAACACATTTTATATATACTTTTTCTATGGTTATTTTTTATTTATAAAAAATATAAACTCTGTAATAAGATTATGTTTTTATGTTATAGTATATACTCAAGAAGAGTTGAGAAAAAACTTTATCCTCAGTAGCTCAGTGGTAGAGCGATCGACTGTTAATCGATTGGTCGTAGGTTCAAGTCCTACCTGGGGAGTTCTAGATTCTTTCATATATATAGTCTTTATAGTATAAAATAATAACAAAATAGTATAAGTTTAATAATTTTGTATGTTAAAGAAAATAAATAGAAATGCTTGGTTAATAGCTAATCGCTTAGGGAATTTGCAGTTCGCTATACTACTTCTTTTGTTGATAGCTGCTTTTAGTTCGACTGGAACTTTTATAGAACAAGGTAAAGATCTGTCTTTTTATGAACTGAATTATCCTGATTTACAACCACTCTTTGGTTTTATAAATGCAAAATTTATACTTACCGTAGGCCTCGATCATGTGTATACAACTTGGTGGTTTATCGTAAACTTATTTTTGTTTGTAATAAGCTTGTTTTCTTGCACATTGGTAAGACAACTACCATCGCTTAAATTTTCAAGATTATGGAGATTTTATGACAATTATCAATCTTTAAAAAAATTTAACGTGAAAATAGAGATGGATAATGCTAGTTTAACAAAGTTAGCTTTTCAACTAAAAAGTAATAATTACAATGTTATCCAAGAAGGTCGTTTTATTTATGCCTATAAGGGGTTAATTGGTCGCATATCTCCCATAATAGTGCATGCTAGTATTATTCTAGTTTTATTTGGTTCTGTTATAGGTAGTGCATCGGGATTTATGACTCAAGAATTAGTTCCTACAAATAATCTTTTTCATTTACGCAACATAATAAATTCGGGGCCTTTTAGCGAGGTGCCACAGAGTATAGAAGGGTATGTAAAAGATTTTAAGATTGCTTACAGTGAAGAAGGTGTTATAGATCAATTTTACTCAGATCTATCAATACTAGATACCAACGCAAATCCATTAAGTAGCAAAACTATTTATGTTAACGAACCGTTGCGCTACAAGGGGATCGTGTTTTATCAAACCGATTGGGGAATTGCCAATTTAACTGTAAATATTGATAATGAAAAGAATATAGATCTCCCTTTGAGCTTAGTTGATACTGCATCCAACAACAGATTTTGGATATCTAATCTATCACAGTTAAATTATTTAGGAATAGAAAATACCTTTTTAGTTTTACAAGACCTAACTGGCAAAATATCACTTTATGATTCCAATAAGAATATTGTCGCAGAAGTCCAAGTTGGTCAGATGTTCACTCTTAATGGCCACAATTTAAGAGTTACAGAGATCATTCCATCAACAGGGTTACAGGTAAAATCTGATCCCGGAACTCTCATTGTGTATCTTGGTTTTTTAACGCTAATGATTAGCACGCTCTTAAGCTATGTTTCTTATTCTCAAATTTGGGCATTTAAAGATACCGATACATTGTGTGTAGCTGGACAGACTAACAGAGCTGTTTTTATTTTTGAAAAACATTTTAATGAAATGTTAGTTAATACAAAAAAGAATTAGTTTAATGCACTATGGATATATTCTAAGCTTCTGTGAGTCCTCAATAAGATCAGGCTATAAGCTAGCGATTTGTATATATTTACTAGTTCATATGAGTCGCTGATAATTTTAATAATTAGCTTTTTAAAAAGCAGAATTAATTATTCACACTTAACATTCATTCTAAATAGAATAAATCAATATGTCGCGTACTATTGTAATAACTTCTGGTAAAGGAGGAGTAGGAAAAACAACAGCGACAGCTAATTTAGGCATGGCTTTAGCTCAACTAGGCTATCAAGTGGCTCTTATCGATGCTGATATTGGTCTTCGTAACCTAGATTTGTTATTAGGGCTCGAGAATAGGGTCATTTATACAGCTCTTGAAGTCTTGTCTGGAGAATGTAGATTAGAACAAGCTCTAATCAGAGACAAACGGCAACCAGGATTAGTGTTATTACCAGCAGCGCAAAACCGTAATAAAGACTCAATTGATTCGGACCAAATGCAATATTTGGTTACCCTAATGAATCAACAATATGATTACATTTTAATAGATTGTCCAGCTGGTATTGAATCAGGATTTCATAATGCAATAGCGCCAGCTGATGAAGCTATAGTAGTGACAACTCCAGAAATAGCAGCAGTCAGAGATGCAGACAGAGTTATAGGTCTCCTAGAGGCAAATAATGTGAGAAGAATTAGTTTGCTAGTTAATAGGCTCAGACCGCAAATGGTAAAAGCTAATGACATGATGTCAGTCGCAGATGTAAAAGAAATTTTAGCTATTCCTTTGGTAGGTGTAATTCCTGAGGATGAATGTGTAATTGTTTCAACTAACAGAGGTGAGCCACTAGTACTTGAAAACAAATTATCTTTACCTGGTATTGCATTCGAACATACTGCATGTAGATTGGATGGTCAAGATGTTGAGTTCCTAGATCTACAACTGTATTCCAAAGGGCCATTAAAACGTCTTCGACGTTTTTTTCTTGGGTCTTTCACATCTTAAATAAAAACTTAACCATAAACATTGATGATCACAGAATTTTTTGAACGTTTGTTGACCAGCAATCGAGGCAGTCGTGACGATGTTAAACGACGTCTCAAGTTAGTTCTAGCACATGATCGTTCTACTCTGAATGCTGCGACGCTAGAAAAAATGAGAGAGGAAATATTGGTGGTTGTTTCTAAGTACGTTGAGCTTGATACGGATAGTCTTGAATTTTCGATAAAGACTGATAGTAAGATGACAGCGCTAATTGCTAACTTACCAATTAGAAGAATTCTCCATCCTAAGGATCTAGAGTAATTTGTTTGATCTAATTTGAAATATTGTATGAATGGAAAAAATAAATCTATTTTGTTTGAAAGGAAATTATAATAGGTCACTTTTCTTCGTAAACCAAAGCATCATTTAACTCCTAAATAATCATATTGTTTGACCTATTAACTTTATAATCCTACGTATTAAATAGTCTTTTTCGTTTTTTGTACCACCAACGGTATGAAAAGTTTATATAGACACAGAATTATTGTTGGATTATTACTCTTTTAATATGGGAGGAAGATTAACTCCCATTTAATCAATCTTCCTTTTTATTATGAAACTCAATTAATCTATATTTAATAGACTTTGGAAGAGCTATTTAAAAAAAAGTGTTATATCAGCTTATTCTTCTTCTGAAAGAGCACTTTTATTATTTGAGTAAATGAAACTCCCTGAATTATCATTTAAGACTGATTTAGCCAGAGATATAGCTCTTTCTCTCTGAATTACAGCCTTATTAACCCACGTTGCGTGACGTGATTTTGTTTTGCTACTTGATGTGCGTTTTTTAGGTACAGCCATAGTTTTTTGTTATTAATAGTGAATTGATTTTTTACTCTAATGTTTTTTCTTGTCTTATAAGTTAATATTATACATCTAAAGCAAATATTATAAAATAAAAGCGCAAAAAGGAATTAGTTTCCTTTTTGCGCAAAATCAGACTTAATTTTTATCTCGATCCTAAACGGCTAAGTTGTCTTAGAGCAATTCTAGCGATATTGAATCCTGCCCAAGATAGTGCAGCCAATAAAGGGAAAAGAACTATTAGTAGTCGCATGTCCATGACATTTTTCCTCTTGTAATCTTTCCTAAATATTATAGCTAATGAGTTATTATTATGTATTTAGAAAAAACAAATTGCTATCTTTCCACTTCTTTAATTGGGAATTTATTAATCTTTTCGATCAAGATCCAATTATTCAAAATTATATGTAAACTAACTTAACATTGAGAAAAAAAAATGACTATAATTCATTCTAATAAATGACAGATCTTCCTTTTACTTTGGACCAATTAAGAATTTTGAAAGCAATAGCTTCTGAAGGAAGTTTTAAAAAGGCTGCTGAAAGTCTGTACATATCTCAGCCAGCAGTCAGTTTACAAGTTCAAAATTTGGAAAGGCAGTTGAGTGTTCCTATTTTTGATAGAGAAAATCGAAAAGCTGCATTTACAGAGGAAGGAAAGGTTTTACTCAGGTATGGCAATCGAATACTATCCCTTTGTGATGAAAGTTGTAGAGCTATAGAAGATCTACGCTCCCTTAATGGAGGAACTTTGGTAATAGGTGCTAGTCAAACGACTGGGACCTATTTGATGCCTAGACTTATAGGGCTTTTCCGTCAAAAGTATCCTCAGATTGCGGTGCAACTTCAAGTCCACTCAACAAGAAGAATATCATGGAGTGTCGCTAATGGACAGGTAAATTTAGCAATTATAGGAGGTAAAGTTCCTCCCGAACTTGATAATGTATTGCAAATTACTCCTTATGCCGAAGATGAGCTAGCTCTAATTTTGCCAAAGTTACATCCTTTTTCTAAGCTTGACTATATCCAAAAAGAAGACCTGTATCGTTTACGTTTTATAGCTCTTGATACGCAATCAACTATAAGGAAAGTTATAGACCAGGTTTTAAATCAAAATGGAATAGACAGTACAAGATTTAAGATTGAGATGGAATTAAACTCAGTGGAGGCCATAAAAAATGCAGTACAGTCAGGACTTGGTGCTGCTTTTGTTTCAATTTCTGCTATTGCTAAAGAACTTGAGTTGGGGATATTACATTGGGTAAAAATAGAAGATATTACGATAAGAAGAACATTATCTATTGTAGTTAACCCTAACAGATACCGTTCTAAGGCATCACAAGCTTTTAGTAAAGAAATTTTAACCCTTTTTGTGTCACCCTATAAAAGTGACTACTAGTTTGTAAAATAACGATAATTTATAATAGTTCATTGTTAAAGAAGAATTTTCTCATAAAAAAAATCAAAGTAATATTTCAATGGAAGCATGTTTCCTGACTTACATTGAAATATTATTTATTATGCCATTGGATAAACACTAAGTTTCTTATCCTTTTTTCCAGCTCTTTCAAAACACACTTTACCTTCAATAAGAGCATATAGAGTATTATCTTTCCCTATACCGACGTTATTTCCTGGT
>JGI24538J26636_10000635_pt1 | contig 9778 bp, 1 predicted proteins | sample SouAtlMetagenome_FD_26636 | JGI IMG/M metagenome (IMG submission 26636) | reverse complement strand
GCAGCAACGATCTTGTGCTTGGCCTTGCCACTGCCTTCGCCTGTGGCTTTGTCTCGACTGGTCTTTCCACTCGCAGGTGCTGCATCGGGTGCAGGAGGATCGTCTGGTGGTCCCTGAGAAGGTTTTCGCAAGTCCTGCTGACACTGTTGCTGAAGCGTCGTGAGCTTTTTATGCTGCTGTGCTGCCCATAGGATCATTGCCTCTAGGCCAGTGTGCCCTGGCACTGTGCCCACTTTTGTCCATGCCACCTCTGCGATAGCCCTGTCACAGTTGGCCACCTCCATCACCAGCCTGATTCTAGAAGACTTCGCCCTGCGACACATGTCTTTATAGAGTTGCATTTCCCATGGCTTCATCGAATTCCATTCGCTTGAGCTCTGTCTGATGGGCTCTGGGTATGGTTGCAGGTTGGTTGTAGCAAACTTGCTGCTGGAGCTGTAGGCCTGCTGCACAAGCTTCTTGCCTGTAGGTGTGGCCGAATGCACCTGTCCTTGTGGTGCTGGTGTGCAGTATAGGTCTGGCCCCCACTCGTCGTCACACGATGGGTCCATGATCATGCTCTCTGTCACTGTTCCTTGTAGATCAGTCTGGTGAGCTGGTCCTCCTGGCGACATGCCAGGTCCCATGGTCAGGTTGGTTGACCAGGAAGGTTGTCCCTGAGCGAGGTGACTCGCCCAAGGTTCCTGGTTAGCTAGTGACCTTGTGTCGGTTTGACCATTGTATCGTGCAAACACCTGTGTCTGTCCGAGTGCTGTTTGACTGGTCTGTGTGCACTGTGGTGTCACTGTGCACACCGATGGTGACTGTACATCCATGTGCACAGGTCCCCATCCATCCATGTTCAGGTGTGGCATCTGTGGCGAGACAGAGGGACTGCCTGCTCTATCGATGTTGTCCAGGTAACCTGAGTTAGGGTGTGGGGTGTGCCATTCGGGAGGCGACTGCTCCATTTCCCCTTGCCAGTCCTCATTAGAGAAGCCCCCAGCAGCTGGCGAGGCTGTGGGGGTGACTGGCTCACTGTCTGGTGCTCTGTCTGCTGGGTCAGGGTCAGGGTCAGGGTGGGGCCCTGCCTGATCCTCACTTTCATCATCAGTCCCAGTTAGGTCGATTGCCATGGCTGCACAGTGTCCTCTAGCAGTGTTGTGCACTGCTGGGTCTGTGTTGGGCTCATGGTCTGACCGAGGAGAGGTTGGGGGGGTGTATTTCGATGTATCGAATGTGATGATAGTGTCTAGTGGGGCAGTTGGGTTGGCATACGAGTCTGGTCCCACCAGGTTAATGACCCTTATTGGCAGTTGAGATGTCTCTGACTGCTCTGGTTCACTGCTGACCTCTGCTTTGTGTTCCATAGGCGATTGCGGTGCAGCTGTGCCAGGCACAGCTTGGTGCGCTGGGTTGCCTGTGGTCTGGTGTTGTGCATTGGCTGCACTGTTGCCCCCATCGCTGCGCGCAGGTGTCAGGCTGCTCGCTGTGGTGCCCTTCCCAGATACCGTTGGTTGTGGCTCCTCGTTCCTGTCACTGTTGTCAGACATAGGGGCCACGAACCTCCGCTCTGGCTCAGGTTCCTCCCTGTGTGCACATGCAATGCCCTCCACTGCATCTGATGGGTTGTGGCATACCCATTCGCCTGGTGCCACTTGTGTCCACACAGCTGTGCATTCTCCACCTGTCACTGTTGGCACGAACACATGGATCTCTTCCTCACCAGGAAGTGTGTCGTGGTGTACTTCGTCAGGCAGTGTCTCGGTCTCGTCGACCATCTCTCCTGGAGATGGGCACCTAGGTGCTAACCCTAGCTCCACCATCATCCCACCACCAGGGCGATTGATTGGTTGGCATCCTTCGCCAGGTGCATCTTTCTTTCTCTTTTTCACCAGCTGCTCTGCCTTGGCTCTTGCTGCTGCTACTGCTTCAGTCCTTGCTGCTGCTCTCCTTGCAGTTGCTGCTGTCCTCCTTCCTTGCAGTGTGCTGTTGGTGTGTGGGTCAGCATTAGTGGGCTGCACGAGTTGCTTAGCAGGTGATGAAGGTGCGAGAGAGCCTTCTGTGAATGTCCTGATGAGCCCCACTGACAGGCCTGTTGCCCTGTCCAGTGTCACATTGCCCTCTGTGTACTGTGGCCCACTGGGGATGTCGTCATCATCTGAACTGGTGCTGTCGCTGTCGCTGCTTTTGTCGCTGTCGAGCCCATAGTGTTCCTCGCATGCTCCAGCATTTGCTGCACAGTACTGTGCTGTGTCCCCAAAGCACAGGTCACAGACACCCTGAGGTGCTTCGTCGAAGCCAAAGGTTGGGACATCGCATCCCTCGTGTCTGCATTCACCCACTGGTCCGAACTGTTGATTCCATCTGTCTCTGATGTCGTCGTCCTGCTCTTGAGTGAATGGAGTGATTTGTTCAGTTTGAACTGGCACAGGAGAGTTCTGGCTACTCCTCAGGGCTCGATACCCTGCTGTGTCCACTAGACCATCTATGATCCCACCCAGTGTGTCTGAGTCCTCCTGACTGCTGTCTGCTGTGTGGTCCACTGGTGCTGACAGTTTGCGAATAAGGTCTGCTTTTTCCTGTTGCAGGCGAGTGATTTCTGCAGCAGTTGTCTTCAGCCCTTCCTGTGCTGCTAGCTTAAGCCTGACCTCCTCGTCCTTAGCTGCAGTGACATCTGCCAGTGCTGCTTGCCAGTCATGCTGATCCTTGAACACCATCTCCTCATCATACTCCTCCTCGGTGCTTGACTCTGTGCCTGTGTCAGGATGCCAAGACTCATCTTGAGGCGAGCAGGTGATGAAGCTGAGCCTCGAGGCCATCGAGGTCACCGAGGTAAGCATGTAGGCACTGTCTGGCTCTTCCTCTGATTCTATCTGAGTGTCTGCCAGGTCCTCATCTTCCAGGGCTGCATATCGTTCGTCTAGGTCTAGGTCTTCAAGCAGTGTCTCTAACCTTTGCCTGTCGATCTCTGTGATTGCTGGTGCCTGCCTGACCCTGTTGCCCTCGACGATGTTTTCCAGGTTCACCTCTGGAGATTCCCTACCACTTGATGGTGTGGCAGGTCCCATGATCATGCTGATCGCAGGAGAACTTGTGTTGAGCACAGGTGGCCCAGCATCAGTCCACGATGGACTGGTTCTGCCTGAAAGGGGCGAGAGTCGCACAGGTGATCGGTGCACTGCTGCCACTATCTTGGAGCCTGTGCCCTGTTTATCCTTTTGCAGCTGCTGATACTCCTTGAGCTTCTCTCCCCTGTTCCCTCTGGATTCTGGCCATGGATGCATGTCTTTGCACTTGCCGATCTGGTTGCAGAACCCATACCTTTGGTAATCCTCACTCTTGCATACCTGACCAGTTCTGCCCTCGTGTTTCCTCCTGCAGTCCTTGATAGGGCAATCTTTTAGCCCTTCCCTGTAGAAAGGGCATAGAGCTTCAGATGGCTGTCGAGGTTTCTTATCGCCCCTGTCTTTTGATTGTGACTTCCTGTCTGGTCTGTCTGCACCCATAACTTTTGGTGCAGTCTTTACTGTGAAGCCTCCTTCTCGCAGGATGTTCTCTGCGATGTCCAGGAGCACACTGTACAGGTGTTCAGGGTCACTGGGGTGATTAGTTTCAGCTTCGTGCATGGGGAGGGTTAGCTCTTTTGTCATGCTAGGCATTAAGACGAGTTTCTCTGTCATTTGGGTTAGTATAGCGAATCGCAGTTGTTCATCTGCCTCGCCTCCCTGTTGAATCAGATTGTCTATATCTTGCTCAGCCTGCTGCAGAGCACTGTACAGCAGTGTAGGCTCTGTGACAGCTGGCCTGTTGATTGCCTCGAGGTATGCTTTCCTTGAACCTTTGTGTGTCTTCTTGTTGATCACCTTAGAGAATGTCTGGATGATCTTGAGTCCACTGTATTTCCCATCCATCATGTGAGTATTGCTGTTCTTCAGATATTTTCGCATGTACTTTTGCTCTGCACTTGCGAGTAGTGCTTGTGCCAGTATTCCGTCGATGCTAACTTGCTTCTCAGTCAGTTTGCCGATCAGTTGTTCCAGCGACTGAGCGCTGTCTGCGAAGATCGTCTGTAGGTACCTGCAGTAGGTCTCATCCCCCACTTGTGCCCAGGCCATAAGCATGGTGCTGTACTCTTGCCACGCATCCGGCATGACCATAGCTTTCCCTTGCTCAGGTGTTGGTAGCGGAGGAACCTTCATCTTCGCATTCGCGATGTAAGGTGTTCGGTCTTCGGTAGTAGCCCTCCCGGTGCCTACTGACTGTTTAACGGTGTCTTGACTGACTGTTGACTTTCTGACCATTGACTGATTTTTGGACTCACTGATTAGTTTCAGTCTAGTGAGTTTGTTGGTAACTAGTAGTTCTTGTTCCAAGGTGTGGTCGGCGGCGTCCGAAGAGAGGAACGACTCCCAGTTCGCTCCAGAGAGGTTCGAGGTGACCACCATGTGAATGGTTTCTTCTGAACAATTTGACTGTTCAAGATAGGTGCATAGTGCATGGCAGTCCATGTTGACTATGTCTGTTGGGTTGCCCCCGGGGACTGGGGACATGTGCATTGGTTCTATGGATACCTGGGCCCTCGTGGGCGCCTGATTTGGCGTTCCATCTTGATTTGCACTCGATTTATCCATTGTAGTAGCTTGACTGTTGCTGCTATTGAAATGGGGAGTAGGCAAGGAATTGACTGTTTCCCTTGCCTCAGATCTCCCCACATCTTCGCCACCATGTAGAATTTGGCTGATACTGACCGGGCTATTTCCCGCGGACCTCATGGCAAAGCGCTTTTGCTTGAGATTTCAACTAGGCGGGCGATCGGCCGGCCTTAAATAGCATTCATATTTAAATGCCAATGCAAAACAATTCTACTGCCAATTCGCCTTTGACTTGGTCTTGGTCTGCCGGCTTTTGGTTTTTGGGAGTCCGGCAGCGGTAAGTCTTGCGGAGCGAGTCTGGCACGGGAGCGGCACCCGTATCAGTCCTTTCGGTTGCGACGCTACTGCGAAGCATGTGCGAAGGAGTGGATCTTTCCCCAGCCCCCAAGGTAAACATCCCGATGACCTGGTGTTTAGCTTTAGGATAGGTCCATGATCAATCCGTGCAGGTTTGGTGATACGTCTTGCAATAGTGAGCAAACGGTTACTTTCATGATCTCGTTGATGATCAATGATGATATTAGAAGGTTAGGATATGATGAAGGGCATGAGCAGCTCCACGAAGACCCTGAACATNTTCCTGCCCAGGAGTTTNGTGAAGCCATCGGCCAAGTTCTCTTCTCCTGGCACCTTCTCCAGGACGCAGATCGACAGGTCTCGCAGCTCGTTGATCCAGTCTGCTCGCAGGTCGATGTGCTTCATCTTGCCTCCTCCACGAGGTCCCTGCACCTTGCCAATGGCTGCTGTAGCATCCACGAGCATGACGATGATCCTCCCCATCTTGATGCTGAGTTCTTCTCCCACATATCTCAGGTGCTGCGAAGCCTTCACTGCATCGGCTGCTGCATACAGCTCTGCTTCCCCAGATGCTGTGGCGATGTGGAAGGTACTGAGCTCCTCCTTGTGTGATGTCCCCTTGCACTTCTGGTGCTTGCTGTACCATGACACAGGCATGTCGTTGTACATGCACACGAAGCCTGATCTGCTGCGAGTCTCCCCAGTGTAGGCATACAGTCCAGCCCAGTCGCTGTCGCTGTAGTGTACGATGCCTGGCATGCTAGGGTTAGGGTTACGAACCAGGCAGTGTCCCTTGACATGCTGCATGTATCGCAGGTAGTGTTGCAGCAGGAAGGCTGCCCCCACAGGAGGGCAGGCATTGAAGCCTGCCAGGATCGAGGTGCTTGTGGCGAGCACAGGGTGTGTTGTTGCCACGAGCCAGATGCCATCACCCACCACTGACTGATAATGTTTCTTTCCAGCCTCGTCCATAGGAGTTTGGTCTCCCTTTGCGACTTCCAGGAGCATGTCTTTGGTGAGTGGGGTAGAGACAGGGTTGCATTCCAGCATGCCATGCTGTTTTAGGAACACATCGATCTTGTCTTTGTTGTCCATTGTTATCATTCCATCTTCATGTAACATGATTCGGATACTAAGGTAATCAAGGGGGTTGTCAACAGTTAGTTTCCTGATGCCTTTGGTGTCAAAGTGTTTGTCTAGCATGCTGTGTACCCAGGCCTGGTCGTCGTCGGAGCATGTCCTGATCAGTGGGTCGTCGACATGCATGGATAGGATGATGTCTCTGGTAGGGTTGTAGTACAGGGAGTGTGTGTTCCTGATTTCAGTGAAGCCGAAGGCAGCGCTGGTCAGGTCACTGTGTACTTTGTCTTTCCACACTTTTGCTCCCACTTGTTTACCATAGATGTTGCCTGTACACTTCTCGTAGATCCACTTGTGGGTGAAGGGGCAGTATCGTTTGGTTAGGATCCAGTCTTCTTCCTTGTCTTCTGGTGTCTGTAGGTAAGCAGTGTCGAAGTCTGTTGTTGACAGCTTGTGCTTGCAGGTGTCTGTGTCGGCTATGATGAGCCGAACTGCTGACATTTCGGGGACACCTGCGAAGGTCTGTTCCTCTGGTAGCTTGTTGATTACCTTTAGGTCTTTGGCAACCAGTCTGCCCTTAAGAGTGCCTGCTGTCCCTCCAGCTAGCTGTTCCTCTGTTGCTGCCTCAGTCTCCTCTGCAGTTGGTCTTTTCCATGTCATAGCCATCCTNAGCTCGAGTGCTCGCTTTTTCTCNTACTCGGTNAGGGTTGTCTCGTCTANACTGACTAGTCTGTGCCTCGTCTCGTGCATCGCATGTAGTTCCTTGTCGATGGCTGCCTTAGCCTGAGCAGGATGTGATGCAATGACTTGCTTGATAGGCACTTCGACTGCCCCCACCATTGGCATGAAGTGTTCCCCTAGGAACTCGTTGATCATTTCGTTGCCTGTCAGCTCCACAACAGGTTTCTGATTGGATTTGTCTGGCAGGGCTGCATACACGAAGCAGCTGGCTGTGGTGTGTGCAGGTGGTGCAGGAGGTGTGTAGCCCCTGATAGGTGCATACATGTCACCCACTGCATCTGCCCCCATGATGCTGTCCTCTGCGCTGTAGCTGCACCTTAGCATAGTACTTAGCGCAGTGTCTTGGATCCATCCTTGCTTGATGCTGTCGTCTGCTGTAGGCGACAGCGCACTGCCGAGCAGCGCTGCAGGATCAGTGCGGTCCATGATGTGCCTAGGTGCTGGTTCAGCAGCCAGGTACACTTGGGTCAGGGTCGGGGTCCCATCAGGGTCGGTATTAGGGTCAGACATGGGCTGTGTGTCACTGTTGGACTCCATGTAGGTCATGTACAGTGCATGATCCACCACTTTGTCTAGATCCTTGGTCCCTGAGCGTAGCGAGTCTCTAGCAGTTGAATAGCTGCATCCCACTGTGTCCATCAGCATGCGCCTCCTGGCCTCCGAGGCTAGTGTGGCTTGTTCCCTGTATTCCAGTTGTTCTTCTGAGTCTAACTGGTCATACTGTTCCTTGTTTTGAAACACTGGGTAGGCTGGTAGTGCACTGGCATGAGCTCTTGCTGCCTGTCGCATGGTATGAGACTCCTGTTCAAAGAGTAGGGTGTCCTCCTGAAATGCCCTAAGCACATTAACTGCCCCACTAATCACGAAGCCTTTCTCATAGTACTCTCTGTTCTCTGAGATGTAGCTGTCTATTAGGCTCTGGCAGTTAGGGATTTGATCTGCTGTGAACCATCCATCCTCGCTAGAGTCGTATCCCTCGTATCTAACTCTGAACTCTGTGTCCCCACCATCTGTGTGGTGTGCATGGTCCACGATAGAGTCAACAGTGTACTCGCCATCTTTCGCAGTCGTCTCTGTTATCTGCTCATCGTTCTCAGCATCTATTGCTTTAACCTCAGAGGGGGATAGGGCTGGGGGAGCATCTTCTATTAGACCAGTAGTGTTATCAGGAGCACTCCTGAGAGGGAACACACCCTCATACNCCCTGACTGTGACACAGACATGTGTTGGCAGTAGTTTCCATTCACCATCCTCCCATGATATAGGTATGACCCTGTGNGCATCGTCGACATCTTTGTCCAGTCCTGCCCATACACCCATGATTGACCTAGCCCCCATCTTCAGGTTGCGATCCTTCTTGGAGATGAAGCCNAAGGCNAGAGAGCCGAAAGTGAAGATNAGTCTCTCGGTGAGAGGTGATTCCCTTCCTGTCTGCTCCTTGAATGCAGTGATGCCTACCTCTTTCTGGTGCGATGTTATCATGCTGTTGCAGAGTACTTGATGGGCCCATGTGACCAGTTCGCCATGCATTTGCTTAGTGATGTTCTCGTTGCCATTCGTGGCTGTGTACCCCATGGCAGTTCCCATGATAGCTAGCATTTTGTTCCTGTTCTCGATTCTTGCACATGCAGTATGCCTGCCGACCTCGCCATGAGTATTGATAATTTGCCTGCTCTCCAGTGCCTGTTTAAATGCCCCCTCAAACTCAGTGCCATGGTCGTGATGGAATCGTTCCACTCGCCAATCCTCTGGCTTGCCAGGTGCTGATTGGGACTCCAGCCTCGCAAGTATCCTGTTCCAGGCCTTCGCAGCAGTTGCAGAGTCCTTGGTAGGCATCATCTCGATGTCCCCAAATGCTGTAGGTATCACGATGGTGTCAAACCCATAGCGATTGCCATTGTTGTCAGGTGTGACGAAGTCAATGAGGTCCCCATTCACTGTGTTGAGTTCTCCCCTGATCTTAGCCCCCTGCCTGGCTGGCTTGGCCTGCATGTATGCCTGTTCGCATCCTGCACAGCCATCTTTCTTGGGTCTGTGTGCATCCCTCTCGTGCTGAGCTGAGTCTGGATCCCTTGTGTCTTGTACCACTTCTGTTGTAATGCCTCCAGCTGAGACACATGTGTGCTGTGTGGCTGCATCTGCCCCCACCATGTCGTCTGGTAGGTAGAAGAGTGTAGCTTGCTGCTGTGCCCAGAACTCTCCTCCTGGGTGCCTTGCCAGCTTGCCCTTCATTGTTGTGATGAATTCCCATCCATACTGTTGCACTAGAACCCCTTCTGACACCAGTGTAGTCGGTATGTAGTCATTCACGAAGCCATTGCTGATGTAGATACCAGGCATGGCTAGGTCACATTGCTGATCCATGAACACTATGCCCCCTGCAGTCTGTATCGGGAAGGGCTCCACCTTCCTGAAGTTGGTNCTGTATGTCGCTGTGTCGAGCCCAAAGTTGTGGTTGAAGGTGCCCCCATCGAAGAGCACTGTAGGCCTGCTNATCGCTGTAGATGTGCTGTAGCTGCCNTGTGTGCTGTTCCTNGTCNTNTTGGTGAGCACCTCACTCATCGATGTGTACACGAGCTGNTGCATCAGCCTGTTGCCNCCATCGTTGCCATTGCACCATTGATCCACCTGTTGTGGAGGGTAGCCCATCATGACTAGGTTAGTGCTCAGCATCCCCACAGGTGACTGCATCTCAGCTGCTGCCTGGTGCATGNTCGGGCCTAGCCCCAGTGGTAAGCATCGTGCCATAATGCTCGCTGCCTCTGCAGCATCCACTGTGTTAGGCTGTATGGTGCCTTGCATGTCAAGTTTGCTGTCAATTGTTATGCCTGCCTCTGACAGGAATGACTGAACAGTCTGTGCCCAGGTCTGTTTGGCATTAGGGTTACAGTAGGGTTGAGGTGGGGGAAACTCAGGTGCTCCACTGGCATCCAGNTCTGTTTGACTCATCTGCCTGCTTTGCATGTGNTGGTTGTAGTCGACAGCAACGATCTTGTGCTTGGCCTTGCCACTGCCTTCGCCTGTGG
>JGI24538J26636_10000632_pt1 | contig 9789 bp, 6 predicted proteins | sample SouAtlMetagenome_FD_26636 | JGI IMG/M metagenome (IMG submission 26636) | reverse complement strand
GCCGAGCTTAGAATCTGAATCTCAGGATTAGCAGCTAAGATCAATCCCATTTCTTCCGCTGCCCACCACTGAAAAGTAGTTCCCGGCTTGTAAGACTTAGGAGGACTGAGATCAGGACGAGTCGTTTTAACGTGAATAACCCGTTTTCCACCGAGCGTTAATGCCTGTTGTAATTGAGCTACCAGAATTGTTACGTCATTTCCCTCTTCGCATCGGTGGTACTCCCACCCCAAGCTTTTAAAGTAGGATTGGTAGTTCTGATAGTTATGTAATACCCCAATTGTTTGATCTATACTTCCATCATTGTCATTTAATATGACCAAGGCATCAGTGTCAATTGTCCCTAAGTGGTTNAGGGCTTCAAAAGTCTGGCCGCCAGTAAGAGAGCCATCTCCAACGACAGCTATCCTATGACGCTTNTGCTTTTTAATAGCATCTGCCATACAAACGCCAGCAAGCGCACTGATACTTGTTGAGGCATGCCCTGCTCCAAAAAAGTCAAATGGACTTTCATCACGCTTGAGAAATCCTGAGATACCACCTGGCGTGCGCTGGTGATTTAGAGATTTCATTCGACCTGTAATGGCCTTGTGAATGTAACCCTGGTGGCCTACATCCCAGATGAGCACATCCTCAGGAGTATTCAACACATAGTGCAGGGCCACGGTTAATTCCGCGACGGCCAAGGACGATTCAAGGTGTGGTATTTTTTCTTTGACGCGAAGGATGACTTCAGATTTGACCTCTTCAGTGAAGTCTTGAAGTTCATGTGGTTCTAATGCGCGGAGGGCTGTGATCATTTCCCAAAATTAGCGCAAATAAAAACCCGCAACACTATGCGTCGCGGGTTTTTGAGTTCTAGTTTTTTAAGGCCATCCAACTTAGGCGAAAAGACGTGCCATAAAGCGCTGTATACTCTCAAAAAGGAAGTACATCACTGGCACAATAACGAGAGTTAGGAACGTTGCAAAGGTCAATCCAAAGATGACTGTCCAAGACATTGGCCCCCAGAACACCACGTTATCTCCACCAAAGAAAATATGTGGATTGTTCTCACTAAATAAGGTGTAAAAATTGATGTTCATCCCCGTGGCTAATGGGATTAATCCCAATATGGTAGTGATGGCCGTTAACAATACGGGACGTAAACGAGTACGTCCAGCTTCTACAATAGTATCAATCAAAATCGGTACTGGTAATTTGTCTTTTTCATCTAGGCCCAGTTCAGCAAGCTTCCGTGAAGAAAGCTGTTTGATGAAATCTATCAATACAATGGCGTTATTTACAACAATACCTGCCAGCGATATAATACCAATCATAGTCATCATAATCACAAATTCCATTCGGAAAATGACCAATCCTAAGAATACTCCAATCAAAGAGAACACGACGGTTACAAGAATAATGAATGGCGTAGAAGCAGAATTGAACTGGCTCACTAAGATTAAGAAGATCAAGAAGACTGCCATGAGTAATGCTCCAGAAAGGAAATCAAGTTCCTTCGCTTGCTCCTCTTGCTCACCAGTAAAATTAACGTTAATGCCTTGTGGAAGATCGTAACTCGCCATAGCAACTTTGATTCGCATCTACNGTTTCTGTTGGATTAGCTCCTTCCAATAAATTAGATTGAATGGAAATCACACGCTTTAAGTCCTTTCTTTTTACAGATGAAAATGTAGAGGTCTTTTTTGCCTTAGCTACTGCCGAGATAGGGACCTGTTTAATTTTTCCGCTGGCTTGGTCACGAAATGTGATTTTCTGATTCATCAAGTCCTCAACATTATAACGGTACTGATCACTCATTCGAATATTAATAGGATAATCATCTTCCCCGTCTTTAAAGCGGGAAACTTCTTTACCAAACAACGCAGTACGCATCGCGTCACCTATTTGTGCTGAACTTAGGCCTAACGCCCTCGCTTTGACACGGTCTACGATGATTGGCATTTCAGGTTTTCCGGTTTCAACATCAAGCTTTAACTCCTCAATACCTGCAATACTTTGGTTATTGATGAAGGCTTTAATTCCATCTGCAACCTCAACCAATTGATAATAGTCATTACCACTTACCTCAATATTTACGGGTGGTCCAGTTGGAGGTCCATTGCTGTCTTTTGCTACTGAAATCACTACTCCCGGGTAATCACTGAGTGTGGCACGAATCTTATTGAGTACATCAGAAGAATTCACACGGTTGCCCTCCATATCTACACGATCTGAGAACTTATAAAAAGCGACTGTAATTTTAGCTTTGTTTGGCGTCTGCGCCATAGAAGGCCCTGCGTTAGGATCACTCGTCCCTTCACCCACCTGAGCAATAACAGATTCTACCATGTAGTTCTGTTGGTCTCCGTTGGCATCAATATAGTTGTATTCACTAACAATCTCCATGACCTCTTTTTCAAGCTCTAAGGTTACATCGTTGGTTTGCGCTATATCGGTACCAATTGGCATCTGGATGTAAACCATCGCTTGATTAGGCATGTTTTCGGGAAAGAACAGTGTCTTGGGAGGAAAAGCGCCAAGAAGTATTCCTGAGAAAATCAGCAGAGCAAAAGTTCCTGAGAAAAACAGGATAGGTTTTCTACCTGACAATGCATAAGCCAGAACAGACTTGTAACCGTTTTCTAAAGATGGAAGTAAAATAGTCTGAAACCATTTGGTAGAAGGAACTACCAAAAAAGCATAAATCAGCGCAAACGCACCAGCATAAATGAACAGGTTACCCCAGGCCATTTTACCGACACCATAGCCAATCACTACACCTAAAACTATAGCCGCAACGCTGTAAATAGTGACCCTTTTCTTATTTAAAGGAGCCTCTTCTACTTTCATTAGTGCTGCTGTTAAACCTGGATTGATCACCAGAGCAACAAACAGCGAAGACGAAAGAACGGTGATTAATGTCAACGGTAAGTATTTCATGAATTCACCAAAGAGACCAGGCCAGAATGCCAAGGGCAAAAATGCTGCTAAGGTGGTCGCTGTAGAAGCTATAATTGGCATAGCTACTTCACCTGCACCTAACTTCGCCGCAGTAATACGGTCGTAGCCTTCGTCCATAAATCGATAGATATTCTCTACAACAACAATTCCATTATCCACTAACATTCCTAAAGCCAAAACCAGGGCAAAAAGAACAATGGTGTTTAATGTTACACCCAAGGCGTTTAGAATCACAAAACTCATTAGCATAGACATTGGAATGGCAATTCCAACAAATAATGCATTGCGAAGTCCCAAGAAAAACATCAAGACAATAACTACGAGAAGCATTCCGAAAATAATGGAGTTTTCAAGATCCGCTACTTGGGTTTTTGTTTGCTCAGAGGTATCGTTCGTTACAGATATATTGAGGTTGTCCGGAAAATAGCTTTCTTGGGCTTCTGCCAATATTTGAGCGATTTTTTCAGAAACAATAATCTGGTTTTCACCCGAGCGTTTGAAAACGTCCAACATCACCACTGAAGAGCCGTATTGACGAGCATAAGACTGGCGTTCCACCTCATCAAATTCAATCTCAGCCACATCACCTAGGCGAACTAGCATCATTTTTTCACTCTTAATAATTACATTGCGTAATTCATCCAAGTCGCGAATTTCTCCAACCACACGCACATTCCGACGGTAACCATCCACGAGAAGATTACCTCCAGAAATGGTCATGTTTTCATTTTGAATGGCTCCTGCAATATCATTGAAGCCTAGCTGCATGCTCTCCAGCTTTTTGTTGTCGACAAGAATCCGCACTTCTTTATCATCAATCCCACGGATATCCACCTTGGATATTTCAGTGAGATCTTCAATTTTTTCTTCTAAAAACTCACCGTATTCCTTCAACTGGTCTAGAGAAAACTCTCCCGACATATTGATGTTTGCAATAGGCATCAATTCTGAGAAGTTCAGCTCAAATACATTCGGATCCGCCGGCAAATCCGTTGGAAAATCTGGCTGGCCCATTGCAGCATCTACCTTGTCTTTCACTTTTCTCAAAGCTTCGTCAGGAGATACATCAAAGTTGAACTTAACCTGGATGGTNGAGTATCCTTCTACCGAGGTAGAATTGATGGCGTCCACTCCGGAAATCCCATTGATTTCTTTTTCTAAAGGGCGTGTAATAAGTTTCTCTAAATCCACGGGNGAGTTCCCTGGATATGGAGTACCTACATAAATTTCAGGTGTAACAATTTCAGGAAATGCCTCAGAAGGCATTGACGTGTAACTCATGAACCCTGCAATAAATACAATAGCCGTGAGCACATATACCGTCATGGTGTTCTTCACCGAAAAGGTAGAAGGACCAAACTGTTTGATTATACTTTTCTTTTCTTCCATGTTGATGGCGTATTTCTGCTGTTAACCTTTTACGACACGTTGTCCTGTGCGAACGCTACGTGAGCCCTTGTCGATCACCATCATGCCTTGTTCAAGACCCGTGGTGATTTCAGTCTTATCTCCATAGGTCAATCCAGTAGTCACCCACGTCTTTGCAACTTCATAGAAAGCCGCGTCGTCAATAATCTTTAACGTGTAGACAAAGTCATTTCCTTCAACGTCTTGCTGAACTAAACTTGCAGGAACCGTCAATGCTTCTTCATTTTTGTAATCCTGTAGCGCAATATGAACCATTTGGTTTGGCTTCACACCGTCTGAGACAGGTAAGCTAACGTTGATGGTGAATGTGCGATTTCCTTTCGCAATGAACTGTCCAACTTGTAACACTTCAGCAGCTAATTCGTAGTCCATTGAGGTGAAAGCTATATTAGCAGGAGTACCCACGTGAACACGATTGGCATACGATTCAGGCACATCAGCTTTGACATAAACACCTGATGTGTTCACTAGTCTCATTGATGGGGATTGTGGACCAGCCATTTCACCCTCTTTGACGAAGATGTTGTCTATGGTGCCTGCAAAAGGAGCGTGAACCTCGCTCAACTGAATTTGCTCCTTCAATGTTTTAACACGCTGAACCAAACCATTGTATTGATTCTGGGCTTGTAGAAATTGAATTTCTGAGCCAATCTGCTCATCAATCCATAACTTCTGCTGCTTCTCGAACATCGTCTTAGCAAGCGCTAATCCATTCTCTAACTCTTTTAAAGAAGACTGTAAAATATCCGTGTCTAGGCTAATTAATAATTGACCCTGAGTAACACGCTGGCCGTTCTTCACATAGATTCTCTCTACTTTACCGTTTGCAGAAGGGAATAAACTGATGCTTTTATCCGCTTCAACCGTACCAAAAACATCAAAATAATGAAGGAAGACAGCNGTCTCAACGCTCAATGNTGTCACAGCATCGTAGCGCGCAGTNGTNTCAAGCTTAGAAAGCTGTTCTTCAAGTAGTGTGATTTGGGTGTTTAGCTCGGAACGGACGGAAACAAGACTGTCTTTTTGTGCGCTCATTGCTGCTATATCTCCAGTCGCTTGCTCTGGCGAGCTACAAGCTGCGAGAATTGCAATACTAAAAATGGATAACGTTTTTTTCATGATATGGTGTTATTTCAAGGTCTGTTTAGTCATTAAATATTCCAGTTCGGATTGTTTGTCCAGTGCTGTTTGAGCAGATAGAAACAATCCTTGAAGACCCTCTTGATATTGGGCTTCAGCTTGAGTGAGGTCCATGGAGGAAACCATGCCTTGCTCGTATTCTTTGCGACGTTGGTCACGAATTCTCTGTGCTAATTCCACATTTTCCTTCTGCGACAAATAATCTGCTACCGAACGGTGGAACTCATTCACTAAAGACGCGTGTTGCATCTTTAGACCTTGCTCTAATTGGGTCAAACCAANAAGTGCCTGATCTCTCCTGATTTTTGACTGCTGAAGTGATGCCGCGCCTCCACCTGAACTCCACAATGGAATACTAATGCTTGCTCCTACTAAGCTGCTTGGGATATCAATAGCGTTGTCACTAAAAATATTCGCGTCTTGGCTTTGATATTGAATGTTGTTCTGGTAGCTCACTGCAACAGATGGGAGATACTGCATATANTCATTTTTGACTTCGAGCTTTGCACCTTCAACTCTATTTGCCACAGACTTGTAATCAACCGTCTTCCTTGCGTCNAATGCTAAATCAGCCATAGCTGAAGAACCAGCCGCTTTTACAACCAAATCCTCCAGGTCATCTGCTAACAAAATATCCAGGTCAACAGCATAACCCATCTGCAGTTTCAACAGCATCTTAGTAACATTCGCCTGACCCTCACTGAAGCGTAATGCATTTTTAATGTTGTTGTAGTTAAGCATCATTTGATCTGCATCTGCCTTGCTCACCATCCCGGCTTGATTTAACTTTTGCATCTCTTGAGCCAAGTCCGCTAGGTAACCCTCATTAGCTTTTAGAACTTTGACACTTTCCTCACTAAGTAACGCCAAATGGTAGGCCTTCGCCACCTCGCGACGGAGTTCAGATTTAGATTTTTCCATGCCCAATGCTGCATTGTCTTTTAAGACTTTGGCAGCCATAAGACCAACTACAAAAGAACCATCAAAAATTAATTGTGTAACCACAAGACCTCCTTGCGCTTGATAGTCTGTTCCAAACGTTAGCTTTTCTAAAGTACTCGGATCATTGTCTAGATCAGCAACTAAAGAGGCTAATTCAATATTGTAAGCATATGACCCTGAGCACTTGCTTGAGGCAGACCAGACGCAAGGTTTTGGCGATAAATCTGCTTCGCTCGGTCAATCTCAAGTTTAGCAATTTGCACCCCATATGCATGATCAAGCGCATATTCCTGTGCAGAGGACAACGTAAACTTTTGCTGACCTTGCGCAGAAAGCGCTATGAACATGGAAACGAAAAGCAGAGCGTTTTTTTTCATTGTTCTGTTTGTATTAGTTTATTTAAATATTCAAGGCCTTTCGCGGATGCGATGCCTCTAATGTGGTATTTCAGACTGGTATTTCTCAAGTCATCTAGATCTAAGGTTGTATCCGAGATAACGCTTTCATGCAATGCAAGAATATGACCATAATAAAGCATCGCAATGTGCTCTATGTGTAGATCATTCCGGTAGGTGCCTTCATCTATACCCTTGTTCAGGTTTGTTCTGGTAAAGGAGAAAACTATTTCTTCTCTCTTCTTCTTCAGTATGGAGGCAACTTCAGGATAATAATAGCCTAGCTGGAATATCAGTTTATCTTCTTCACCTCGCATCCGAAGCTCCGCAAATTTTTCAATTGCAAATAATTCATCTATGGCATTGCCATTTGCGGAGTTCACTGCCGCATGCAACTCCCTGTTCATCACCTCAGCAATAAACAAGAAAGCCTTCTTTAAGTAGTCTTGCTTATTATCTACGTGCTTGTACAGCGTTCTCTTAGATATTCCGCAGGCCTGTGAGATTTGATCCATGGTAACGGCCTTGATACCGAACTGCTTAAACAGTTCGAAACCTTTCGTATATATACGTTGTATGTCTTGATCCGGTGTCATCATAAAATGCGGGGCGAAAGTAAGTATTTCGCGCGCTCTAAAAAACGTTTTATACAAAAAGTGTTTCCTGAGTCCCGGCTTAATGTCAATTTTCGTGCCAATTCAGTGTAATTGACTTGTTTTTCCCCCAAGAGCTGGGCTTATTTGAAATCGATAATGCATCTTTGTGTCTAAGATTTATTACACATGAGCATAAAGCAAGTTCTACAGCAGCCTGAAATAGGCACCACAATCACCGTCAAGGGATGGGTTCGTTCGTTCAGAAGCAACAGATTTATTGCCCTAAACGATGGCTCGTGTTTGGCGAACATACAATGCGTTATCGATTTTGAAAAAGAAGACGAAAAACAGCTCAAACGTGTTACCACCGGATCTAGCTTAGCCATCAGGGGTGTTTTAACCGAAAGCAAAGGGAAGGGCCAAACCGTCGAGATCATTGTTGAAGGGTTTGAAGTTTTAGGGGATGCGCCTGTAGATGAATATCCACTCCAGCCCAAAAAACATAGTCTTGAGTTCTTAAGAGAGATTGCTCATTTAAGACCACGCACAAACACCTTTGGTGCAGTGTTCAGGTTACGCCATGCACTTTCATTTGCCATTCATAGCTATTTTAATAAAGAAGGCTTTTTCAACTGGCACAGCCCTATTATAACAGGTTCAGATGCTGAAGGAGCAGGTGAAATGTTCCGTGTTTCCACGCTGCCAAACGGGACTGACAAAGAATCTTCAGAGGACTTTTTCGGAAAAGAAACACACCTTACTGTAAGTGGTCAGTTAGAAGGTGAATTAGGGGCTATGGGGCTGGGGAAAGTGTACACTTTCGGACCTACATTCCGTGCTGAAAATTCAAACACTACAAGGCATTTAGCTGAATTTTGGATGGTTGAGCCAGAGATGGCTTTCCATGATTTGGAGATGAATATTGATCTTGCTGAAGACTTTTTAAAACATACACTTTCCTATGTGCTCGAGCATTGTCGCGCTGATCTTGAATTCTTAGATGCCCGTTTTGAAGACGAGCAGAAAGGAAAGCCAACGATCGAACGTGCAGAACAGGGCCTAATAGAAAAACTGGAGTCCGTCGTCAACAACAATTTCATACGATTGAGCTATACAGAAGCAATCGAAATATTAAGAAACAGCAAGCCGAATAAGAAGAAGAAATTCAAATATCCTATTACAGATTGGGGCATTGATTTACAAAGTGAACACGAGCGCTTTCTTGTAGAAAAGCATTTTAAGGCGCCCGTAGTGATCTATGATTATCCAGCAAATATTAAAGCCTTCTACATGCGCCTCAATGATGATGGCAAGACTGTGCGGGCTATGGATGTTTTATTTCCTGGTATAGGAGAAATAGCCGGTGGTTCTCAGCGCGAGGAACGCTACGATGTATTAAAAGAGAAAGTAGCAGCGGTAGGTATTCCAGAAGAAGAGCTTTGGTGGTACTTAGAGACGCGGAAGTTTGGTACTTGCATTCACAGTGGATTCGGACTCGGTTTTGAACGACTTGTTTTGTTCGCTACTGGTATGGGTAATATACGAGATGTCATTCCTTTCCCAAGGACACCAGGAAGCGCAAATTTTTAACCTCAAAACGCGTAGTCTACTTATATCATGTTAAAGCAGTCTCTTGCACATAAACTTCAACAGAAGTTGAGTCCTCAACAGATTCAGTTGATGAAGCTTGTGCAGTTGCCAACGCAAAGTCTTGAAGCTCGGATAAAGGAAGAGCTTGAAGAAAACCCAGCCCTGGCTGAAGGTTTAGATAAAGTTGAAGACACTTTTGAAAACGATCCAAACGAAGAACGTGAGGTTCGAGATAGCATGGAGGAAATCAACTGGGATGATTACATCCCTGATGATGAGACACCTGATTATAGAACAAAGACAAACAATTACAGCGCAGACGATGAGCTCTATGAGTCACCCGTTGTGGTAAGTGAAAGTTTTCATGAGAGTCTAATCTCACAGCTTCATTTACGTAATCTAAATGAAGAAGATTTAGACCTTTGCATCTACCTCGTAGGAACGATTGACGATGATGGTCTATTACGAAGGTCCCTAGAAGATATTGTAGACGACTTGGCTTTTTCTCAAGGTGTTTTCACAGACGAATCTACATTAGATAGACTGCTTCAAGTAATCCAAGATCTGGACCCCGCTGGGGTTGGAGCTCGCGATTTACAAGAGTGCTTACTGATACAATTAGAGCGCAAAACTCCCTCTCTTAAGGTAAACCTAGCTATTTCTATACTCGACCAATACTTTGATGTTTTTGTAAAACGTCATTATCAAAAACTCATGGATAGGCTGGGAATAGATGAGGAGGGATTGCGAGA
>JGI24538J26636_10000618_pt1 | contig 9973 bp, 2 predicted proteins | sample SouAtlMetagenome_FD_26636 | JGI IMG/M metagenome (IMG submission 26636) | reverse complement strand
AACATGGCCATCGATAGAGCGACAATTCGTCGCTGCCAGTTTCATGCGTTACCGGCGTCATACCAGATGAAGTTATTGGATGACCCCGAAGATTGGAAAGCCATGACCGAGGTGGTCTGGCTAGATCGTCTGATGCGTGCCGAAGAGTACGACAAGCAGATCTTGGAATCCAAGGAAAGGATTGCCAAGAAGCAAGAAAAGGCAACGTCGTCATCCAGCAGGTCTGACGACACTAACAATACCAAAAGGCATAAGAAGAATCAGAAGCCTAAGCAGGCCAATGAAAGGACTTCGCAAGGCAAGGCACGCTATTGCAGCATGTGCAAGAAAGCCGGGATGCCTGAAGGCAAATGGAAGAGTCACCACACGAACGATTGTACGAATCAGGGTGACTATGAGCAGAAGCTCAGCGGAAGTGCAAAGAGCAACAGCGATGCCAAGGCGCAGTACAAAAGGGAAATCCGCAAGTTGCAGAAGGCAACGAAGTCGGCTACCACCAAGTTGAAGAAATACGCCAAGGCTGCCAGATCTGTTAAATCCAGCAAGGAACTCAGAAAGTTCCAGAAGACCCTATCAAAGGGCAGGAAGAAGAAGGGTTCTTCCGATAGCGACTCCGACGAGTCCGGAGAGATCTCTGATTCCTCCGCATCCGATGACAGCAGTGAAGCTTCATCCAATAGTTACTGATCAGGTAACGATAGCCCAATTCTCGAGGGCGAGTCTAGCAATAAGAATAATTTAGATAAAATAATTGACTCAACTAAAAATGAATTAAAAAGTATGTTGCTGAATGAAATTGATGTAGATCAATTGACAAGTAGCGGAAAGATCAGGCATGCAACGCCTACCACTTTCGTAAATATACGCAAGGGTAAACAAGGTCGACACATCGAATGGATGGGTCTATTCTTACTATTCGATAGCGGAGCTAGCGAAAGTTTTGTTAGAGAAAAATATGTCAACCATTTAAAACATAAATTTGTAAAGTGTAATGACAAATACGAGATAGCTGGCGGTACGTTTAACGTCAGCAAAGAAGTTAAGCTTCGATTCAGTTTACCTGAATTCGGATCTAGTAAAATAATTACTTCAAAATTTAAAATAGATTCGTCGACAAATAATGGCATAGGATATGACATGATCATCGGACGAGACATTTTAGCGGCTTTAGGAATAGACATTTCCTTTAAAGACGAAACCGTGACATGGGACTATGTCACAGTACCGATGAAAGATTATCATTCGGACGACAAAATTCCAAAACCTACTCGGTCAGAATTGAAAAGTATCCTTTCTCCGAGGGACGAACCGAAAGCTACGCAAGAAGCTACTAATCGGGCAATAAAAATATTAGATTCGACCTATAAAAAGGCGGATCTCAGAAAAGTAGCTGATGAAGCCTCATCTTTAAATAATAAAGAGAAAGAACAATTGTTCAATTTATTGTCAGAGTTCGAAGAACTCTTCGACGGCACATTAGGAGACTGGAAAACGGAACCAGTAGAACTTGAACTACGAGAGGGAGAGAAGCCCCATAGTTCAAGATACTACCCGATGCCGAGGGTACATAAACAAACCTTTAAGAAAGAACTTTTAAGGTTAGTTGAAATAGGCGTCCTCGAAGAGGTACGCCAATCTGAATGGGGAAGCCCCACGTTCATTATTCCAAAGAAACAAGGAACGGTCAGATTTATTTCTGATTTTCGGAAGCTTAACGCTAAGATTAAGCGTAAACCTTATCCAATCCCAAGGATATCCGACGTGCTACAGCAACTGGAAGGATTCCAGTATGCAACCACATTGGATTTAAATATGGGATACTACACTGTTTCAATCGGTCTAGGATCAAGAGATCTAACAACCATTGTCACAGAGTTTGGAAAGTTTCGGTACAAGAGATTACCGATGGGACTAAGCTGTGCGCCAGACGTGTTCCAATCAAAAATCAATGAATTACTAGGAGATCTAGATTCAGTAAGAGCGTACATCGATGATGTACTTATTCTAACGAAGGACGCATCCTTCGAGAAGCATTTAGATCAAGTACGAGTAGTACTGAGTCGCATGCAAAAAGCAGGACTACGCATCAATGCTGAAAAGTCAAGCTTTGGAATCAACGAAGTTGAATACTTAGGTTATATTATAACTAAGGAAGGCGTAAGGCCAGATCCAAAGAAAATTCAAGGTATAATGGATATGACACGTCCTACTACCAGTACCGAAGTCAGGAGACTAATCGGTATTGTACAATATTACAGAGATTTGTGGCCCAGAAGGAGTCACATACTAGCACCGCTGACAGAAGCAGCAGCGGGTAAGACTAAACGAGCCAAAATAAAATGGACTGAAGAATTAGAAAGAGCCTTTTTAGAAATGAAAAAGATGGTGTCAAAAGAAGCGCTTTTGACATATCCAGATTGGAGCAAGCCCTTCACAATTCACACCGACGCGAGCGATTTTCAGCTCGGTGCAGTCATTAGTCAAAACGACAAGCCAATTGCCTTTTTCAGTAGAAAATTGAATTCGGCTCAAAGAAACTATACCACAACTGAGAAAGAGCTTCTCTCTATTGTGGAATGCTTAAAGCAGTTTCGAAACATAGTCTTTGGTTATGAAATAATAGTATATTCTGACCACAAGAATCTAGTCCACGCCGCAACAGTGAGCGAGTCGCAACGAGTGATGCGATGGCGGTTATTATTAGAAGAATACGGACCAGACATTAGACATATCAAAGGAGTTGATAATGTTGTTGCAGATGCAATAAGCCGATTGCCCATGGCAAACGACGATGAACCAAGCACCGATAAGGTTCAAAGTCACATGAACGAGCTGTTCAATATCGGGAGAGAAAACAACGACAATGGTTTTCCTCTTGACTTATCCGATGTGCAAAGGATACAAAATTTAGAACTTAATATAAGAAATTCCAAGTTAAAAGCATTTATTGAAGACAGTAAATCCGGATACTATTATGATTTCATTGAAGATATGAAACTCATTTTATATAAAGGTAAAATATATGTACCTGAGTCTCTACGTGGACGCACGTTAGGATGGTATCATCACTATTTAAATCACCCTGGCGGTGATCGCCTTGCAAACACTCTGTCGACTGTATGCTATTGGAAGGGCCTCACTTCTCAAGCAAAGGGATTTTGTAAGAAGTGCAATAAATGTCAAGTAAGTAAGAAACGAAAAGTTCGTTACGGACATTTACCCCCTCAGAATAAAGGGATCTTAACACCGTGGGAAACGGTTCATGTGGACCTAATCGGTCCATATTCAGTTAAGGTAAACCAGGAACAACCTGGACAAGTAATTAAAGAAGTAGAACTTCAACTCACCTGCATGACATTTCTCGATCCTGCGACAGGATGGTTTGAAATAGCAGAAGTTCCGTATTTCGACATCGACGATGTCAAGAATAAAAACAAGACTGCGATTGACAAGTCGTCAGCACGCATTAGTCAGATATTTAATGACGTATGGTTATCGAGATATCCTAGGCCAAGAAAGGTCATCTTCGACAATGGTTCCGAATTCAAAAAGGACTTCGTTCCATTGCTACAAGACTTTGCGATAAAGCCAACTTGTACAACGATAAAAAATCCACAATCAAACGCCCCTGTCGAACGAATTCATCAGGTGGTTGGACAAATGATGGCCGCACAGGATCTGAAAACAAGAATATTTGATTTNGTCAATCCGTGGGGCCCAATACTAACATCCATTGCGTGGGCTATAAGAGCAGCCCATCATAGCACATTAGGCTATACGCCAGCACAACTAGTGTTCGGTCGCGATATGGTGTTCAATATAAAAACTATAATAAACTGGAAAGATATTTCCGAGAGAAAACAAGCTCAAGTAGATAAAGATAATCTACGCGAGAATAAAAAGCGAATCGATTATGACTACCAGATTGGTAGCCAAGTTTACGTGACCGTAACCGATATCAAGAGAAAATTGGATGCACCTAAAACCGGTCCATTCCCAATTACAGAAGTGTTTACGAACGGTACTGTCCGGATCCAAAAAGGCAATGTTAACGAGAGAATTAATATTCGCCGGCTGGAGCCGCATTTTTCTTAGAAAAATGTCGACACATTCGCCTTCATTGGCTGTGAACATCACAGTTCGGAGGGCGAGTGCCACCGACGTCATATAGGTTATAATCCTATAGGACATCGTTAGCTCCTCTTTTCTTTTCTTTCTTTTTTAACCAAGACATTCCGCTGGAACATCTTGGATAGTCTAAAAGAGACTATGACGCGCTTTAAGACAATGACGTACTTTTAGTTCAAATACATCTAAACAATGCATCATGCAAAGCCTTATGCGTTGAGGAGCTCGCTCTCATTGCAGTGGCCTTTTTACAAAGATACTTCAATGAGTTGAGATACGATAACGCTGACGTATCTCCGAGCCAGCTACCTTTTGGGAATACTACCTTTACTTTAATACTTATAATTACCAATACTCCCAATCAGTTGTATTTTAGTGTGCACACCCCACTGTGGCACTTTGTTAACAAACCACTTCATACACATCCGTGTATTCGTTGCTACTCAAGATGAGCAGCCAAGCAGCATTCACCAAAGGTGGAAAGAAGCCGCACACTGGAGAAAACAAGTTGAACTTGACTCCAGCTATCCGTTTCTTCGTCGATGACGAAGACTCCCAAGCGANGCTTGAGGAGAAGAAGGACAACCAGATCACCATCAAGGTGAAGGTGGACCCAGAAGAAAGCGATTCGAAATTGAATCAGCACTCTCTGAAGTTCACGAAGATCGGAACGTTTGTGAAGAATGGTCCGGCCGTTGCTGAAGTTCAATTGAAACTTCAGAACGAAGTATTCCTCCCTCAGGGCTTGACGAGTCCAAAGGACCTCGATAAGAGGCTTGCGATGATCAAACGCGTCTGCGTTGACGAAGCAAGGAATACCCTGATCGCCGAAACGAATTTCGCCAGATTAGAGTTTATCAATAGATACACTGCTGAAGGATCACCCATCAGAGCCAAGTTATTGACAGCGAAGGACAAGGAGTTCTACGACTGGCTAAGATTGGATGTAGTGGATCCTCAGGAGGAGAAACTCACGCGTTACAAGAAGCATAATGCAGTGATGAAGGAGCGAATTGCATTCGACTCCGCAAAGAGGACGAAGCAGTTTGCCGACATCCAAGATGAGATCGCCCTGCTCTTCGATAGCGACAGCGAACAAAGTTCCAGCGGGAACTCGCAAGAAGAAGAAACCGAAGCCGAGGAAAAGGCTAGGGAACTTAAGGAGCAGCAAGCGAAAGCTAAAAGGAAGAAATCGCAGAAGAAAGCGAGACAACTTCAGCGCGACCTCGAAGCAGACAAGCTCTGTCACGAAGTCGAAGAGGAAGCGTTCAGAAATGAAGTCGTGGAAGCAGGAACCGTATTCAACGGTCTCCCCAAGGTAGGTACCTTGGCATGCATTTCATTTGAGAATCGCATCTGGTTCAACATTGGTATGTTGCTCTGGGTCAACCATCGCGACTGTTTCGAGGAACAACTTCGCTACCTCCAGAACGATCTTGCGAAGCCTCGCAAGATGAGCGTAATTGAGGCAATCAAAAGGGTTGAAGTACTTTTCAAGTACATGCCCTTCCTCCCTCCTCCATCAAGCAAGAACATGACGTATGATCAAGCTGACTGGAAGAAGCGAAACATGGCCATCGATAGAGCGACAATTCGTCGCTGCCAGTTTCATGCGTTACCGGCGTCATACCAGATGAAGTTATTGGATGACCCCGAAGATTGGAAAGCCATGACCGAGGTGGTCTGGCTAGATCGTCTGATGCGTGCCGAAGAGTACGACAAGCAGATCTTGGAATCCAAGGAAAGGATTGCCAAGAAGCAAGAAAAGGCAACGTCGTCATCCAGCAGGTCTGACGACACTAACAATACCAAAAGGCATAAGAAGAATCAGAAGCCTAAGCAGGCCAATGAAAGGACTTCGCAAGGCAAGGCACGCTATTGCAGCATGTGCAAGAAAGCCGGGATGCCTGAAGGCAAATGGAAGAGTCACCACACGAACGATTGTACGAATCAGGGTGACTATGAGCAGAAGCTCAGCGGAAGTGCAAAGAGCAACAGCGATGCCAAGGCGCAGTACAAAAGGGAAATCCGCAAGTTGCAGAAGGCAACGAAGTCGGCTACCACCAAGTTGAAGAAATACGCCAAGGCTGCCAGATCTGTTAAATCCAGCAAGGAACTCAGAAAGTTCCAGAAGACCCTATCAAAGGGCAGGAAGAAGAAGGGTTCTTCCGATAGCGACTCCGACGAGTCCGGAGAGATCTCTGATTCCTCCGCATCCGATGACAGCAGTGAAGCTTCATCCAATAGTTACTGATCAGGTAACGATAGCCCAATTCTCGAGGGCGAGTCTAGCAATAAGAATAATTTAGATAAAATAATTGACTCAACTAAAAATGAATTAAAAAGTATGTTGCTGAATGAAATTGATGTAGATCAATTGACAAGTAGCGGAAAGATCAGGCATGCAACGCCTACCACTTTCGTAAATATACGCAAGGGTAAACAAGGTCGACACATCGAATGGATGGGTCTATTCTTACTATTCGATAGCGGAGCTAGCGAAAGTTTTGTTAGAGAAAAATATGTCAACCATTTAAAACATAAATTTGTAAAGTGTAATGACAAATACGAGATAGCTGGCGGTACGTTTAACGTCAGCAAAGAAGTTAAGCTTCGATTCAGTTTACCTGAATTCGGATCTAGTAAAATAATTACTTCAAAATTTAAAATAGATTCGTCGACAAATAATGGCATAGGATATGACATGATCATCGGACGAGACATTTTAGCGGCTTTAGGAATAGACATTTCCTTTAAAGACGAAACCGTGACATGGGACTATGTCACAGTACCGATGAAAGATTATCATTCGGACGACAAAATTCCAAAACCTACTCGGTCAGAATTGAAAAGTATCCTTTCTCCGAGGGACGAACCGAAAGCTACGCAAGAAGCTACTAATCGGGCAATAAAAATATTAGATTCGACCTATAAAAAGGCGGATCTCAGAAAAGTAGCTGATGAAGCCTCATCTTTAAATAATAAAGAGAAAGAACAATTGTTCAATTTATTGTCAGAGTTCGAAGAACTCTTCGACGGCACATTAGGAGACTGGAAAACGGAACCAGTAGAACTTGAACTACGAGAGGGAGAGAAGCCCCATAGTTCAAGATACTACCCGATGCCGAGGGTACATAAACAAACCTTTAAGAAAGAACTTTTAAGGTTAGTTGAAATAGGCGTCCTCGAAGAGGTACGCCAATCTGAATGGGGAAGCCCCACGTTCATTATTCCAAAGAAACAAGGAACGGTCAGATTTATTTCTGATTTTCGGAAGCTTAACGCTAAGATTAAGCGTAAACCTTATCCAATCCCAAGGATATCCGACGTGCTACAGCAACTGGAAGGATTCCAGTATGCAACCACATTGGATTTAAATATGGGATACTACACTGTTTCAATCGGTCTAGGATCAAGAGATCTAACAACCATTGTCACAGAGTTTGGAAAGTTTCGGTACAAGAGATTACCGATGGGACTAAGCTGTGCGCCAGACGTGTTCCAATCAAAAATCAATGAATTACTAGGAGATCTAGATTCAGTAAGAGCGTACATCGATGATGTACTTATTCTAACGAAGGACGCATCCTTCGAGAAGCATTTAGATCAAGTACGAGTAGTACTGAGTCGCATGCAAAAAGCAGGACTACGCATCAATGCTGAAAAGTCAAGCTTTGGAATCAACGAAGTTGAATACTTAGGTTATATTATAACTAAGGAAGGCGTAAGGCCAGATCCAAAGAAAATTCAAGGTATAATGGATATGACACGTCCTACTACCAGTACCGAAGTCAGGAGACTAATCGGTATTGTACAATATTACAGAGATTTGTGGCCCAGAAGGAGTCACATACTAGCACCGCTGACAGAAGCAGCAGCGGGTAAGACTAAACGAGCCAAAATAAAATGGACTGAAGAATTAGAAAGAGCCTTTTTAGAAATGAAAAAGATGGTGTCAAAAGAAGCGCTTTTGACATATCCAGATTGGAGCAAGCCCTTCACAATTCACACCGACGCGAGCGATTTTCAGCTCGGTGCAGTCATTAGTCAAAACGACAAGCCAATTGCCTTTTTCAGTAGAAAATTGAATTCGGCTCAAAGAAACTATACCACAACTGAGAAAGAGCTTCTCTCTATTGTGGAATGCTTAAAGCAGTTTCGAAACATAGTCTTTGGTTATGAAATAATAGTATATTCTGACCACAAGAATCTAGTCCACGCCGCAACAGTGAGCGAGTCGCAACGAGTGATGCGATGGCGGTTATTATTAGAAGAATACGGACCAGACATTAGACATATCAAAGGAGTTGATAATGTTGTTGCAGATGCAATAAGCCGATTGCCCATGGCAAACGACGATGAACCAAGCACCGATAAGGTTCAAAGTCACATGAACGAGCTGTTCAATATCGGGAGAGAAAACAACGACAATGGTTTTCCTCTTGACTTATCCGATGTGCAAAGGATACAAAATTTAGAACTTAATATAAGAAATTCCAAGTTAAAAGCATTTATTGAAGACAGTAAATCCGGATACTATTATGATTTCATTGAAGATATGAAACTCATTTTATATAAAGGTAAAATATATGTACCTGAGTCTCTACGTGGACGCACGTTAGGATGGTATCATCACTATTTAAATCACCCTGGCGGTGATCGCCTTGCAAACACTCTGTCGACTGTATGCTATTGGAAGGGCCTCACTTCTCAAGCAAAGGGATTTTGTAAGAAGTGCAATAAATGTCAAGTAAGTAAGAAACGAAAAGTTCGTTACGGACATTTACCCCCTCAGAATAAAGGGATCTTAACACCGTGGGAAACGGTTCATGTGGACCTAATCGGTCCATATTCAGTTAAGGTAAACCAGGAACAACCTGGACAAGTAATTAAAGAAGTAGAACTTCAACTCACCTGCATGACATTTCTCGATCCTGCGACAGGATGGTTTGAAATAGCAGAAGTTCCGTATTTCGACATCGACGATGTCAAGAATAAAAACAAGACTGCGATTGACAAGTCGTCAGCACGCATTAGTCAGATATTTAATGACGTATGGTTATCGAGATATCCTAGGCCAAGAAAGGTCATCTTCGACAATGGTTCCGAATTCAAAAAGGACTTCGTTCCATTGCTACAAGACTTTGCGATAAAGCCAACTTGTACAACGATAAAAAATCCACAATCAAACGCCCCTGTCGAACGAATTCATCAGGTGGTTGGACAAATGATGGCCGCACAGGATCTGAAAACAAGAATATTTGATTTCGTCAATCCGTGGGGCCCAATACTAACATCCATTGCGTGGGCTATAAGAGCAGCCCATCATAGCACATTAGGCTATACGCCAGCACAACTAGTGTTCGGTCGCGATATGGTGTTCAATATAAAAACTATAATAAACTGGAAAGATATTTCCGAGAGAAAACAAGCTCAAGTAGATAAAGATAATCTACGCGAGAATAAAAAGCGAATCGATTATGACTACCAGATTGGTAGCCAAGTTTACGTGACCGTAACCGATATCAAGAGAAAATTGGATGCACCTAAAACCGGTCCATTCCCAATTACAGAAGTGTTTACGAACGGTACTGTCCGGATCCAAAAAGGCAATGTTAACGAGAGAATTAATATTCGCCGGCTGGAGCCGCATTTTTCTTAGAAAAATGTCGACACATTCGCCTTCATTGGCTGTGAACATCACAGTTCGGAGGGCGAGTGCCACCGACGTCATATAGGTTATAATCCTATAGGACATCGTTAGCTCCTCTTTTCTTTTCTTTCTTTTTTAACCAAGACATTCCGCTGGAACATCTTGGATAGTCTAAAAGAGACTATGACGCGC
>JGI24538J26636_10000617_pt1 | contig 10003 bp, 9 predicted proteins | sample SouAtlMetagenome_FD_26636 | JGI IMG/M metagenome (IMG submission 26636) | reverse complement strand
GCAAATATTTTTGCTGTTGCTTCCCCAATTCCAGAGGTTGCACCTGTTATCAGTGCTAATTTATTTTTCATAATCATAAAGTTTTCAAAAAGGGTCTTTATTTGCCAATTAAATTCCGTTATTTCGATTAGAAAAGTACGTATTAATAGTACTTAAATATGTTAAATTTTTTATCTAATTTTTAACCAATTGTTAACAAGGATTTAAAAGTTAATTTTTCAATTTAGCAACCCTTAATTAAAAAAATATTTTTTTTCTTAAAATAAGAACATGGAACAGACAAATACACCTCTAGATATTGGAGCTTTAAACGAAAAGATTGAGAAAGAATCGGCATTTATTGATATTCTTTCCATGGAAATGAATAAAGTAATTGTGGGTCAAAAACACATGATTGAGCGTTTGCTCATCGGATTGTTAGGAGGAGGACATATATTACTTGAAGGNGTGCCAGGATTNGCAAAAACACTAGCTATTAATACCTTAGCAAAAGCNGTACANGGAGATTTTAGTAGAATTCAATTTACTCCAGATTTACTTCCTGCCGATGTTGTTGGTACCATGATTTATAATATGAAGGACAATGATTTTAGCATTAAAAAGGGTCCTATTTTTGCCAATTTTGTTTTAGCAGATGAGATNAACCGTGCTCCTGCTAAAGTTCAATCGGCATTGCTAGAGGCCATGCAAGAAAAGCAAGTGACCATTGGGGATAAAACNTTTATATTGGAGAAGCCATTTTTAGTGATGGCGACTCAAAATCCAATTGAGCAAGAAGGAACCTACCCTTTACCAGAGGCACAAGTGGATCGTTTTATGTTAAAAACAGTAATTAAATATCCTCAACTAGCAGAAGAACAATTAATCGTTCGTCAAAACTTAAAAGGTAGTTTTGAGCAAGTAAATCAAGTAGTGACTTTAGAGCAAATTTTAAGAGCCCAACAATCGGTTCGAGAAGTTTATATGGACGAAAAAATTGAAAAATATATTTTAGATATCATTTTTGCAACACGAACACCAGAGAATTATAATTTACCAGATTTAAATCCATTAATCAGTTTTGGGTCTTCTCCAAGAGGAAGTATAAACCTAGCAATTGCTTCAAAATGTTATGCATTCATCAAGCGCAGAGGTTATGTGATACCAGAAGATGTTAGAGCAGTTGTTCATGATGTACTGCGTCATCGTATAGGAATAACTTATGAAGCTGAAGCCGAAAATATAACTTCAGAAGATATTATCAATAAGATTGTAAACGAAATTGAAGTGCCTTAATATATGTTTAGCTGTTTAATTGTTTATTCGGTTCAACAAGGTTCAGTCACAAGATTCAATATTTCAACAAATTAACATCAATTGGATACTAAAGAGCTCCTTAAAAAAGTAAGAAAAATAGAAATTAAGACACGTCGCTTAAGTGATCATATGTTTGGTGGCGAGTATCACAGTACCTTTAAAGGAAGAGGAATGACATTTAGTGAAGTTCGTCAATATCAGTTTGGCGATGATGTTCGTTCCATCGATTGGAATGTAACTGCTCGTTATAACGAGCCCTATATAAAAGTTTTCGAAGAAGAGCGAGAATTAACTTTAATGCTAATTGTAGACATTAGTGGTTCCGAATTATTTGGAACTGATGGTCAATTTAAAAATGAAGTTGTAACAGAAATAGCAGCTACACTAGCTTTTTCCGCATTACAAAACAATGATAAAATAGGATTGATATTATTTTCAGATGAAATAGAATTGTTTATTCCGCCTAAAAAAGGAAAATCACATGTTCTGCGAATTATTAGAGAATTATTAGAGCACAAGCCAAATAGTAAAGAAACAGATATTGCTATGGCATTAAAGTATTTTTCGAAAGTAATAAAAAAGAAAGCCATCGTTTTTGTGCTTTCCGATTTTATTACAGACGAATATAGAGAGACATTAAAAATTGTTTCTGGGAAACATGATGTTACTGGAATAAGAGTCTATGATAAAAATGAAGAACAAATTCCCAACCTTGGAATGGTTCAAATGGAAGACCAAGAAACAGGTGAATTAGTATTGGTAAATACTTCCTCTAAACAGGTTCGAAATCATTACAAGGCTAACTATTTAGAAAGAGCAGCTTATTTTAAAGAATCTTTTCAAAAAAGTGGTGCAGGCGAATTGACCTGTATGGTAGGTGAAAGTTACGTAAAAAAGTTATTGGGTTATTTTAAAAATCGATAATAAATAGAAAATAGCGCAGTGCATGCAGATGAAAGAAAATAAATCATATAAAGCAAAAATATNATTCCTTGAATTAACTAGGAATCTCTTTATGTTGTTTTTATTTTTTANGGTATGCCTTTCTCAAGCTCAAGTTTCTTCATCTATAGACACTACACAAATAAGAATTGGAGAAGAGATTATATATTCAATTCAAGTGGAGGTAGATTCTACTGCTTTGGTTTTATTTCCCGAAGGACAATCATTTAATCCTTTAGAAGTAATTGATTCTTATGATATTGATACTACTAGGCTTCAAGATAAAATTAGACTTATAAAAAAGTATGGTTTAACTCAATTTGATTCAGGAAGCTATNCNCTTCCATCTCAAAGAGTAGTTATTAATAATAAGTCATTCAATACAGACTCTGTTAATTTAGAGGTGTTNAATGTNCTTGTAGATACNACTAAACAAAAAATGTTTCATATTAAACCAGCATTTGAAGTTGAAGAGCCTGGTTTCGATTTTGAAAAATTACTCTATTGGATCGNTCCCATACTTTTAATTATAGGAATTGTTGCTTTCTTATTCTTCAGAAGAAGAAAAAGAAAAAAAANGGAATCAGCAAAACAACTTCCGCCATATGAAGAAGCAATTGAGGCTTTAAAAGTATTGGATCACTCTCATTTTTTAGAAAATGATAATTCTAAAAGCTATTATTCTTCTTTAACGGAAATTTTAAAACGATATATAGGAAGAGAAGTAGACGATGCTGCTTTAGAAAGTACGAGTAATGAATTAATCGATCGATTGATATTGCATAAAGATGCTGGAAGTTTTGATTTTGATGCAGAAACGATCAATAAGATTGATAAAATTTTAAAACGGGCAGATTTAATCAAGTTTGCTAAGATGAAAGAACTAGAAGGTCAAGCTAAAACAGACCGAACTGTTGTTGAAGATATTATTAATGAAACTAAGGAGATTATTCCAGAACCTACTGAAGAAGAGTTGCTTAAAAATAAATTATATTTAGAGGAACTCCGTAAAAAACAATTAAAAAGAAAACGAATTAAAATTGTTTTAACTGCCTTTGCATCGGTTATAATTGCTGCTGTTATTTTTGGAAGTATCAAAGGGTTTGATGAATTAAAAGATAAAATACTTGGTAATGAAATGCGAAATCTTTCGGAAGGTAGATGGATAAAGAGTGAGTATGGATCGCCTTTAATTGTTGTTGAAACACCTAGAGTTTTAGTAAGAACTTTAGATTCTTTAGTTCCTAAAAGTGTACTAATAAAAAGGAAAAGTCTTTTTACTTATGGACATATTAACGACCTACTCTATATAAGAGTTAGTACTATCAAGTTTAATCAAGAACAAAAGCTAGAGCTGGAATCTTCATTAGATATGTCATTAGCATTATTAGAAAAAGCAGGGGCTAAAAATTTAGTGGTAAAAAGAGAAGATTTTGAAACTGAAAACGGAATTAAAGGAATTAAAGCATATGGTGATTTTCATGTTCAAGTTTCAGGCAATAAACTATTGAAAAATAAGAGTTCTTACGAGTTATTATTATTTGCTCAAGAAAATGGTTTGCAAGAAGTATTAGTAGTTTACGAAGGCGATAGTCGTTTTTCAGAAGCCATAAAAGATCGTATTATCAATTCTATTGAGTTAGAAATTACTCAAGAAAAAAAGAAAAAGAATGAGTAGTAATTTCGAATTTGTAAATCCACAATTATTTTGGTTGTTATTATTGATTCCGTTGTTATTGTTATGGTTTTTTTGGAAACGAAAACAACAGACTGCCGTCTTAAAAATATCTAGTTTAAAAGGGTTTACTACTTCTAAAAACTGGTTAGCAAAACTACGGCCATTATTATTTGTTTTGCGATTAATCACAATAGCTCTAATAATAGTTGCGATGGCAAGACCTAGAACAGTNGATGAGTCTACACGGATNAAAACTACTAAGGGAATTGATATTGTAATTGCAATAGATGTCTCTGCAAGTATGTTGGCAAGAGACTTAAAGCCCAATAGACTAGAAGCCCTAAAAGTAGTAGCTTCTAGATTTATTCAAGCACGTCCAAACGATCGACTTGGATTGGTGGAATATGCTGGAGAGAGTTATACTAAAACACCTTTAACGAGCGATAAAAACATTGTTTTATCCTCATTAAAAAGTATAAAATACAATACAGTAATTACCGGTGGTACTGCAATTGGAATGGGATTGGCGACCTCTGTAAATCGACTAAAAGAAAGCCGTGCTAAAGGAAAAGTAATTATTCTTTTAACGGATGGCGTAAATAATTCTGGGTTTATAGATCCAAAGATTGCTAGCGAATTAGCTGTAGAGTTTGGCATTAAAGTATATACCATTGGAATTGGATCTAATGGAATGGCTTTATCTCCAATAGGGATTTTGCCAAATGGATCTTTTCAATATGGAAATATTCAAGTAGAAATTGATGAAGATTTACTGCAACAAATTGCTGAAACTACAGGAGGTAAATATTTTAGAGCTACAAGTAACAGTAAGTTAGAAGAGATTTATGAAGAGATTAATAAATTAGAGAAAACCGAAATAGAAGAGACCAAATATAAAAGTTACGACGAATTATTTAGGCCTTTTGTACTTGCTGCTTTTGCTTTATTGTTATTTGAACTATTGTTAAGATATACCCTATTTAAAAGTTTTGTTTAATAATTTAAAATAGTTCTGTTTGTTCAGGAAATAATTATGTATCAATTAGAAAAACCTATATTTTTTTATTTACTATTTGCCATCGTTGGACTTATGGTATTATTTTTATTGGTTTTTATATGGAAAAAACATACTCAAAATAAATTTGCGCCTTCAAAGGCATTAAGATTACTTAGTCCCGATCGGTCTTTTTTTAAATCTTGGATTAAAGTTATCATATTATCACTTGCTATAGGAAGTCTTGCATTGGCATTAGTGAATCCTAAAATAGGAACTAAAATTGAAACTATTTCTAGAGCAGGAGTGGATGTAGTTTTTGCTCTGGACGTTTCAAAAAGTATGTTAGCGGAAGATATTGCTCCAAATCGCTTAGACAAATCGAAGCAATTAATTACTCAAATTATAAATAGTTTAGGTGGTGATCGAGTTGGAATTATTGGTTATGCAGGAAGTGCTTTTCCTCAAGTTCCAATTACTACCGACTTTTCCACAACAAAACTATTTTTGAACAGCATGGATACCGATATGGTTTCATCGCAAGGAACAGCAATTACAGAAGCCATTAAAATGGCAGAAACCTACTATAATGATGAGGATCAGGTAAACAAAGTATTGTTTATTATTTCAGACGGGGAAGATCACGAAGGGAGTATTTCTCAAATAGTTAATGAAGCAGCAAACCTAGGGATCCATATTTATACAATTGGCGTAGGCACTAAAAAAGGTGGACCAATACCTATTAAGAGAAATGGAATTTTACAATATTATAAAAGAGACCAAAACAATCAGCAAGTTATAACACGTTTGGATGCCGAAAAATTAATTGAAATTGCTACAAAAGGGAATGGAAAATATTTAGATGGAAGCAATACAAATGAAGTTGTCGAACAAGTAACGACCATTTTAAACGGTATGAATCAAAAAGAGTTTGAAGCAAAACAATTTACAGATTTTAAAGATCGATTTCAGTGGTTTTTAGGTCTGGCAATTCTTTTGTTAGTTATTGAATTTTTATTGTTGGAAAGAAAAACTACTTGGATTAAAAATTTAAATTTGTTTAATGAAGATTAATAATAGGATATTTAAAAATCGTGTTTTACTAAAGAATATATCTTGTGTTATACTTCTTTTAGTGACTATATTTTCTATTGAAGCACAAGAGGCCAGCAAAGAAAAACAAAAAGCTCTTAAGGAATCTAAAGTATCATTAAGTGATGCGAGTTATGAATTGGAAAATGACAATTTTATTTTTGCCGAGGCAGCATATCGCGAGGCTATTGCATTAAATCCTAAGGAAGCTACAGGAAAATATAATTTGGGAAATGCATATTATAATAAAGAATTAAACGATGTAGCGATGTCACGTTTTAAGCAAGCTGCAGCTGTTGCAGAAACAAAACCGGATAAACACAGTGCTTTTCATAATTTAGGAAATACCTATATGAATGAAAAAAAATATCAGGAAGCAGTTGAATCCTACAAAAATGCCTTGCGAAATAATTCTAAAGATGAAGAAACTCGTTATAATTACGCATTGGCAAAAGAACTTCTAGAAGATCAAGAAAAAAATGGAGGAGGTGATGATGATAAGGAGAACGAAGAAGAAAATAACAAAGAAGATAAGGAAGAAAACCAGGATAATGAGAATAATAAAAAGGATGGAGAAGATGGTGATCAAAAAGATGAAAATGATAAAGGAGACGAAGAGCAAGATAAAAAAGAAGGTGATGATAAAAAGGATAAAGGAAAGCCTGATGAACCAAAAGAAGAACAACAAGAGCAACAAAAAACAGAACCTGGAAAACTTTCTCCTCAACAAGTTAAAAATTTATTAGAGGCAATGAATAATGAAGAGAAAAAGGTTCAAGATAAAATCAATGCTAAAAAGCAAAAAGGAAAAAAAGTAAAATCTCAAAAAGATTGGTAATGAGACCTAAATCAGTTTTCATATTATTTTTCTTGTTGAGTATTGGACTAGTNCAAAGTCAAGTTTCTTTTGTTGCTAAAGCGACTAAAAAAACTCTAGGAATTAACGAACAGTTACAGGTAAATTTTGAAATGAATCAGGATGGAGATAATTTTGTTCCACCAAAATTTAAAGGTTTTAATGTTGTTAGAGGTCCTAACCAATCGGTTTCGCAGTCTTGGATAAATGGAAAAAGTAGTTATTCCAAAACCTACTCTTATATCTTAGCACCCAAATCTCAAGGGACGTTTACTATCAATCAAGCAACGATTGAAGTTGATGACCAAATTTATAAAACAATTTCTTTAAATATTTTAGTAACAGCAGCAGTAACCATCCCAAAAGATGCGAATAATCCAGATTATTTAGCAATTGAAAATGTTCATTTAATTGCAGAAGTGTCAAAAATCAATCCTTATCTAAATGAAGCCATTACAGTTGTCTATAAGTTATACGTATCAAATGACGTTAGTATTACAAGAAGTTGGCAAGAAATAGAGACTCCAAAATTTGAAGACTTTTGGAGCCAAAATATTGCAGACAAAGGTAAGCAGCAAATTTTTGAAGGAACGTTTAGAGGGAAACCCTATCGATATGTAATCTTAAGAAAAGCAGTATTATATCCTCAAAAGACAGGAGCCTTAATTATTGAGCCCTTAACATTAGATATTCCTATAGATGTACCAGGAAAATCAAGAGACATATTTGGCCGTAGAAGAATGACTCGTGTCAATAGAACAATTTCTGCAGGAAAAAGAACAATTACTGTAAAACCATTACCATTAGAAGAAAAGCCAGATAATTTTTCTGGAGCTGTTGGTACATTTAATTTTAACGTCTCAACGAATAAATCAACGTTAGATGCCAACCAAGCTTTAGAGTTAAAAATAAGAGTAGAAGGGACAGGAAATTTAAAATTATTTAACTTACCATCTTTAAATTTACCTAGCTCACTAGAAGTATACGAACCTATTAGGGATAATAAAGTGGCAGTTAATATAAAAGGAATGAATGGTTTTATAAACGATACATATACTGTTATTCCACAATACAAAGGGAGTTATCCTATTCGGCCTATAACATTTTCTTATTTTGATCCTGCTTTAAAAAGGTATAAAACGCTTTCATCTGACGAAATAATAATACAAGTTGAAAATGGTCCTGTACCCAATCAGCCTAATAAATTAAAAGATGCTGCGAGTAACGAAAACACTATTTCATTAGCCAATGATCAATTTAAATATATAAAGACTTCCACTAAATTAATCTCTATAAATCGCCCTGTATTTTTTAAAACCTCCCTGTTTTGGTGTATAACTGGGATTCCATTTTTATTAATTCCATTCATTATATTAATTGGAAATACAAGAAGAAAAAGATTGAGTGATTTAGAAGGGAAACGGTTTAGAAAAGCAACAAAATTGGCTAAAAAATATTTATCGGAAGCAAAAAATAATTTAGGAAAACAAGAAGCTTTCTATGAAGCTTTAGAACGTGCTTTACATAATTATTTAAGAGCTAAACTAGACATCGTTACTTCGGAGTTTTCAAAAGAAAAAATAACAATTTTATTGGCCGAACGAAAAGTTAAAGAATTGGTAGTTTCAGATTTTATGGGCCTTCTTAAAAGTTGTGAGTTTGCTCGTTATACTCCAACATCTGATGTTATGATGAAGCAGGATTATGAAAAAGCAGTTGGAGTTATTTCTAATATTGATAAACAGATTCAATAATGAAAGGCACTATTTTAAAAAGGTTAGGTTCTATAAAAAATACATTTTTAGTTATTTTATTGTTTTTTACTGTTTTAAGTTTTGCACAGAATAGATCTCTTTTCGAGCAAGGAAAATCACTGTATAAAGCCGAAAAATATCAAGAAGCAGTTAATTCTTGGATGAAAATTATAGCCAATGAACAGCATGCTTCCGAATTATATTTTAATTTAGGAAATGCACACTATAAGCTTAATAATATTGGTCCAAGCATCTATTATTACGAAAAAGCTTCATTATTAGCACCCAATGATGCTGATATAAAAAACAATTTAGCTTTTGCCGAAAATGCAAAAGTAGATGCGATTGAGTCTTTACCAAAAACTATATTTTATAAATGGTATCATACTATATCTGACGTGCTTACTTTTGATGGATGGGCATATTCAACTGTATTGTTTTCAATATGTTTTATGCTGTTTTTTTTAATTTACTATTTTTCATATTCAGAACGTATTAAACGACTGTTCTTCGCTGCTGCTGCTTTTTCTATTGTGTTTTTAGGAATGTCGCTTTCTATGGCTTATTCAATTTACGATGATGCGATTAAAAATCAACCTGCAATTATTTTTGCGGAAAGTATTGAAGTTAGAGAAGCACCAAATCTAGGTAGCGAAATATCATTTACGCTTCATGAAGGCACCAAAGTTCAAATAGTTGAAAAAGTTACTGACTGGGCCCTTATTGAGATTGCAAATGGGAAAGAAGGATGGATTCCATTTTCAGACCTTAAAGAATTGTAATAATTATTCTTTTTTTTCGGATTTATTGATGTCTAAAATGTCTTTTGGAATATCAATGTTTTCAATTTCTTCAACTAAATCAGGCAATACTAAGGGAGCCAAATTAGCAATAGGCTCATATAGATAAGAGTTGTTTTTTTTCTCTTCTGAAATCACATATTCGGTAGCATTCCATTCATTAAAAAACATAAAAATTACACTTACAATAAATGCGGAGATAATCATATTAAAAACACCTCCAAGAAGTTTATTAAAAATACCCAAAAAAGCAAAATCTGCTATTTTTGTTAAGAATTTACCAGCCCAATTTACAATAATAACAATAGCTATAAAGGTAACCGCCATTGCAGCAAAGCTTGTTGTCTGTTCTTTCCAAGAAAACCACTCATTGATATAGTTAGCTGCATAATCGGAAAAATAAATAGCACCCATAATACCTAATACCAATCCTATTAGAGAAGCTAATGTTACAAAAAGTCCTTTTTTCGTTCCTTGAAAGAAAGAGAATATTAAAATGATCCCTAAAATAATGTCTAATAAGTTCATGTAATGAATTTAGGATAAAGATACATTATCTTTGCGATGTTTTAAAAAGGGGGGTAATTATTT
>JGI24538J26636_10000613_pt1 | contig 10040 bp, 2 predicted proteins | sample SouAtlMetagenome_FD_26636 | JGI IMG/M metagenome (IMG submission 26636) | reverse complement strand
CTGCCCCCCCCCGTGACGCCCCACCCACGGGCGAGCCGCACCTCCCGCTCAGCAAACGGTGGAAAAGGCAATGGGCTGCCATGGCAAGCACGCTCCCTCGCATCTCCACCTACCTACCCGGATGGAGCTCTGGTCTGCTCAACCGCATCGCGGCCTATAGCCCGGCCCAGGCAACACTGGTCCACCTGGATGCGTGCGCGGCCCGGCACCACATCCCGGCCTCTGCGCTGCCTGGCCTGGACCTCGTCATCTGGTGTCTGGCCCATGCTGCGGGCAGACAGACCCCGAGCACGTTCGCCCATGCGCCTCCGACCAACCCTCAGCCGCGGCCGCCTCGCCCTGAGTAGGGCACACGAGTAGCAGGTGCCCCAGAGCTGCCTGCTGCTCCCGTAAGCACCACGCCCAGCAAGGCTCCGACGGCCCGACCACAGCACAAGCGCCGGCCCACGCCACGCTGCCGACACGCCTCAAGCTCAGCCCCACGGGCGCCACTCAACCTCGCCCAATGCGCACCCATACTGCGCCTCATCACTTTTAATTGTAATAGACATCTTAATACCTACGCCATGGGCGAATACCTCCAACGCACCGGGCCACCCGCGGACAGTCGGGCAGGTATCGTTGCCCTCCAAGAGCATGGCCTACCGGTGTCCCCATACGGTGCTGCCACCAATGACGCTGTCAGCACCATGCTTGGGTTTGGGTACCGGCTTGTAGTTTTTAAATACGTAGCCTGGGCCGTGAGGGCTGACCTATGGCACAATTTTAATGCACCCACATGCTTTACGACTGACCCCACAGGGCGTATCTCTATTGCCCGGGCCGACTCAGGGCTCCTCCTGGTCAACGCGTATGCGTATGACCATGGCTCCCGTAAAAACCGACAGGAGCACCACGTGCCCGCGCGCGCCCTCCAATCTTGGCTCCTCTCCCAAATCTGCAGCCGCAACGCCGGCCCCCCTTCTAACCTTGCCCTGCTTGGGGACCTCCAGGATACCATAACCCTGGATCCCTGCGATAACACCGGCACCCCCCTTGCACGCTCCCAGCACTCCATTCTCACGGCCGCGCTTGACACATTACACATGACCTGCTCCCTGCGCGCGCTACACCCCACCCTGCGGGTCACCACCCGGCGCACCCTGGGGCACGACTCCACGACCGGGCGCCGCATCGACTTAGTCATGCTGACCCCTGACCTGGAACCGGTGGCCAGTGGGGTGGACACCATAGACCTGGCGCGCATNGTCAGCTCTGATCACTTCCCCGCATGGGCAGACATGGCGCTGGACCTAACATGCGACACCACTGACCTTACGCCGGCCGAAAGGGCTACCTACCTCCTCCAAACAGCTGGAGCCCAGGTCACCCGCCGGTGGTCATCCCTGGCACAGGTCCCNGTCCACCTCGATACAGGGCGATGCCTGAACACTGGCCCCGCTGCGTGGTGCGCGCCGCCGCGCGCGCACGCTGAAGCCCTACGGGCCCAAAACAACCTACACACCAAGGCAGCGCGTGCCTGCCGAGCACCAATCAACAAGATCCTGGACCGCCTCGTCAGCCAGGCAGCGGCCAGCCCGGGCCTGCCGCTCCGCTGCGAAGCAGCACGCCAGGACGTGTCCCGCTGCTGGACCCTCTATGTCCGACTCATAGAACAAAACCTCCCGCCTAGCCTCTGGGCCAAACCCATCGTCCCCTCCACCCCCGCCAGAGCGGCTGCCCATGCTGCGCGAGCGGCGCGCGACCTCGAACCTGGATTTGTCAGAGCGCCACACACCGGACATGGCTCGGCCTGCCGCGCACTGGCTGACCGGCTGCGCGACCTCCGTGTCAAACTTCGGTACGTTGCGTCACACGCCCAGGGATGCACCAGCCACACGAAAGCCGAGCTGGCTCAGGTGGAATGGGAAGTCATCTGTAGGACGGCCCCACGGCTGCCCACGCAAATGATTGACGCACGCGCCGACTGGGACATGGTGCGTGCGGAATGGGGGCGCCAAGAACATGCCATTCGCCTAGCGTCCCTCCCGGCGGACAAGAAACAGGAGAGACTAGACCGCCAGCCTGCCGACGCGGCAGTGCGCACGAGCATGACCTGCACTCCCCCCAACCAACCGGGAGCCACCTGTGGCACCCGCCTCCAACTCCCACCGAGCCTCACTCACATCCTCTCCCATACATGCCAGGAGGGGGCAGCGCCCAACTGGGCCGCGTGGTCCAACTGCTGGGCCGCTAATGGGCGCGATGCCCTACACTGGCTGCGCACCAACCAACGGCGCTTTCGCCGCAAAGCCAAGTCTATCGACACCACGTCCATGGCTCATCGCATTGCCATGCAACGCACAGCGGGCCTAATGCATGAGCTAGGACTCAAAACGACCCCGCACCTCCCGCCACCCAACCGCACCTATGTTACGCCGGAAGGCACAACGCGCCCACCCCGCACGCCTGCGGAATACCGTGCCGCATCCCACCTAGAAACACGCGCCTACATGGCCAGCCAAGGATCTCCCCTGCCGTTCGCCCGGCCCATCAACAAGGGCGGCGTTGACACCTATGAGTATAACCCCGAATACACCCCGCTGCTACCTGCGGCACAGTCCCAACCCGACCCCCCGCATATATGTACCAAGAATGGCGATGAATACACTGACGCGAGTAACGCCCAAGCCGCAGCTGCGCGCATCAAGCACACTGAATCCATCCGCCTCATGTTCGCCACCCTGCGGCCGAAGGAGCCCAGCGCGCACCTCGCATGGCCCTTCCGCTTCACACAGAAGGAAGCACCCCAGCCCGTCTTCTCTGACCCCGACACCATTACCGCCCTGCGAAGGCGGCTACGCGGCCCCGTCACCAAAGCCAGACATGCGGGGTTTCACCTGCAAGCGATCGCTCGCCTACATGAACCGTGCGACCCTGACTCCGAAGCCAGCCCCGCTAACTGGTTTATAGACACACTCGTGCGCATAATACAGGTCTCCCTTGCTTACCGCATCATCCCGGGGGAGGCCCGCAATATCACCCGGCATCCCATCCCCAAACCAGATGGTGGCGAACGCCCCCTGTCTGTCACCCACGCCCTGTATGCAGAAATAACAGGCGCCGTGGCTGCCAACATGACCGCCGCGATTGAACGGTCTGGGGTCATGCCAGCGAGCGTGCACTCCTACCGCCCTAACCACGGCACGTGGATGTGCCTGCTACCGCACGCGGCAGCCATCCAACACGCTACCATCACAGGCACCCCACTCTACATCCTCATGGATGACTGGGAAAAATTTTATGATGCGGTGCCGTTCGACATCATTGCCCTGTGCATGCGCGCTGGTGGGTGCCCGGCTGACGGCTACGTAGAGTACGCGTCCGAAGCCCTCCACCAACGCAAGGTGTGGGTATCCACCCCTGCTGGCACCACGCCGGACATCACGCACACATGTGGCTTCCTACAGGGTAGCGCCTTCTCATGCTGCGCCGTCAACTTTGTGGTTGCCACACTCCACCGCCTATGGGCAACCACCGGCGCCAAGTACCCCTTTTCGGCCACCACGCCAGAAGCATGTCTCAGCATGCTTGGGTACTGTGATGATAACTGTGCCTATACCGACACGTTTACGGACCTCCTCTCCTTGGAAGAGAAGTTTGGCGCCTTCAGCATGACCTCTCGGGTTGGCCGCAACACCACACCAAAAAAAGGGGCCAAGGTGTATGCGTACAATGCTGCCGCGGACCCCACCTGGGTCAGCGCCAACAAACCCAACCACATCGAAAGCACCGCCTGGGCTCGACAGGCTAGAAACGGCCAAGGTGCCATTACGGTCAGCACCATCGAAATCGTCCACGGGCACCAAAAACTCGACGTTACCAATGACAAGGAGGCCACCACCACCTACCTCGGAGGCAAGTTTGCCGTCAACCCTGACCTCCAAACTGCCCCGGCGCTCGGTGCTGCGGCCGCTAAGAAGGGCATTGCCCGCACGGCTGCCCTTCACCGCGGCAGCCATGATATCGACTCTTACACCCAGGCCGCTGCCTCGACAGGCGCGTTCGCGGCCCACGCGAACTCCTCCACCTGCGTCTCCTCGGCTGCGATGGACAAGGTGGACCGAGCAACAGTCAAAGGTGCCCTAAGCCCCATGAACCTACGCAATGGGGAATGCCGAATCCCCGCTGTCCTGGACCGCAGGTATGGAGGCGAGGGCCTACCCTAGCCTCCGTCTTTGCGCTCCAAGACACAGCAGTGGAAATCCTCCTAGCACTTCGCAATCCAACGACCGTCGAAGGCCTGGCCGCAAATGAGCTATGGACAATGGCCAGCTCCATGCCCCACTACCACAACCAATCAGCCAACAGCGCGCGGTCGGCCTTCTCGCTGCAACCACAGCACCACTGCAACGTCAGGCACAACGTGAACCTCCTCGCCAGGTACGGGTTCTATGTGCGAAACGTCTCCCACGAGCCCGTCATCTCCCGTATGCTGGACATCTTGGCGCCCCCCCCCATGGGTGCCGAATGGGCGTCCAATGACGACCGTACTGACGGACCAACATTAGGACCTGGCAGCGACACCCGCGCCCGATACTCGTCCCTAGGCCCGCTAGCCGCATACCTCCGAAAGTGCGTCCATGACACCTTCGACCAACACGTAGACCCGCACAGCGCCCTCGCGCTCCTGACACCGTGGGAACCCTTGGATGTATTCGGTGCCGACACGCCACGCCGGGCGCAAGCAGCCTATCGCAAAGCGTGCCAACAGCGCACGGAAGACCATGCCTGCGCGCACAACACATACTCCTACACACCTGACGTCACGCACAATGGCATCCGGGGCACGTCCCAGGTCGTACACGCGCCCTCATGCCCGGTCTCCGTGGACAAGTTCCGCCCAGATGCCGTGCCGTCCCTCCCTGCCATGACCAGACCAGGTAACCCGCCGCCACCCAACACACCCTCCGCGCGGTGGCCGCTCCCGGGCGTCCCAGAGGCCGTCTGCGCCTTTATAACTGCCATCCCACCATGGCAGCTCTTCATCGCCGTGGATGCGTCGGCCTTCGACCCGCTGCAGGATACACCCGAGGACGACCGCACCAACGGGGTCGGGTATGCGGTGGCACTGTATCGTATACCTGCCTTCCGTACCGACTCCCCCACGGCGGGGTCCACACTCCCAGCGTGGGCTACCAGCGCCTCCCCGCCCCAACTGCTCCACGTGTGGCTCCAACAACTACCACCCGAGTACGGACACGGCCGCCCTGACAACACCATCGCAGAAGGCCTTGGCATGGCTGGGGCATGGCAAACGCTCCCCGACTGCGCCCCGGTATCGGTCTGGACTGATGCAGAGGTATGGTACAAGGCGGCGGGGCGCATCCAGTCCGACGACTCCGACATCTCGGCCCGGTGGCACCTCCGCCACAAATGCGGAGCTGTGGCGTCCCTCCTGCACCACACCCTCCGGTCCCGCAAGCACCGCCATGGCCTCCGCCTTGGCCCCCAACCGCCCGCCACCCACCGCGCTGGATTCCAAGCTATGGCCAACATGGCTGTCTCCCTGATGCAATCCGCATACTCTGCCGTCCAGCTCATCTGGCACCTTGGCCTGGTTGCCTGGATCCGCGCGCACCAGTGGGACCGCCCCCCGGGATATGAAGGCAGCGAACACCAGTGGGTCCAACACGACCGCCCCCCCGCGAGCGCGCTCCGCCCAGCGCCTGTCTTTGGCCTGGCCAACGATGGGGTCGACCACTTTGCCAAAATGGCAGCATCCGAAGCACGATTCGGCGGCCACGAGGAGCAGAAGTACACCTCCACGTGCGCCCGCGAACGGTTCGCCATGGTGTCTGGCGGCTGCATGTGGAACGGGGACCCGAGGCGCATGATCCATCGGGCGTATCAAAAGGAGCTCCTCAGGCGCTACGCCCTGCGGCCTACCACGGGCGCCACCACCCGTGAGCTGCTGGACGCTATGACGCGCGACCAGTCTGCCTCGCTCCTGGACACCGACCGCCTCTCCAAAGGCCTCCGCCGCCTGTACCATGGCACCGCCATCTCCCATACGTGGCTTGTACATCACGACCCAGCATACCGGCGGCACCATGAACGTATGGCGATACAGCGGCTACCTACGACGCCGGATGACCCACCCGAGGCCCCGTCCCTCACCCCCGATCCCACAACTGCCCCGTGGCATGAGCTCGCCGACACAGAGCCAACGGAGGCAGCCACCCGTGCCCTGCTCGAGGACCCCATCCTCGCTCCCGCCACCCGGACCCAGGTTGCAGTGCAGCACGAATGCCTGCAGTGTCCCTTTGGCTGCCCATACCGAGGAGACATGCGGCACTTCCGTGTCTACTGCCCCCACCTTCGAGTGCAGCTAGAGGCGGTACTGGCAGCCCTAACCACCATCTTCGCAGCGGCCAACGAAGCCACCAACCACAGACTCCAGGACGCCACCTTTACCCCGGACCAAGGACACACCTGCAAACACCAAGGCAGCTGCGCTGGCTCGCCCTGGCCAGAATGGTACGGACGCCCGTGCCTTCAGAGAAAAACACTTCGTGCTATGGCGCCTTGGCCTCTGGTGCCACTGGCAGGATGCTGCGGATTGCGTCCACTCCCATGAGGTCGAGCAGCGGCGGCACATGTACTACCGTAACATCCTCACCCCTTGCATGCGCACGCTTCTCGCCTCCGCCCACACACAATGGACGACGGCGTCGGGCACCCCGCAACCATGCCTCATCACGGCACTGCGTAGTGCCGCTTGTACCATGGAAGCTGCGGCTGTCCAGGTGTGCCACCAGCTCAAACGCCAGGCACATGCCCAGTGTGCTGGGACAGAACCCGCGCATGTAACGGCCCACCGCCGCACGAGACAACGTGCCCCTGAAATGCAACCATCCCCGCTCACCCCAACGATCTCATGCCAGGGTGCAATCTGTGCCGCTCGGGAGACTATCTGTGGAGACCAACCCGCGGTCCTACCTGCCAATGGCCGCACCATGGCCTGTGCATCGTGTACCAACATGCTCACCAACGCCATCACCATCAGGGGCATATGTGATGACATCAGCCGGTCCTTCGAATGGACCGACACCATTGCTGAATGGCTGTGGCGGGCCCTAGGCGCCACACGGAACCGCCGCCCATCAGCACGCAACGCTGTTCCCCTGCGCAGCACCGGCGATGCCGTCACTGCAGGTGACATGTACCCACATGTACTGGATGGAGCACAGGCACTCACGCGCGACCTACACGAAACAGAGAAGACCCCCATCACGCGTGCACTGGACACCATCCGCCCCAGACAGCGCTACCTGCCCCCTACCTGGCACACCCACCCCGTCCCAGCAGGGCAAGGCGACGTCCCGGCCATGAGTGCCCTCTCCTCTGCCCTCTGGCTACGCCGGTGCACTGCACTACAACTAGCACTGGACGCCATAGGCATAGTTACTGGCTGCCCTGCCCCGGCTGCGCACCAACAGCAGGAGCTCCGCCGCCGTGCCCCTCTGCTCAGCCGGTGCCAGTGCGCCTCCCCCGCTGCACCCGCCCTTCATGGCACGCTGCGCCCCTGCAGCATCTGCAACTGTGTCATCGACCCTCCCCTGTACAACACCACTCGATGGACAGGCGCCCACAGAGACACCGACTGCAGTCATTGCAAGACCAATACGGAGGACTGCGGATACAGGAGATGTGCCACATGCGCCACAACCCTCTGCCCAACATGCACGGCCCCGACCCACCACTCGCCGCACCTCGATCTGAGAAATGACGAGTTCATATGTGACGAGTGCCACAAGGAGCAAAGTATATCACACGACTGCGCCACCCGGGACCCACGGAGTTGTACCGGGCCACGCCGCCCATGCAGCGTGTGCACACGGACCACGTGCCACCACCATGACGTCCGCACCTACTGCCCCGCAATCCTGCACCCCATCTGCATGCCATGCACGGTGCTCATCCTCCTACATCACGCCTCCCACCTTGGCACGCAAGGACACCGCATGCAGCTCCAAACCCAGCATAGGCTGACAGAGGCCCCGGCCCCCGCCACACCCTCCCTGTCCCAACACCTGCGCGACCTCGGCACCATGAGCGCGAGCCGCCTCTGCAGCCCTGAGTCGTGGGAAACTTTCCTGTCCCAGGACTCCACTACCCTACACACACCCCAGTCCACGGAGGCCGTGCTACTACGCACCGAACTGGCCACTGCGGCCCTCATCTCTGCCGGCATGGTCGCCGCCTATCCAACCCGCACAGACAACCGCACCGCGATCCGCCACACCTCAATACGCCGGCGCATACAGGCCCGCATGGCGCGCGACCCTTTTACGCCACTGGGCCGCATCCAATTTGCGCAAGGTCCTACGGTCTGTGAGATCCGGTATTCCTCTGCCTCGGTCATTGACACCGGGGCACTCCATGCCCTCCTCGAGCTCTGCCCCGCACCAGACTGGATGAGCAAACCCCGCACTACCCCGTCGGGCGCACTGGACCCCGTCTGCCCCACTAACCGGGATGCCATCACAGCCTTCCTTGCACGGGCCGAAGAGTGCGCGGGCGTCATCTACACCAGGTGCACACGCCAGATTGGACCCGTATGTGCCTGCGCCACCAAAAAATGTGACTGCGAGAAACAACCGTACGCACGCATGCGCTCCACACCCTGGCTCCCCTTCATGGCCCGTGCGGCGGCGGCTTCTGCAGCTGAAATAGCAGCGGAGGCGGCCACTGCCGCATCCCTCTCTGCCCAACTGGCACTTGCCAGCGTGCGTCTGATCCGGCCCCAATGGAAGTACCGCCCACTGGGCTCTGCGCCGGTCAGCGAGAAACCAACACCAGACCGCACCCCTGCTGCCCAGATCTGGCACTCGATTGCACACGCTGCCCTAGCGGCTCCTGCGCAACGAAACGGCGGCCCATGGGGCGGCGTCCTCTTTGACCCTGATGCCGCAACCCGTGCGCGCCCAGATCAAGTGCTTCTGGATTCTGTCACCGGCTGCACTGACAATGACAGCGTCACCAACAAGGATTGCCCTCCTGAGCACCCCCAGGTGACACATGCCCGCAGCTCAGCAGCCTACCTCACCCTCGCGGGCCTCAAACGAGAAGCTAGGGCAGCGGCTGCAGCCCACACGGAAGCGGATGCGGACATGTGTAATGCGGGCGCCACCATGCTCCTAGACATGATACAAATGGACCCCACCACCAACACTGCCCTCACCTACCCGCAGCTGCACAGCTATGTCACTAACCGCTCAGCCTGCCTCACCGCCCTCCGACGCCTATGTGGCCTCCCGCCCGGCTCACGCACGGCATGCAAAAACCTGTACATCCGCGCGATGTTCGTTGACGGACCGGCCTTCCAGTACACCTACCGGGCCTGGGCAGCCGAATGGGGAGTGTCTGTCGCCACCCCCCCGACGGCCCTGCAGATCTTTGCCGATGAGACCGACCGCGCTGCCAAGGCACTACTCGACCACGACCCCCGATGGCGCAAGCTGGCAGAACACATCACCCACGCCAAACAGGAACCCAACCCCCCACCGACTGACACACGCGCTTTCGCGCTCATGTCCCAAACTGTCGAGTGCGAAGTGGTCCAGCAATGCGCGGCTGCCCTCCACGCGGCAGGGTGGATGACGGGCGAACTCATCCATGACGGCCTCCACGTCATCCTCCCCACGGACAAGACTGTGACCCAGCTCCAGGAGGCCCTTGCCGTGGTCACCGCTAACATCCGGCTCCACCGCCGGTGGAAGCACTTCGAATTCATTGCCAAAGCTTTCGATACCGGCGGCATTGAGTATGACCGTAACGTACAGGGGGTGCGTGCGAGATGGGCCGTGCCTGGGACTGAACCAGGTGACTGGACGGCCCGCCGGCCGGGGGCGCACAGCCCCTATGACCCGGCCTGCGTCTCCACTGGGGCGCCGGCTGATCAGCTACGCGCTGCTGTCGCGGATGACACACGACGATCCCGCATCTCGCCCAAGGACCCCAGACAACTAACCCTGGGCATACACCTTGAATCTGGG
>JGI24538J26636_10000612_pt1 | contig 10045 bp, 2 predicted proteins | sample SouAtlMetagenome_FD_26636 | JGI IMG/M metagenome (IMG submission 26636) | reverse complement strand
CCTCCCACATCGGCGACCCAGACACGCGCAGGTCAATCTCATCTTACATCATTAAACTCGGTGATGACACCATTGACTACAAGTGCACATTTCAACCCATCGTCGCGCATAGCACGTGCGAATCTGAATTGATGGCTCTGGACAGCGCTTGCCGCCGAGTGGTTTATCTACGTTGGCTGCTGGAGGCCATGGGCGCACCAAAACAACACCCAACTCCCATCTACGTAGACAACCAGTCCACCATCAACATCTCCACCAACCCCATTCAGGTGGGGAGAAACGCCCACGTCCACGCGCGCTACTTTTACGTCCGCGACCTCGTGGCATCTGGAACGGTGATTCTCAAGAAGATCGGCACAGAAGACCAACTCGCCGACTTACTGTGTAGCTTCAAAAGCACGCACAATTTCCAACGTTTACTCGCAAGAGTGAAAGGCAGTGAGGCAAATCGCAATTAGCTTCCCCACTGTTTATGCCCCAACGCATGTACACCTCCGCGCGGTGTGGGGCGACCACCTGTTGCTTGCACTCGCATTATATTTGCGATGTCGCATACATCAGGGCCAAGTACAACATCCGAACCTTCAATCCTTCTTTTTTTGAGATCAAAATTTCATCTTCAAACCTTACTTTTGCTGGACGTCCCTTCTGCTTTTCCCTATACTCTTGGACGGGACATCCCCTTAAAATACTTTTCACATCCTACTTATCATTCCACAGGTATGTTTAACGCGCGCTCTAACTCTCCTCGGCAGATCGAGCTCGGACGCTCGCCTGATCGCGATGCTTGGCCCTCTCCTCTCAGACTCCGGTCTTCTCCTAGCAGCCCAGAGCCTCACTTTTGGTTTGGCTCGGAATCACCTAGTAAAAGCCTTCTGAATATGTCCCCCGCCAGCTCCGGTGACTTCAACAATTCCTTGGTCAATCTACGTTACGCTTCTCCACCCGGTCGCAATGATTCTGAAGCTTTTTGCGCCGAGGTTCACGCCGTACCACCGATCGGACCACCATCGATCGGACCCTTCGTTCAAGATTCTCCCGAGAAATCCCCTCTTCCACAGGGAGGTCTCATGGAGCAACCGCCCGGAGTATCCCACGCAGACAAGATTTTCTCTCAACCTGCACCTCGCACGCCAGCCCGCCGCAACCTGAGCGCGCAATTCAACAACAAAGACATGCAAACAATTAGCGAGATTTCTCACTTCCGCGATTTCAAGCAAGGCACCACCGACTCCCTTCAAATGTCGATCAGTTTGGGGAATATCCTCGACGCGGACCCCGCAGCTTTGCTGGCCAGTCAAGCTCGCGCAAATCTCGCACGTATCGCCGCCACGCAACTAGAGCTCAGCAAAATCTTGGTCAGCTTGACACCACACTTCGACAACTTACAAACCGGACTGGAGGGGCGCGCCGGGAGTCAAAGCCTCCTCTCCGCCTCCGTCCTTCCCGCGCCCCCGCCTCATTTCGCTGCACGCCGCGAAGCCATGAAAACACGCATGCCCATTAGCAACAAGATCAGCACAGTGGTCGCCACCGAGAAGGAGTTGGAACACCTCCAACGACTTCAACTCCAACATTCTCTTGATCAAAAAGGCATCTGCGCATACAAGCAACACTCCGCTCACCCCATGCACGAGAACAAGATCCTTTTCTGCGACGTCTGCCTGTTACCCGCCTACTGCAGCTTGGAGTGCAAGAAGTTGGATGCCTCCAACCACGCCTTAGTGTGCTTGACGCATCCCGCGCATGCCCTCATCTTGCAGCGCCACGCCAACAGCGTCAAGCGGGTCATCAACCCTTCCAGCATGTAAGGCTTTGGCCTCAGGGGGAGAGTTGAGATTGTTCCACTGTCAGTGCCACTATAGAGCCTGCTAGCCTTACCGCTTCCACTCATAAACAGTACACTACGCCCTCACAGCTAACAGCCGCCAGTCTTGCGCGCTTCCTCATCCAGCTCTCCACACATCTTTCTTCGTCTTCTCTTCATCTATCTAGGTACTCCCTCGCTCACGAGCAATGTGCTCGTCATAGGCCTAGCACAATGACCTGACCTTTGCCACGCAGCATCTCCAATGCTGACTTGTTTATATCAGAGCCAACCTTTGTTTGTTTGCTTACTTGTCTGCACTTCATTGTGCATTTATCTGCTCGCACAAGTTAGATGCAGCACACAGCTTTTCTTTACCATTTCATTTTTAAGCTTAGACGTCTTAATGCACGTCTATACGCATTTTCCTACAGTCTCGGATCTACACAATTAGGGACAGCAAGTTATTTATTAGCTCTCTCAATAACTGACTGTTTGAGTCTAATAGTTAATATCTAGACATTGATTCCTGTATTCGAGAGATCACTTTTTCCAATCCCAAGAACCTTCAAGCATTAAAGAGACTACAACAAGTGCTGATTTCCACCCGCCAAGTTTACCTCTGCATTAATTGCACCGCAGTGCACCGCACTGCTTGCACCCGTACGAGCACCCTCGTACATTTCCAACACCGATTCGCTACGCTAGCGTTCTACACGTAGTAGCACGCTGCACCCCTCTTACAAGGTAGCAAACACCTTCCTTGCCCAGTTCGGCACGGTTTATTCGCTACTTTAGTGGTTATGAGCGCTAAAAGAGGATGGAAGTCGCACGTACCCCGAATCGTAAGCTACGACCCAACAAAAGTCAAACAGTGGCGCCAGAGCGTCGTCGATGCCGCATTGCTCCTCGACGCGAGCCACCTACTGGGAAACAATTTTAGGAAAAAGTCATTTGAGGAACACCACGAATACAAGCTAGTGTCCCCATCTAAACCTGATGATCCGCATAGCATCAGAACACCGTCCGCTGCTACCAGGTCGAAAACCCGTTCTTCCAGCAGCACTTCCGCGGAGGACGCGCAACCTAGCCGCACCTCCGAAGACCTTGAGCACAAGGTCCACGCCCACATCAAGCCTGCACAACACGCAGATTTCGCCATCAAGACACCTTCTGCTCTATGTCCAGGATTAGCAGACGCGTCCATGGCAGACGCCTATCTATCCTCACTACTGTCCAAACACGTGATCTACGTGAACGAGGAAGGCACACCAGAGACTCCTGAAGAGCGACACACTCGCATGCTCTTCTACAACATCGTCCTCACTTCAGTGAAACATTTCCATTATCTGACCAGCTCAGTTGACGCTGGAGACGTGCGCGAGATTTGGAACCGCGCCTGCACCATAGGTCAACCAAATCGGCTCACTCAACTGCGCGACTCTAACAAGAGACTCTACGAGCACATCAAGACTCAGCGCATTTCATTCCACGCCTGGTACCAACGCTTCTCCGAGATCCTGTTCGATCTCGAGATCCTAGGCATGGACACTTCGCCAGACTATCGTCTGTCTTTTCTCGTCGACCTCATGTCGCACGACACCAGGTACACCTGGACCTTGCGGCGGATTTCTGAAACATCGTCTATAACGGAATCCGATGCCGTCTTACTCATCGCTCAAAGAGCAAATGCAATTGGTGATGCTCAAAATCAAAAAATCAATCATCACCACGATCATCGCAACCACGCACGCGCGCGCAACCACGAAGCGCACGCAACCTCAACTCACGACTCTCCAGCCTCTGCACACACACAGCAAGCCCACTATACAGAGCCCAAGCAAAAACGCAACTCCAAGCCATCCGCAGGTATTTGTAATCACTTCCAGCGCCACGGCCGTTGCAAATTCGGCGACAAGTGCAAGTACGAGCACGTTTCCATTCAAAATTCGCCCAATCCGAGCAGCTCATCTCAATTGCAACGCTCACACTCGCTTGCGCACCCGCCCAACAAATCGCGCGACCATTCTAAGAAGTCAAACAAAGATTCGAACTTCAAAACACCGCTCAGGCCCCGCAATGCTTCTCAACTCAAGGACACGAAGCGCACTACAACACGTAAGTACCCTTGTTTCCAATTCAAACAGAACGGTACATGCGGCTACGGTGAACGATGCAGCTTCTCGCACGACGAAAATGCGTTTAACTCGCATGAAGCTTTCCCAACTATACATACAACTGTGACTACACAGGAGGGCGCTTCGCAAACCACGAAAACTTCTTCCACCTCGCCGCCCACGCACTCAGCCTTCCCAGCTTCGAGCGAGCCCGCGTCATTACGCGCGATCATCGATTCCGGCGCCACAACCCACATGTGCCCGGACACTAACTACAACCGGCAATTCGTCATTCCCTCCTCCATTTCACAGGTTGAGAATGATATCCGCCAAGCGGACGGTTCTTCTCCAATGCGGTCAGATACAACCGCATCCATTGCTTTGCGCGACCCAAATTTTAGTCGCACAATTATTCTTTCTGACACCTTGCTCGTCCCTGGACTCGCGCGCACCCTCATTTCAGTTTCAAAACTCACTGATGATGGCTTTAACATTACATTCCAAACGACAAAGGTAACGATTTCGCGCGCAGGTCATTTATACCTTCAACTAGATCGCGCACAAGTGGGTTTAAACCATTTCGGTTCCCCAACTTCCTCCCTTCTCTACAATGTTCCTGACAACTACTTCATTTTCGGCACGCTAGCCATTGAAGCCAATTTCGCGCAGGTTTTCAAAGCGAAGGATCAATTGAAAGCGCTACATGAGCGTCTTGGCCACACCAATTACACCCGCGTCAAAGCCATCTACAAGCTGATGACGGGCAAGCACCCGAGCGACTCAGAGGAGTTTTGCACGCCATGCGCTATGGCAAAAATTCACCGTAAGACTTACCCAAAACACTCACGTCACGCCGCTACTCGCCCACTTGAACGAATTTCATGCGACATCTGCGGCCCTTTTGCAGTACAAACCATCTCACACAAGAGATATTTCCTCGTCTTCATTGACCAGTTCACAGGCTATGTGGATGTCAAGCTTCTGGCACGCAAATCGGAGTTCGATTCTGCACTGGAAGCCTACACCGCCATGGCGGAAAACGTTCACCAGCCGTGGAGGATCACGCATTTGCACTCCGACGGCGGTATGAACTCCAAAAGAGTAGAACACTTTCTTCGCTCACAGGGCATTACGCATATTGTCACCGCACCCCACTCCTCAGAGCAAAATGGACATGCGGAACGCATTATCCGCACGCTCACTGAAAGCGCCCAAGCCATGCGGTTCCGCGCCTCACTCCCACGCAGCTTTTGGGGATACGCCATCCTCTACGCTGCTATCATCTACAATCACCTTCCATCACAACGCGCGATCATTGTGAAGTCAAAGGACGCAGATCGCCCCGCCTCTCCCATAGAATTGTGGGAGAACTATGACGCCGGCACTTACAAGGAACTGTTCAACCTTCTTCGACCATTTGGATGCGAAGCCGTAACTATGCGACAACGCCGGCACAAGATTGACATCAAAGGTGAACGATGCGTTTTCTTAGGCATCGTTCCCCACAGCAAGACTTACCTACTGCATTCTCTGGACTCCGGTAAGCTCATTCACTCCCGTAACGTCGTGACCAACGAAACAATTTTCCCTTCCCTCGCTGTTGAATCGCCCCCAAAACATGAGGATGATTCTGACACGCTAACAGATTCAGGGGGAGATGATGACACTGGTGCAGACATCAAGGATGTGCATGATGACTCACAAGTCACACCCCCACCTCTACCTTTTACATCACGCAGCGCATCGTCCACTTCGCTTCCAACTACGGATATTGCGATCACTCTTCCAATTCCTACTTTTATCCCGTCATTATCCTCCTCGGCGCACGCGCAGGAGGAGAACAAGCATGAATCAGAAGATCCACTCCATGAGCCCGCTCCCGAGGTTCCACATGCTCTCTTATCTTCATCTCACACCGCGCCATCACCAAACGCAACCGCACTGCCTCGCGCACGTCCACGCGACAAATTTGGTGTGGGAACCGATGTGATGACCCTTGAAGGGCCTGCGATCATCTCCCAAGTGTTTAGGGGGAGAAATGTGGAACTTCTGTACCCCGACGGAAACAAGTACAACGTCAGAATCAGAGACGGACAATCAGCATGGATTCCTTCCGAATATCCTGATGACGTTTACAACATCGCAGGTGAGCGAGTGGAGAAACCGTCATCCCCTCCGGAAGGCAATAGCACTTCCCACACGCGCTCACCTCACGCGAAAACCGACAAAGTATGTTACCATTTCGCTCGCAAAGGTCTTTGTCACTACGGCAAACGATGCAAATTCACGCATTCTAACATTTCGCCAACTTCAATGCACGAAGCCAACACTGGAAGCACACCAACTACTACAACACCGCAGGTCGGTGTGACTAACGCCGACGAAATCAAGCTCCCGCGATTTCACCATGAGGTACACCGCCACCCTCTACGCGACATGCTTTTGCGCGCGGAAGAAATCGAGCTAGAAACCCTATTCAAAATGGGCGCATTCGACGGACCGATTCCTCTGCCTACAGGTCAGCGCATAATCGGAACACAATTCGTCTACAAGGCTAAAGCTGACGCCGCTGGCAAGTTCACCAAGCTCAAGGCGCGCTTCACACTACGCGGCGATCAAATGAAAGACCGGCTTGCGCTCGAGAACAAAGATGCGTACGCCCCCGTCCTACAATTCACGTCATTTCGCGCACTCTGCTCACTCCATTGCCGCACGCCAGACGTTCTCTTTCATCAATTCGACATCAGAGCTGCATATCTCACCGCCGACATGCGTAGGGACGTCTACATCAAGATGCCTGCAGATAAAGTCGCACCCTGCGACCGCGATAACGTCTATCGCGTGGTCAAAGCACTCTACGGTGGTAGCGACAGCGGTCGCTGCTTCTACGACGACTACATCAACTTTCACAAACACCTTGGCTTTCAAACGATCCACCAGGATCAATGCTATCTGCATCTTCATCGCGATGGCGATTTCATCAAGCAAGTTTTCCACGTGGATGATGCAGCAATCGCACAAAAGGGAGAAGCACTGTGGAAATGGTACATTTCCAAGCTCAAAGACAAATACGAATTCACACTCGGACCCCTAGATCACTATCTAGGCATTGCGATCACCGTCACACGTGGAAAACAAATTATCATGCAGCAACGCGCTCAGGTGGAGAAGATGCTTCGCCAATTCAAGATGGACGAGTGCAAAGCGGTCATCACGCCTGTAGCCTCCGGCAGCAGCCAACCCAGCGACGCCGACGCTCCAGACTGCAACTCCGCCCGTCGAGAAGTCGCCGCGATTCCCTACCGCGAAGCTGTCGGACATCTCCAGTTTCTTCAAGGTGCTACCCACCCTGAAATCTCTTACCCCCTCAAAATTGCTTCCAAATTTATGAAGGGATGGGGGAAAGCGCACTGGATTTGGGTGAAGCGGATTATGCGATATCTCGCACGCCGCGAACCCAACGAGCTCACATTCACAGGCAAAGGCGATCAGCAACTCACCGCTTATTCGGACGCCTCCCACATCGGCGACCCAGACACGCGCAGGTCAATCTCATCTTACATCATTAAACTCGGTGATGACACCATTGACTACAAGTGCACATTTCAACCCATCGTCGCGCATAGCACGTGCGAATCTGAATTGATGGCTCTGGACAGCGCTTGCCGCCGAGTGGTTTATCTACGTTGGCTGCTGGAGGCCATGGGCGCACCAAAACAACACCCAACTCCCATCTACGTAGACAACCAGTCCACCATCAACATCTCCACCAACCCCATTCAGGTGGGGAGAAACGCCCACGTCCACGCGCGCTACTTTTACGTCCGCGACCTCGTGGCATCTGGAACGGTGATTCTCAAGAAGATCGGCACAGAAGACCAACTCGCCGACTTACTGTGTAGCTTCAAAAGCACGCACAATTTCCAACGTTTACTCGCAAGAGTGAAAGGCAGTGAGGCAAATCGCAATTAGCTTCCCCACTGTTTATGCCCCAACGCATGTACACCTCCGCGCGGTGTGGGGCGACCACCTGTTGCTTGCACTCGCATTATATTTGCGATGTCGCATACATCAGGGCCAAGTACAACATCCGAACCTTCAATCCTTCTTTTTTTGAGATCAAAATTTCATCTTCAAACCTTACTTTTGCTGGACGTCCCTTCTGCTTTTCCCTATACTCTTGGACGGGACATCCCCTTAAAATACTTTTCACATCCTACTTATCATTCCACAGGTATGTTTAACGCGCGCTCTAACTCTCCTCGGCAGATCGAGCTCGGACGCTCGCCTGATCGCGATGCTTGGCCCTCTCCTCTCAGACTCCGGTCTTCTCCTAGCAGCCCAGAGCCTCACTTTTGGTTTGGCTCGGAATCACCTAGTAAAAGCCTTCTGAATATGTCCCCCGCCAGCTCCGGTGACTTCAACAATTCCTTGGTCAATCTACGTTACGCTTCTCCACCCGGTCGCAATGATTCTGAAGCTTTTTGCGCCGAGGTTCACGCCGTACCACCGATCGGACCACCATCGATCGGACCCTTCGTTCAAGATTCTCCCGAGAAATCCCCTCTTCCACAGGGAGGTCTCATGGAGCAACCGCCCGGAGTATCCCACGCAGACAAGATTTTCTCTCAACCTGCACCTCGCACGCCAGCCCGCCGCAACCTGAGCGCGCAATTCAACAACAAAGACATGCAAACAATTAGCGAGATTTCTCACTTCCGCGATTTCAAGCAAGGCACCACCGACTCCCTTCAAATGTCGATCAGTTTGGGGAATATCCTCGACGCGGACCCCGCAGCTTTGCTGGCCAGTCAAGCTCGCGCAAATCTCGCACGTATCGCCGCCACGCAACTAGAGCTCAGCAAAATCTTGGTCAGCTTGACACCACACTTCGACAACTTACAAACCGGACTGGAGGGGCGCGCCGGGAGTCAAAGCCTCCTCTCCGCCTCCGTCCTTCCCGCGCCCCCGCCTCATTTCGCTGCACGCCGCGAAGCCATGAAAACACGCATGCCCATTAGCAACAAGATCAGCACAGTGGTCGCCACCGAGAAGGAGTTGGAACACCTCCAACGACTTCAACTCCAACATTCTCTTGATCAAAAAGGCATCTGCGCATACAAGCAACACTCCGCTCACCCCATGCACGAGAACAAGATCCTTTTCTGCGACGTCTGCCTGTTACCCGCCTACTGCAGCTTGGAGTGCAAGAAGTTGGATGCCTCCAACCACGCCTTAGTGTGCTTGACGCATCCCGCGCATGCCCTCATCTTGCAGCGCCACGCCAACAGCGTCAAGCGGGTCATCAACCCTTCCAGCATGTAAGGCTTTGGCCTCAGGGGGAGAGTTGAGATTGTTCCACTGTCAGTGCCACTATAGAGCCTGCTAGCCTTACCGCTTCCACTCATAAACAGTACACTACGCCCTCACAGCTAACAGCCGCCAGTCTTGCGCGCTTCCTCATCCAGCTCTCCACACATCTTTCTTCGTCTTCTCTTCATCTATCTAGGTACTCCCTCGCTCACGAGCAATGTGCTCGTCATAGGCCTAGCACAATGACCTGACCTTTGCCACGCAGCATCTCCAATGCTGACTTGTTTATATCAGAGCCAACCTTTGTTTGTTTGCTTACTTGTCTGCACTTCATTGTGCATTTATCTGCTCGCACAAGTTAGATGCAGCACACAGCTTTTCTTTACCATTTCATTTTTAAGCTTAGACGTCTTAATGCACGTCTATACGCATTTTCCTACAGTCTCGGATCTACACAATTAGGGACAGCAAGTTATTTATTAGCTCTCTCAATAACTGACTGTTTGAGTCTAATAGTTAATATCTAGACATTGATTCCTGTATTCGAGAGATCACTTTTTCCAATCCCAAGAACCTTCAAGCATTAAAGAGACTACAACAAGTGCTGATTTCCACCCGCCAAGTTTACCTCTGCATTAATTGCACCGCAGTGCACCGCACTGCTTGCACCCGTACGAGCACCCTCGTACATTTCCAACACCGATTCGCTACGCTAGCGTTCTACACGTAGTAGCACGCTGCACCCCTCTTACAAGGTAGCAAACACCTTCCTTGCCCAGTTCGGCACGGTTTATTCGCTACTTTAGTG
>JGI24538J26636_10000611_pt1 | contig 10058 bp, 3 predicted proteins | sample SouAtlMetagenome_FD_26636 | JGI IMG/M metagenome (IMG submission 26636) | reverse complement strand
ACTCGGGAATTGATCATCAATATCACAGGTTAAGTGAAAAACCGGTTAGTACCGGTGTGCTGTGGGTAGTCTTCCTTTTCCCAAGCTGACTGATATGTGATATCAGCCTCTGGGAGAGGGAAGGTTACCCAGGAGCACAGCCTGAGTCCGGGTCAGGGATGCACAGCCGGTGCTAGGACACCCAGCTTGCTAGCCTGCCCAGAGGGGCGCAAATAAAATATTGAAATAGGGGTAAATCTTACTCCGGGCAGTGGGCATCCGAGGAACCACTGCGTCAGGCTAGGATAGCTCCGTCTGTGATCTCATTCAGATCTCACAGATCCCTCGAAAGAGTGGTGGGTCAGACCAATACTTGACCCAGGGAAGCTAGTCCTAAGAGTGGAAACTGTGAACTGCGGTCAGAGCAGTCACAGTCAGCGAGAAGGTAGCAGCACTATTAGTGATAGAGCTTTCCTGTGTGATAGCCTACTTTGCACTGCGTTGCGCGGTCTCAGTAGCTAAGCAATCACTCAGGGAGTACCTGGCCCGCGGGCAAGCTGTCTTTCACGGGATAAGACAGCACAGGTACTTAGAAGACCCTTTCAAACAGTGATAGCTGCAGCAGTGCTGCAGCCTGTCTGCTTGTCAGGGGGCAGATCTAGGATCCCGTCAAGGGGGAGATCTGGCCGGCTCTTATCATATATAGAGCAGCGATCCGAAAAAGATAGGTGAAAAATTGCAGTGAATCAAGTTTTCTATCTCAGAGATCAGTGAAAAATCAGAGAAGCAAGTTTTCAGGTGAAAAATTGCAGTGAATCAAGTTTTTCAAAGTCAAGTGAAGTCAGTTAGTTGGAATACCACTGTCTCAGCATGATGACGCCGGNGGCGAGTCCCATTCTCTCACCAGGAGAGGGATCTGTCGGAGACGGTGAAGAGTCGGCGTATGGCAGTGATATGGCCAGCGCCACGGGAGGCTTCGAGGACGAAAATCAAGAATGGATCAGGCTAACAGAAGTAGCCGTGAGTTCAGGGCTAGCTGAAGATCAGAGTCTGGTACATTGGGCCAGCTCCAACAGTCTAGCACCAAAGCCGGATGAGGATATCAGAGTGAGAGCCAGAGTTTTATACGGAGCATCTCTNTTGACGGCAAGTGAGCTGGATGTAGCAGTATTAAAAATGGCTAATTCCAGTGTGGAGAAAAGTAAATCTATGACAGCAGAAGAGATTCAGCAGAATCTGGAAGATACCTGTGGTGAGGCGCTGAAGGGAATGGTAGACACCATTTATAGCGCGACAACACCTAAGGATCTGCAAGAAGTAGGAGTGACTGACGAAAGGTATCAGGAAGTGGCGAAAGGTTTTGTAGAAGTAATTCTGCCTCAAATGCAGAGAATGATCAACGCAGAATCTACTCGCCTCAGTCACATCGGTAGGCGGGATGAGTTGCAGGAATTGCTACAGATAGCATTCAGTGATGGCGGGGAGTTGCAGGACGCAATAAAAGAAAAGCAACTGGGATATGTGTATTTGAAGAATCCTAACTACATAGAACCCGCGGCGAGTGCAGAAGAGCATCGTGTAACAAAAATGGAGAATATTATCCGATTTCCCAAGGGCGATAGAACGCGCATGCAAGCAGATGCGGACCGGAAAAATAAAGATTCAGCAGTGTTGCTGGCCATTCACCGAGCAAACGTAGAACTGGAGAATAAACTTAAGGCAGATGGCCAGGAGCATACTCAGAATGAGGAAAGTCTACGATCGGTTATGGAGGAGCTGGGGAAAATTAGAACCCAACTCAGTGCCCAACAAAGGGACAAACTGGACGCTCGACAAAGAGTGCAGGACACGGAGCAACCGGCGGCTGATCTACAGCGCTGGAGAGAAAGACTGGCAGATCTAGATACTGCTATACAGCAAACAGAGAAGCTGTTTGCTGACATTTCTAAGTCCAAAACAATGTGTGATACTTTGATAAAGGGCTATGAATCGAGTTTGGAAAAGGTAGGAACCAATCGGCGTAAAATATTCAATACTGCTACGAAAGAGGTTCTACCACAGACGTCGAAAAACACGATACTAGGGGATAGCGAGAAGTGGAAAAACAATCCATTCCCGAAAGAGTTGAACTGCGCTAACCCGAAAAAGGGCAGGGAGATTGCAGACTGGGCTTACGCCTTATGTAGCAAATACTTTGACGAGTTCGACCTGCTAGTACCGTGGCTCTGGTATGCAGCAAATACCAAAGATTATAGGTGCCCGCTGAGACCGCCACGAGTGTGGTCGAAAACAGACGGGGAGCCGATCCTCACGTACTATGATGATAGTGGTGAGGCGGCGACAGGAGATAGCCTACTAGGTTTAAGCTATGGCTACGAGGGTGAATTGCGGGAAAGGTACATTCACCAGACCAAAGCACTCCATGAACACCTCGAAAAGAAGGGACTGAGCAATAATGAATTAGCATTACTCATCCTGAAATCCAAGACAGCCTATGAAACAGGTGGCGAGAAGCGTGCGAGTACGGAAAAACGGATGTCGCACGGATCACCGATGGACGGGCTATCGTGTATATGGTATTTAATACACTGGCAAGAAAAAGATATACATGAGAAAGGAAAAGCCATGCAAACTACAATTCACCATGCATTTCACAAATTCGTCAGAGGCGATATCCACAAGACCTGTGAAATTGTACTGTCAATGTGTGAGTTGATGAAAAGCTACCAGCAACAAGTGCGCTGGGAAGACACCATCAGCAATATAACCCGCACGCTGCGCCGGCGGTCGGCTGAGAGGTGGGGCAAAAATGCAGAAATCAATGAATATCTAACTATACAAGAGGGCAAAGAAAGTAATTGCCTGGATGAGTTAGGTGATTTTCTGTTACTGGTTCAAGCTATCGAGATCGAGGGAGGTCAAGCCAGTACACCACCGGGTAGTGAAATCCAACAGGACACCGCTGCAAGAGCAGTGTGTGAGGCTGCGGCAGAAACGTTTGAAAACGATGAATCGTTAAACACTGTCAAAGCCTACTTCATGAACACTGGTGGAAGCAGCAATCAAAATAGCTCAGGAGGAGTGGTCAAACATAAAGATTGGCAGTGCATTGCTGTTGGATGTTCAAAGAATTGTAGTGAATCGTACAAAGCAATGTTTGAGAAAATTGCTGGGTTCGCTCAGAATAATCCAATCTGGTGTATAGATTGTCTAAAAGAACTGAGCGCCAAAGTTAGGAAGAATACTAAGCCGGATTCGCCTGGAAACGGGAAAGTATTTGAAGAATCTAGAAAACCATTTGGCGAAGACAGATTACCAGCCACAGGAGTTACCGGAGGAGGTAAAGGTGGTGGGCGCGGCGGAGACCGCGGAGGTAGAGGACGTGGTAGAGGTGACGGTCGCGGCAGAGGCCGTGGAGGACTCGGTAGAGGCAGAGGCGGTCGCGCCAGTTATCAAACTAGTGCGTACGCAGTGCAAACGGGACCCGTGACAAATAATGTCAACCAATCAGATACCCGCCATGGAATATATGAACATGAATGGAAGCTTACTGGTTTCAACAATAAGCACGTATACCTGACCACAGAGGAGGTATTGAGAAGGGAAGCACAGAGTGCAGCATCTACCAAAAGTTCATATGTACACCCAGATAGATGCGCAAGGCTCGTGAGTGCACGGACCGCAGCTCTGGGTGGAAAACCCGATGAGGCTGAACCGCCTACGGGCGGCAATCAGACTGTTGCAAATAGTGACAGAGAGCAAGAGCTAGCAGTACAACTGCAAGCNGAAAGACAGCTAAGGCTGAATACAGAGCAAGAATTCACTGATTATGTAGGAAATTCAAGTACAGACAGTGCCGCGAGCCAGAGCGCCGTGGAAAGCTCACAGCAAAGCACGCTAGATAAAATTCGAGAACAGCGTGAAGCACGAACTAAGGCGATAAGGGAGCGTGACAAGGGTCAGAGCTAGGGGGTTGCGGCGCGAAGAGCGCAGGTGCTACTCGCGCCTCCAACCAATAGTGGCGACGACGCGACCAATAAGAGCCTTCACGATCAGGGTAGATCGGTAACGAACAATGTAACAAACCAAGATGGTAAACGTGAACGAGAATTAGCGTACCAAGGGTTTGAACACTGGCTGGAGTTAGATGATGAGTCATCTATGGACATGGAGATCGCAGAACTAACCTGCGGTGACATGTACCAAAACACAGCTGTGCGACATGGAAATGAAATGTACAGTGAAAATTTCAAAAGGTATACAAAACAGAGAGAGAGTGCGAGGAACACAGGATTAGCACCACAGATATCCGCGGAGGTGTCTCAGCTAGACAGCTATGATGGCTCAGATTGGCTGAACACGGCGGGATTTGACTCTGTATTTGGAACATTGATGAACTGTGCATGTGGAACATGTATGCAAAACAAAATAAGAGGTGACCCAGACACTAAACAACTGGATTTAAGAAGTGAACTAGACACTAAACAACTAGAATTCGAAGCAATCGGTGAGAAGATTGAAGACTTGGAGGCAATAGCTAAATCAAAGGATGATGTGGTGAAGGCCAGACAATGTATAGTAGATGACATGTATCAATTGAATGACAAAGTGACATCAATTGAAGATTTGAAGTATGTGACGCAAGACACAGTAGATTCACTGTGTGGGCGCATGGAAATTGAAGGAGAAGTAGTCCTGTATGGACAGATGATCTTGGATTCTGGTTGCCAGGATCCATTGGGAAGTAGAAAACTGAATGAAGTTTTGACAGGAAGCAAGCGAAGCAATAAAGTAGTTCGCACAGCAGTCGGAAATGCTGTATTTAAAGGAGACAGACGGGGTATATTAAATATGTACACGTTGAATTTGAACCCGAATGATACGGGCGGAACGGGCAGCATGGTACAACAAGAGATTGATACCGTGGAAGGCATGAATGATGACTTATTTAGTATGTCAGATTATTATGCAAAATTGAACTGCGATATACTATTGAGACACAGGGGTTTCTCAGGTATCGTGGGGACACACCCGGACACTGGAGCAAAGATTAAAATACCAGTGAGATATGATTTTCAGAAGAGAGCATGGGTAGTAGACTATGTGGTCTGCAAAAATCCTGCAATAGCAGAAAGAGTTGGAATAGCTCTGCAGGCAGGGCTGCAATCGCAATCATTTTGCAATATGGTTACGACCGAGCAACAAATGATGTCAGATGCAGCAGTGATAGAGTTCATCTTGTCAGCTGGGGGGCTGGATTGTCATGTGTGTGAGAATGACCAGGATGTACAAAATCACATTGATTTTGGGGTTGCAGATAACCAAGATGACAGATCTGTCACTGCAGCCAGGAGGATTACATTGGCGAGAGAGGCGGCTACAATACGTAGACCACCAGCATCACCAGTGTTTGATGAATATGAACTTGAGGATGGTTCAGGGATGATCTTTACAGATAAAGATTTGAATGTTGTTTCACCTAGTGGGCAGAATGTCCTTAGGGCGGAGAAACTACATGAATCCACAGAGTGTGTGCTCAAGAGCGCCAAGAACCACATGGGTGCGGCGGCTAGAGCAATGGAATCAGGTGAACTTCATAGAAGGAAGTGTCACACCGGTTATCATAAGGGATGTAAAATTTGCATGCAGATGAAGAAGAAACTGAGGCGCGTATATCACACCAAAGATCCGTTCAAATGCGTGAAAACGGGGCATACGTGGTCTTTGGACACGTTATGCTGGCCAATAAAATCCAAGCAAGGTAACAGATATACCAATGTATTACGTGACTATGCGTCAGGATATTTTATATTGGTTCACGTGGCCAAGAAATCAGACACANCGGCAGCAATCAAAGCTATGATTATTGCAATGAGAAAGCTGGACAGATTTAAGCCTACAGAGGCAGAGCCATGGGAGTTATTTGCAGAAATCCACCTGGATGTAGCAGGTGAATGGAGAGAAGATGCATCAGAGTGGAGTGAGATGTGTACGGAGCTAGGGATTACGTGCAAATACGGTGATCCTACCCACAAGAACAGTATGGCTTTCGCAGAAAATGCGATTAAGCAGATCGAACTGGGTACTCGGTACATTATGGCAGAGTCCAATCTACCCACCGAATGGTTTGAGACAGCAGCAAATCAAGCTGCATTAGTGCGTAATATGTTACCACTAAGTAGAGATGTCGTAGTATCCGATGGAGATGGAGATGCTATCAGACCAATGGAACGGCTATCGAAAGGAAGGTATAGCCGAGCGCACTGCAATAAAGTAATGCAGTACCTGACTACATGCGGCACTCCGTGCCTAGTCAGTTTACCGAAATCGACAGGATCCGATATCGTTAATATGGCGCGTAATAGATGGGGGTTATTTCATCACATGGAAGATGACCTACCAGTGTTTGAGTGTCCAAGACTAGGAACTCATTTCAGATCCAAGAATTATGTGGCATTTACTATGCCAGAGGGCTATGGTGGATATGAATATTTAGGACTACCTATGCCAAAGATGCCGAAAATCGCGCATCAGAGACAGGGAGATGAACATAGTGTACCTACAGCCTATGTGTCCATTGACGGACTCGGCAAACTCGTAAGCAATTACGAGGGNTTGCCAATGTTATTTCGTCAAACAACAACAGCGGTACACCGAGAAAGTGAAAGTACCGAAGATACAGTAACACAGCCGAAAGTGGTAATTACTGATGAGTACGGTACCGTATATGAACCAGATGAGAGCACTGGTGTTTTGATGCGTACCAAAGGCAAAGTGTCAGTTAATGAAAATGCAGATGACACGTCTACAGTAGAATCACCTACAGAGAGGTTGAAATCACTACTGAAATATTATCCTGACTATTTCCTGGGTCGAGATGTATATAAAGAATGGGGTGGATTAGATGACATTTCTGGAGTATGTCATGGAGTGGTAGTCAGCACCGGCTGGGTCAAATTGACCTCTGGAGGGGTGCGTGAAGCTTTGCACTGGCATGTGACATATGATGATCAGGTTTCGGAAGATCTGACTGAGGAAGAAATGATCAAGTGGGCCATAGACTATGTAGATGGCACTACGGTCACAGTAGATGACCCGTATGGTGAACAAACAGAAACATTTGCTGACAATTTAGCAATTGCGAACGTACAACAACAACTGTTTGTAGAGGATAATCAAGATCGGGATGATCTCCCGATTAGCAAAGNCGCAGCGAAGGCTTTAGCTGATAATGAGCGAGCCGAGAGAGCCGCGAGACGTAAAAATACAGAAGCTAAGCGCATGTCAAATGCACAGTATTCGGATACAGCTGTAATCTCAAATGATGAGCTGGAAGAATCGGCAAATGATGTAGCATATGCTGGCAAAAATTACGCTGATATAGGAGTGACACACTTTCTAGTATCAAAACAAGGACAGACATTTTTCAATATTTGTGAAGAAATGTTAGATCGTGCGCAGTGGAAAGCTTACTACAGTTGGATATCCAGCTATTTTAAGTTTGGTCACAGGCACAAGCGGAGTGTCAGAGGAAATGTTGGGTTTAATGATCCATGGTCAGGCCAGAGAGCCACCATATTTCCGGAAGGAGTACAGTTCCCGCGTCCGATGGGTCCAAGCTGGACCAGACACCTGAATAATCACAGAGAACGTAGCAACTCAATGAATTCAGAGTATGTGAATGCAAACCTATGCAGAGTAGCACTACAGGCTGCAGAGCATGAGGTACGGTGCGGCATGAAAGTAATGCGGGCACACGAGGATGAAATGGAGACACTAGCATTTCATATGACAGTGGAAAAGTCTGACCAAGAGTTAGATTATGATAAGCGTATGGCGCCGTATATAGATCAANGTACGAGCAAGATAATCCCGCCTAAAACCTTCAAACACATTTTAGTAAGACCTGATGGTCCTCTATGGGAGAAGGCTATTAAGACAGAATGGGACGCGCTTATGGAAAAGCAGGTGATGTCCTTGGGATGGACAAAGGAGGCACTGCTGAAAGCTGGTATACGAAAACCTGCAGTTGATTGTCGTTTCTTGTATGATGTAAAGTACAAACCAGATTCGTCATTTGACAAGTATAAAGCCAGGTTTATACAGCTTGGTCACCCGGGCAATTGCTTTAAGGGTGTACACTATAATGAAGTATTCACTGCGACACCGCAGATGACTTCTACGCGCATATTACAAGCGCTCAGAATCGGTAAGGGGTGGCATTCGATGCCTGCCGATGTCAAAACAGCATTCCTACATGCTGATACTGAGGAAGCACAGCAGTATCCGCTGAGAATGCCGATAGAAAAGCGAGAGTATCTGACGGATGAAAATGGCAACAAGCATGAATTGTTTGCTATGTTACACAAGAATCTGTACGGTAGTCCAGTCGCTCCGAAACTGTGGAGTGATTGTTTCAACAAATGGATACGTGAAAAATTCAATAGTGATGTATACGAGAGTCGGCAANTANTTGCAGATCCGTGCATGCACANAATCGTGAATAAGAAAACAGGGAAAGTGACTTTCCTACTTACTCACACNGATGATATAGACCTAGTTTGCGAGGAGCAAGCTGATGGTACTGAGATATTGGCAGCGTTGGACGAAAAGTTTGGAATAACTATGTGTAATCCAGACTACATGTTAGGAGTTCAGCGACGATTGTCGAGAAATGAAGATACTGGTGAAACTTTCCTAGAGATGATTCAGCCGGACTTCATAGATTCAATGTATGCTCGATGGGAGGAGCATTTGGACAGGCGTAAAGTGAACACGCCGATGCCACCGGGGACCTTTCTGTGTAATCGTGATAAATTTGGGGAGTTAATTCAAATATCTCAGCATGAAATCGATACTACTTTAAAGAAAGGGTTCCAAAAGGTAGTTGGAGAACTATTGTGGGTTACCAGGAATAGTTTCCCCGACTGCGCAGCAGGCATGCAGCAACTTTGTAGCCAGATGGCTCAACCAAGTGAGTTAGCCTGGAAGGCTGCAATGCATATGGTTAAATANCTACATCAGAACCGTGACCGCGGGATTCGTTTTTCAAGTAAAGCGTCACCTATCCCGACGGCGTTTTATGACAGTTCAGATAAAGGTAGCCATGATGATGAGAAAGCACAGTATGGATATTGTGTTATGATGTACGGCGGTCCGATTGCATGGAGTAGCAAAAAGCACCGACATGTAGGAAAATCGTCCAGTCATAACGAATACATGGCTATGAGCCATTGTGCAGTAGAAGTAAAGTGGATAAGAGATCTACTGACAGAGATGGGATTCCGAGATCTGGTCGTTGAACCAACGCCATGTATGGGCGATAATGACCAGGCTACACGTTGGTCCGTAGAACAAATGGTTACTACAGGGAACAAGTGTATAAGAACAGAATACCACTGGGTGAAGGAGTGTATTGAGGAAGGTGATGTCAGTCCGCAGAGAATAGAAACTGCGAGAAATTTGTCAGATTGTATGACAAAAGCATTACCAAACCAGGTTATAAACAACTTGGTCGGAGGATTGTCAGGGTATGAAGATATACCTGAACCACCGGGTCCGACGCCGCGCTGATTAGAACTACCTACGGGTGAGTAGACTTCAGGGTGGGTGACTTTAAGTACCTACGGGTGTCTTGAGCACAGGACGAACGCGCTGATTAAAGGCTAGACAGCGGATTTTATTTTTTAAGACGTGAAGATACAGAATTAGAAGATATTTCTATTCTGAACTCAGTATGCACAGGTCATCTCGTATGCGAGATTTGGCTAGCGTAGAATTGCATTTCACGAAGCATTCTAGTGTTATTGCTGAGAAAACTTCGCGAACTGGGGGGTTGCGTTGTACGGTATCTCTTTATATAAAGATACAAGAGTGCCAGATGCATCCTGCCGTAGATGGCCGACCGGTTTTGAGGTTTTGAGGTTTTGAGGTTTTGAGGTTTCAGCCATTGATGAACACAAGTTGAAGAGTTGAAGAGTTGAAGATTGATGTATGCAGTTAGAGTGAAAGTTCTAGTAGCTGTAGCTTGCATAGTTTATTGCATGCGGTAGAATGCATGATTGTACAAGAACTTGTTA
>JGI24538J26636_10000610_pt1 | contig 10064 bp, 10 predicted proteins | sample SouAtlMetagenome_FD_26636 | JGI IMG/M metagenome (IMG submission 26636) | reverse complement strand
GTAGTAGTAGTAGTAGTAGTAGTAGTAGTAGTAGTAGTAGTAGTAGTAGTAGTAGTAGTAGTAGTAGTAGTAGTAGTAGTGTTAGTAGTGTTAGTAGTAGTGGTATGTGTGTGAGAATGTCTATATGTATTGTTGTTATATTTTGGCTTGCAGTGATTGTGGTCTCTTTGTTGCATTAATATTATCAAATCCGGTGCACTTGCGGCCTGGAGTTCTTGTAATCCGGGATCCTTCAGCAATGCATTTGAGAGCAGGTGTTAAGATGAAGAGAGATCTACTGATATTGGTTTTCAGCGTTCTGGATCGCACGGGTCAATTGCTACGGGACATGGTTTCAATTATTTTCTGAAGTCCATTCTTACCAGCAGGAGTCCATCAGAGATCGTGAAGCTTTCCAAGGTGTTGGCCAAGCATGGTATCACTGAAAGCATTAGTTTTCAGGTGCTTTCTAAAGATATTATTGAGAGAAAACTGTCTTCGGATCTGGGTCTCGGTGAGCTTGCTGACGTTCTTGAAGTGTGGACTGCGGTGCAGAAGTGCAGTAAAGATAGCGGCAAATGTTCACGTAATGGATTTACCTCGAAGGGATCCCGCAAAGGCTCAGGAGAGGGGTCTACGCGAGGAAGGTCCAGAAGTGCGCGAGGCTGTCGTCGCGACAGAGATCGTCCGTATAGTACTCGGTCCTGTTCGACACGTGTATCCGCTGTCAGTTCTTCGGTCCACGATGAACAGTTGTCTTTGTGGACGGCGACCATAGAAAACAAGGTTGCCGAGGTGAAGAGGTTGGTTCGACATGGTGTGAGTATGGAGATGCGGCATCAAAGTTGGACGCCTCTTATGGCAGCTTGTGAAAGAGGTTTCTTCACCATTGCTTCGTTTTTGCTTGAGAATAGCGCAGACACGTCAGCTGTGAACAGAAAAGGGCGTTGTGCTCTTTCCTTTGCCGCTGCTCCTTCTAAAGATAATTGTCGGCAGGAACAGCGTGTGAGTTCTTTGGACATAATCAAGTTGCTCGTAACACATAGAGCAATAATTGATAGGGAAGATCGTTGGGGTCGAACTCCCCGTGAGTATGCTGAGGCAGCCTCAAAGGCGGTGCTGACTTCCGATCCGTCGTTGCAACGAGCTCGGGCTGCGAAGTTGCTCCTGGAGTTTGAACAACGTTTGAGTTATCGCTGATGTACAGAGTTTCATTTTCGCGACATCTTTGATAGTGTGTTCGCAAGAGATCAAGTGAATGGAATTTGTTTTTGTTATGTTTGTGGCAGGTTTGTAAGTTTTCGCTAATATTGTTAAATGATTAGTGGTTATTATGTGTTGTTAGTGCATTTCTGTTTAGTTATCGTGGAGGTGATCACTTTGTTCATTTGATTCGTTCTAGAATTATTAAAGTTTGTTATTTCAGTATATTTCCCATTCATTGTTAGAAAAAACAACTTTGGGTATATTGTATTGGCAAGGTTTAGCATGTTTGTTTGTTTGTTTGTGTGCTCAATTCCTGTAGTGTGTTATTCTATAGTTGACATCCTAAACTGGCGGTGTTTATGAGCACCTTTCAGATGGTGTTTTCTCAACGGTACGGACGTTTTCTGTTTGGTTTTGAATTCATTGTTCAGTCTTGTAGGGGAATCCGAATTGTTTGTTTAGCATTGGACAGAATTTTCGGTGTTTGGCAGAGACAGCAGCGAGAAGCGGCTGGCTCATCTCGAAATGCAAGTTGTGACCTTGTTCACGATACATTCTAGTGAGCATTGGTTGAGGGCTGCTGTACTACCATACATTCAAACCGAGGGTGAATCGGCTATTGCTGGAAAAGGGTCAGCGTTTTCTTGATCAGGCTGCCACTGGATTCTGTATGTATTCTTAACCTCACGAAGCGATAGATTCCATGTAGCTATTCTAGATTGTGAACAGTCTGAGTTCGTCACGTGTAGCACCTGCTCGTTCTTTTCTTTCCCTTTCTTCATCCTCTTTCTTCTTTTTCTTTTCCTGCTCTTCGTTCTCATCTATATTCTCAGCGACCTGCGTTTGTTATTTGTTTTAGACTGTTTCTGGGTGTTTTCAGATCATATAATCCAACCGAATTGTTTCAGAGTCGCTCTCTGTGGACAAGAATTGTTTCAGAGCTTCTGGTGAGATTCACTCTAACTATCGGGGCTTGGTGCTGTCCAACACCGTCTCGTGCGGCATCTGTCCATGGTCGCGGCGCACATTGGCAGCGATGCCCTTGGATGTAAGTGCCGAGCGAACGCTGCATCCTTCTTGCATGCTGCCATCAAACAAGACAATGCTGCTCTCACAGTCCTAGATTCCAGGCAGCTGGTCACGGGCAGTGGTCAATGAAGGCTTTCTGAAACCTTTTTGAAGGCTTCTTTCAATTTGTTAAAACGGTTTTTTAAACATGTCTTTGATATTTTTTTAAAGGTTCGAGGACCTCATAGGGATTTTAATAGCATGCTGGTCCTGCTGCTTGTGCTGCTGCAGCTGCTGCTGCTGCTGTTGCTGCAGCTGGTGTTGCTGCTGCAATGTCGCGTAGAGCATGCAGTTCGTTTTTTTGAGCATCTTGGCAGCATCTTTTTGGTTCTTAGGTCTTGCGAAAGTTTTTCACTTTCAAGCTCGGATTCCTCTTTGATCCTATTGCGTTTTCGATGTCTTCATCGCTGTTTCTCGTATTCTGACTGATCGAAGCTTCAAGAGAATTTTTTGACGTTCGATATATGGGAGCAAGTTGCGGGTCGTGGCGGCAATGGCTTGAACCCAAAGCATGGCCGATGACTACAGCTTGTTGGCGGATGCAAATTAGAATGTGTCAGATGATGACCACCGCATGTCGCAATGCAGGTCGCATCTCTGCTTCGTTTTGGGGCACATTGCTCCATCTGCTTTCTCTTTGCTTGTAGCATAGTTGCTCACTGAACCGCTCATTGAACGTGCCAAAGCAGCATCTTGGGTATGAGAGCGTTCTATACATGCACTTGATGCAGCGAAGATCTGATTACTTGACAAGCTGTGGGAGCTGTGCTCACCATGTTCTGCAGCTCTTGTGCCTCGTCTGCAAGCGCTGTTTCTCTAGCCATCTCTGCCTATCGAATTCCAGGCGCTCGACAAGATCTGGTTGAGGTCGTTCCTCAAGGGCTTGGAGTGATCGACGGCCTCGATACTGTCGGCAAATCAGAATATGTTGGATGTCGACCACAGATTCCCGCGCCAAGCTGACCGCATGCACAGCTGTTGGCACGCTCAGTGGAGGACCTGTTGGCACGCCCTGCTGCTGGTATAGAGCACAAGTGCGGGCCGTGGCGTGCATGGTCGGTGATTTGCGGAAGTACTCGTCGCCTTGTGTCGCAGGCAAGCCATTTGTTATATTTGTTTGCTCGTTTTGGTGTTTGGTTGTTGTTTTTGATGTTTTGCTCGTTTGTGGTATCAGTCGTAGTTTGTTGTTAACGTGCGGCGCATGGCTTCGTAATCCATGTATAGTTTCACTGTGATTGAGTATATGTTGCGTTTGTTGATGTCTGTGTGTGGTCGATGACAATGTGTTTGATCACAAATGGCGTTTGATCAGTTAGAGTCTCGTTGGCGTTTTTTCGCGTTGTTTAACCACATTCGTGGTACACTTGCGTTTGGATTCTTGTTAACATTCGATATGCATTAATCTTTGTTGTTTAGTATCTGCACTGCTCATCTGATATGATCGTTCAGCATTGTATGTACATTGCGATTCATCATCAGTTATTCGTGTCTTATCGGTTACTTTCTTATGTAAATTCTGGGTTGTTCTTTGCTTCAGTATGTTATGGTTCCATGGTTCATCTGCTGTGAGTGAAGATTAACCTACAATTTGGATTATTGTTTGTTTGTCGGAATTGGTTCATTTTTTGTATGTAGTTGGCATCGTTGTTTATGTAATTGTTCGGGTTCTTCTCTGCTTCAGGATCGTTATAGTTTGCATGGTTCATCTGCTGTGAGTGAAGATTAACTTACAATTCGGATTATTGTTTGTTTTTCGGAATTGATTCAAATACGGCAAAACTAAAATCTGAATCGTTGTTTGTTCTGCCAAGGTCCAACTTCAAGTGTTGGCAGGTCTTGCATTTGTACTTTAGGGGTCGCCGTGTCTGAGCAATCGCAATCCAACTTTCCACGAGCAAGGTGTGCTAATCCTTTGAGTGTCGCAGCAAAGGATGTAGACGCAGCTGATTCACACAAGGCTATGTTCTGCTAAGGCTTATACTCAAGTGTTGGCAGTTCTTGCATCTGTACTTTAGGCATCGTATTGTCTGAGCAATCGCAGTACAGCGCTTCCAGATCAAGGCTGGCTAATCCTTTGATGGTCGCCGCAAAGGATGTAGACGCCAAGTCATCTGAAGTTCATGTCGTCAATTATGCTTATCTGTTTCTATGTCATGTTTTCTTATTTTCAGTTCAATTGCTTTTCTTTGTTTATTGTGTGTAGGTTTTTTCGCTATCTTAGTTACTGAACATCTTGGGAATTTTATGGTTGTTTGTGTTAGTTGTCCTGGTTTAAGTAGCTCGGTGCAGGGTTGTTTTGTGTCAAATTGAATTTCATCAAATACTTGCCAGAAGCATGTGTTCTGCATCGCGATCAGCTCATTAAGACAGTCTGAGTATATGCGTGTGTGGTTTTGGACAAAGCTTTTTTGATGTAGGTTGCTTCGCTTCTAGTTGGTCGCATTTTATTGTTTGTCGAGTATCTGTGAGCCAGCACATCGATGCCCAATTCTAAATTGTTAAATTCATGGACGTCATGTGTACGATAATCCTTTGTTGATGCAGGTCATCCAGCACATGGATGTACACTGGCGGTCGATTGTCGCAATGATCAAAGCTAACAGGTTGAACTCACGGTCACTGTGCTTACATCTTTGTTTTATCAGTGAAAGGATGTGCTATCGTTGGTAACCCGATACGTGAACCACGCAGCAATACCGTCAGTTTTCTGCTGTGATCGAATCCTTATTGCTGCGTTGAACGTTGACAGGGTTCTGACACGTGAAATTCTGTTTTTATCGGGTTATCTTCCATCACGCGTCAGCTTGTGAGCAATGTTTACATTGCAACATCGGCGGCAAGCACTAAATCGTAGAGTCAACGAGGTTATTCAATATTTAACTGCTTTGCACAACATTCTGTTGATGTTTCTGTGTGCGACTCGCTTTTGCGATAATCTTTGTTTGTCATTGAGCATGATATCACGGTATCGCTGCAAACTATTGGTGCGAGTTTCGAGGTGAACTTGTCAGTGCTACTTGTGCAAGCGTACTCTGATAAACATCCTTGGTTCGGTGCGCTTTCATCATGAATTGGAAGTAGAGCATTGAATGAACTAAGCTGCGTCATCGTGGTGGATTGTGTCGGTGTGTAAAGATTGTGGTTGNTGCTCAGTTATCCGTGAAGTTGCGCCAGCGTTTGGATCTTGCTGCAATCAGGTAGATGTTGCCAAATAATGATGGTTATGGTGCATTCTACTTCTAGAGTGATGGATGGCGTGTGGGAGTGTATGCGGAAGGATCTTTTATGCGCATATCACCTGGTGCTTCGNCTGATGCAATATCACCTGACGTTTCCATATCATCTGGTGTTTCCACATCACTTGATGCAATTGGCTNTTATATTCTCGGCTTGGTCTGATTGTATCGTCATTTTCTGGCGCAGCCAACGGCGTTATTGTAATGCTTTCGATTTCGGCTGTGATAGCGACTGTGCAGTGCCGTGTAATGTGATGAGTTTCTCCTCTTGTTTGAGCTTTCGTAAACGTCTTTGATCTCTGACGTGTTGCTTCAACATCGAATTTCCGATATTCATTTGCCTCAGCAGGTTTCCGTGTGACGGCTGTGTCAAGCAGACTGCCAGACGTTGGTTGGACATAACACTTGGTTGGTTTGTAAATTCTTGGGTTCTCTATTGTGTCGGACTACATTTCTGCTTTGCCGACTGATTCGTAGCGTTTGTCGGAGTAGCATTTCTGGAGGTCGTGGTTGTAGCATGTGCTTCCTGCTCTGATTGGAATCCACAAGCGTAGGGCGGGAGCAAAAATGCTTTCACAACAGGTACAATCGCAGGTCTGTGTAGGATATTTTTTAGCGCATGCGATTCGGCCTCTGTATTCTGAGCTCGCATGTTCATGATTTGTTGTTTGGAATGTTGTTTGAGCTCGGAACTTTCTTTGATCTCTGACGTGTTTTCTTGACATTGACTTTCTGATATTCATTTGTTTTTAGCCGCTTTTCGTGGTATATGTGGAAATATTGAGGGAATCGAATAGTCTTTGCTGGGACAGCTGTCCCGAGCAGACTCTCATACGTTGCTTGGACATAACATTTGGTTGGTTTGTAAATTCTTGGGTTCTTTATTGTGTCCATTTCACATGTTCTCCAGTTTCTTCAGGTCACATGTTGATTCTTTTGTTATTGCAAGCGTTGTTTTATCACTCTGGCTTGGGCACTTTGCCTCGTTGATTTCTTGTACGTTCGCTTTTNGTGTCAGGTCGTTGTAGAGTGTATTTCCTTGCGTGTTAGGGGGTTTGTCACTGGAAACTCNACAGACGTCTGTTGCGAAGTTTTGGCTTTGCAACATTTCCGTTGGTTGTGTTGGTAGGGCGCTTGTGTTCAGTGCTCTAGATGTATATTGTCATTCTTTGTCGTTCATCACTCTGGCATTCGATGTGGTGCCACTCAGGACACGTCTTTTGAATGCAGTGCCTTGGTTCATTGTGTCGGCACACTGTTCGCGTCGCTGTGTGTTTGGTCTGCATTCTCTATCGTCAGACCTTACAGGTATGTTCGGTCCCAGGCCTTTGGGTCTTGGGGACGGACGTATTCGATGAAGTTCTGTCTTCGCTCGTCGTATCTTGCTGTGTATCATGCAGTGTTTTGACAACTTGATNTGATGTTTTGATATCTGGATTTGTTTTTTTCATATCATGGGGAATTTTTAGATAACGTTTTGTGATGTTGTCTAATCCGCGTTCACACATAATTTGAGTTTGCTGAATTGTTTGTTTGATCGTAGTGGCTTCTGGGCGCGCTCGGTCCCATTCCGTGGATGCTTGTGTTCGACAGACCTTAGTGAAGTTCTGTAGGGGCTCGTCTTAATCTCGCTGTGTGCCATGCAATGTTTTCATGTGTTTCGAGTGTGCTCGAATCGCATTCGATACACGATGCTTCGTTCGGGTGTCACATTGCATTCGGTGTGTTTCCATTCACAACATGGTTTTGCGATGCGATGCCGTGTTTTATTTGGACGCCGCACTGTTCTCGGCTCTGTATGTTTGCGTGTCGGGCGTGCATACTCGGATATAGTCGTCTACCTGGCAGAATGGATTGCATGTCAGTCGCGTCATCAGGCTTGCTTCGTAGGCGGTGCTGCCAGCAGCAATCACTAATCCGTCATTGCAATGTTGCTGACCGATGACTACATCAGCGCTTCGAAGATCTCCAATTTTAATTTTCTTCGAGTCGGCGTGGGAATTCACGTGCTGGATCGGTTTGTTTACACCAGCCTGTGTGACAAGTGTCAGGTCCGCCCTTCCAAACATTAAGTGTGGTATTGACCTTTTGATGATTTGGTTGTGAAATCCATTCGCTCTGGCACTTGGCCTGTGTTGCTGCTTTGTGAATTCTTTGCAAATCCCCTTTGATTCGTTCTCTGATGTGTATCGACATGATTCAGGTTGTCGTTGACAGTCGCTTCTACTTTCAGTCTTGTTTGCACGTCATGATTGCATCAGGCTGCGTCACTGCTTTCTTCTTTTTACTCTGCATTCTCTCTGTATTGCCAGATTCGCACGAGATGTCAACTTGTGCATTTGAGCTAGTGCTAGGACTTTGTCGCTGAAAGTACAACAGCTGGCGTCACAGTCATGCCGAGGGGCATACGCTCTCGCCAAACTTCTGCGTTGCAATATTCAGCGATCATTGAAAACATCGAGAGTAAGTACAGAATCGCTGTGGTGGCACTGGAGATTCTGTGCGCGTTAACAGTTGTGCTGATAAGGCATGTGAGAAATCCTTCGCTGGTGAGTTGAATGATCAGGTCTTGTTTAAATCGTTGTCGTCGGCTTTTGCTGGTCTTGGGGCTGAAGATTGTAATTCTGTGCTGACAGACATGAAAAGCTTAGTAGCCAAGGTAGTTGGACATTCTTTTGTTGTGCAGAAGAAAGACGGTTTATCGCTGGATCAGTATCCAGCGAAAGTCGTGTATGTTTTTGTCAAGGAGCAGTTGACTGTAGATTTTGTGGGCGGTGTCACGTTTTTGTGTGTGGCTAACATCCCAATACTGGAGATATTGTGGCTTTCCGTGGTTTTCAAGTGAAGAATCGTGTTGGTGGGAGGGATGCAACACTTGGAAATTTTGAGACTTTCGAAGGTGTTGAAGATTTGCAGATTGAAACTGTAATCGACACGACAGGGATTGATGAACTTATGGCCCTTAAGATGATGTTTCGATTTTTATGTTGTGCCTTGCTATTTGTTATTTTATTTGTATCTATGGTTGTGGCCTTGTTTCTATATTCATTTTTAATGTGTATATTTGAGTGATATACATATATACTTAGGATTAGTCCAGACGGGTAGAGGCCCATAGCTAGGTATTTGTGAACACGAAGTATTTTGCGTGTCCTTCGAGTATTCTAGTGCAGGGGCAATAGCTGGCGACCTGGAATTCGTGTTGTTCATTCAAGTTTCTGTGGTGGCTCCTCGATCACTCGTCCCCTCTGCGACCTGGACGGTGTGTAATATTTTGTGTCCCTACCCCCAAGCATATTCAATAAGAGTGAATTCCGAAGTTTGCTTCTGATAAAATATTTCGGTCCAATCATTCCAGGCGTTTGAGATTCTGAACATAATTCGGGTTGTCACAGAGCTTACTCACTAATTTGCGGGACTTGGCACGACTGAAAGAGCTATGATCTTCGTCATCGCTAATGACATCAGGTAGGGACACATTCATGATAACATTGTACGGGAGCGGCAAGGATTTGCTAGCAGGCTTCAAGCAACCAGCATGGTGAAACCTTGAGCTTGGTGTGCTTACCAACTCTGCTCAGGCCTTCCTTGCATTTTTTCCTTTATGATGGCGGGCTTTTCACAGAGGGCATTTGAGTTAGTAGCGATGATTCGGTTACCATGCGATGATAACTGATTGGGTACTTTGCGATGATTTGAATTCAGATGCACTTTCGATGATTCGATTCCAGTAGCACTTTCGGTTTGCGTCTTTCAGAATTCCTGTTATGTGCGGTGCTGGCATCATCTCCTTTCCGTCTTTCTTTCTTTTTGTTATGGCGTTGCTGTAGAATCTGTGACCGAGTGATTCTTTGCTGCGATCAGTGGCTTGTCCACTCTTTATGCTAAATTCGGCCTTAGTAGCAAAGTACGTTGGCAAGTGCGATTCGTGCTGGCAAGTGCCGTTCCTGCTATGAACATATTCTTGAGTTTCTAAAGGCAGCCACATCCACGAGCGCATTGTCTTATCCAGTGATGTCGAAACTAGTTGTTCGCTGTTCGGAGAAATGATGATTGCACCAACATTTTCTTACAATCATTTTGGCTGCGATTTCTGCAGGCGGCTACATCCACGAGCGCACGTGTATTTAAGCAGGGTGGACACACTTGAAGGGAAAGTGCTTTCTCTTCTTTTGATTTGTTTGAATCTTTGTAGATCTGCACGAGCAGCCCTCAGTCTTTTTGTTCGGCTTCCTGACATTGAGTCGCATGCAACGCAGAATGCTGTATTTGCTAACTTAGAGAGGCACTTCTTTTTACCCTGGACTGTGTTCAAACAGTTTTAATTGCAATCTCCGAGTCACAGTTGCTCATGTTTTGAGATGTTCGGCAAGCACATTTGCGTTGTGCATCTTGTGGTTGCCTCTCCTTAGAGAGTGTTCAGATCAATGATATTACAGTGTCGCTGTTCTCATATGTGTCGTTGGTGTCTGAACGCTTGTCGATTCGCATGCAGCTGGTGTGAGCTCTAACCATGGATATTCGTAATGCCTCCAAGGTTATTTCATGTAATTTGGTTTTCTGTGTTTGTTTCTG
>JGI24538J26636_10000606_pt1 | contig 10104 bp, 3 predicted proteins | sample SouAtlMetagenome_FD_26636 | JGI IMG/M metagenome (IMG submission 26636) | reverse complement strand
TGTATTGTATTGTATTGTATTGTATTAAAAAAACCTATACGGTTGCGTGACTAAACGTTGTAATGATTCCTAATTTACTCTATACCACCGGTGTAATTTTCATCTCACTGGGCTACCCCACGCCCCTCCTCGGCAGGATCTCCTCCCCTGCACGTCTCCAGGCCCCTTCCCACACGCCAATTTTCATCTCCCTACAGTATCTCAGGTATTCCCCCCCTCTCCATTTCCTACGTCCCCCCCCCACCCCTCCTTTTGTTGTTTCCTCTGTTGTCCGTGCCGCCTTTGGTTTGGTCCCCCTCACCGCTTCTTCTCTCCTCCCTTCGTTCTCCATGTGCCTCCAGTTCTCGTCCCTCCCTGCCCTGTCCCCATCCCCCAGTCTCTGCGTCACTTTCCCTTCCCCTCCCCTCCACTCCATTCTCATCTGTGTCCATTTCCCCCCTGTCCACCTTCCGACTATTGTCTCTTCTCCTGTCTCCTTCTTCTTCCCTTGTTCCCTTCTGCCCCTCCAGTTATCCGCAGCCGACCGCCTCCACGACTCCGTCACCCTCTTCTGCCCCTTCACTTTCCCACACACCCACAGCCATGCCCTCCACCATCTCCACTCCCAGGGCACGTCTGTCGTGCTCACGTGCCTGCACTCGCATGTGCTCCCCCATTTCCACCCCTCCTTCAGCCTGCATTCACATTCCGTCCACGGGTTCGCTCTCTTCCTCCCTTGCACCGTTGCCAGCCACATCCTCATTATCACCCTCAGCTTCTCCTGCCCCTCCCGTACCCCTTCGTCCCTCTCGCGCTGTCCTCTCGTCCCTGTCACCCAGCCTGTCCTGATGCTCGATGCCGCCAGCTGCACCGCCGCTACAGCCGCCACCAGCGTTCTCCTCCCCTCCTTTTTCACCCCCTTGGGTTCAGCCATCTCGGCTCCCATTATTTTCCTCAGCCCTTCGTACTCTTCCCCTCTCGCCTTTCTCCCCCTTCGTATCCTGTCTATTGCGTCCGTCGCCTTCTCCACCTCCTGCATCCACTCCTTCGGCCATCCCTCCCTTACCTCCTTGTCCCCTTCTCTATCTGTCCACAGCTCATGCACCGCACATGCCGCCCGCGCCGCTGCTACCCTCGCCTCCCTCCTCATGGCTCTCGGCCCCTTCACTCTGTACCTATGTAGCGGTAGTGTCTTCCTTCCCCTCACATGCGCCGCTCTCCCGCTGGCTGCCATCCTTGTGTCGGCCTCCCTGCACACCAGTGTCCTTTCCACTCTCCCAATTGGCCATCTCCCCTCCCTCGTCTCCATCAGGCTCTCTACCATCTCCTCCTTTGTGTTTCCCTCCCTGCATAGTAGCATCTCTCCCTTCTTCACCATCCTTGCTTCCCCTACTTCCCTTATTTCAATCCACACCTTTATCTCCCCTTCCTCTTTCTCCGCCCAGCAGTCCCCTTTCACTGTGAAGTGCCATCTATCCTCATCGTATTCTATCCTCCCGTCCCCAGTCTCTTCTTCCTCACATTCTTCCCCGCCCAGCTCCTTCACCACCCTTTCCACCTCCTCCACCGCTCTCTTCAGTCCCTGTATCCTTTCCTGTCTCTGCTTCACCATGCTGCACTCCCCGCTGTGCACGTGTCTCACATCCGCCGTCGTCTCGCTCAGTACTGCGTATCGGTTTCCCCATGTCCTTGCCTCCCTCTCTACCGGTCCCCATGTCTCTACTCTCCTCCCCCCTGCCCTCCTGTTGTCCCTTCTCCTGTCCTGCCTCTCCCACTTCCCCTCCTCCTCTTCCATGTGTCTCCTTCCCTCTCCCGCACGGGCATCCGCACATCCCAATCCATCTTGCCTCTCCCGGTGCGTTCCTCCTCCTCTCGCTTTCTAGCCTACCTCTCCATGCCCTTCCTTGGGGTACGTCCTTATGGTCCCCCCACCTCACTGCCATCGCCACGCTGGTGCGGTGGTTCGTGGCCGCTCCCCACCCCCCTGCCTCCTTTTCTCCCACTGACCTGTAGTCCCTGCCCGCCCCTTCCTTCGCGAGCCTTGCCCATCTCCCTTGCACCTCTGGCATCCCCTTCAGTTTCTCCTTCATTCTGTCCACCGTCCACTTCCTTGCCCCTGCCTTCATTATGTTGTACGCCTTCCCGTTCAGCACACCTCCGTCCTTCCCTTTATATGCTACCGCCCTCGATGTCTTGCCCGTCACCATCTCCCATATCCATCCCATGTTTGGGTCCCCCCTCGCGTATATGTCCGCTATTGCATCCGCCCATGTGTTCATCACTACTCCTACATGCGATGGCACATATACCATTATCACCCGCATCCTTTTCCTGTACCAGCATATTGCCTCTATCATCATTGCGCGTGCCCTTGCTGCTCCCTCTGCCGCCCCTCCCATTTTCCATGATCCCTCCACCGCTTGTACCATCGACCATGAGTCTGTGAGTACCATCACTACCTCCTTTGAGTCCTCGCCGTGTTTCTGCTTCCCTTCCTCGTACCCCATACTCACTGCCCATAGTATCCCAAATAGTTCCCCATCGTCATTGTCCCATCCCGGTGGGCACGTGCACCCCCTCACTCCCCACCGCACTCTCTCCTCCTCCGTTCCCGTCTCTCCCACTCCCTTCCATATTCCCACTCCCACTCCCTCTTCGCCTGCCGACGCGTCTGTGGCGTATGCCTGTGTCACCCCCTCCTTCTCCACCCCTACCAGTGTCAGCTCCAATACCCTCTTCGTGTGCTTGGCGTATGCCGTCTCCGCCCCTGTCTGCTTCTCCATTTCCATCTTCCCCTTCTCCATCGTCAGCCGTCGCCCATCCATCATTTCCACTCCCTCCCCCTCCACCATCTTGCTCCTCACACACATCCTCAGTATTACGTCCTCCACCACCGCGTCGCATGTGATTGCCCCTCCCTCCTCTCCCTCCGCTACCAGCAGTCGCGTGTCCTCCTGCCATGTTACATTCGCTGTCGCCATGCTCACGTTCTCCCACCATTCCTCGTCCGCATCCCTCCATCCTATTTCCTTTCCCCCATCCCATACCTCCGTGCATCTCTTTTTCGCGCCCGGTCCATACGCGTCTACCTTTGTTTCATCCACCTCCCATCTCTCTCCCCTCTCTGTTTGTCTCCTTCCTCCCAGGCTCCCGCCTCTACCCCCCCCCATCGCTTCTGCTTGTTGCACAGCATCTCCCATAGTTTCACCGCCCCTTTGTCTTCTCGGTCCTCCTCGCAGCTTGCCCTCCCCGCTAGCACTTTCGTTAGGCCTTCCCTGTCCGCTTCCACCCTCTCGTACATGGACCCGTGCTCCGGTCCGTCCTTCGCCGTCTTCATTTGTTGTTGCACCTCCGTATCCGTCCCTGCCAATGTTTCAGCCTTCTCCCATATCGCCCTCGTGCCTCCTTCCCACTCTACTTTGTATTCCCAGCCTCCCATGCACTGTGGCACCCTCCTCGCCCCTGTCACCCTTCTTATGGTGCCTTCCCATTCCCCGTCCTCCGTCTCTGCCTCCACCCATCCCTCCTTCCATTCCCTCACTCCCTCGTGTCCTCGTATCTCCGCTAGCGTCGCCTCGTACCGTATCTTGCACTGTACCCCCAGGTCGTGCTTTCCTCTCGCCCTCTCCCACCCCATCCAGTCGCCGCCGTCTGTGTAGTCTCCCCATTGCACAAGCCCCGCGCTCACTAACTGCATTGCTATGTGCCCTACGCTTCTTCCATCTTCCCATATCTTCCTCCCTCTCCCGTTTGCTTTCCACCTTTCGTCCCATCCTTCTTCCATCACCCCTTCCGTCCTCCCCGCTTCCACCTTCGCCCTTACCTTCGCCAGGAGCCATGCTTCCACTAGGCAGTCCTGGCTCAGGTGTTCTTCCAGGTGCGTGGGTAGCCACGTCAGTGGGTCTACCTCCCTGCACCCCAGTTTGTACGTCACTTGCATCAGCACCGCCAGGAATGCCTTCCTTGCGGGTGCGTCCTTCCCGCTCCCCNTTATCTCATCTACTTGTGCGAACAGTGTCGCAGCTACTGCCTCATACGGGTGTGGCCATCCCAATCCCGCATCATCCTCGTACATCATTATGTGGGGTCTCCCCGTCCCGAACCCTCTCACCCTCGCCACGTACTCCTGCACCCCTACTATTCTTTGGCATGTGTCATCGTCGATCGGTGTTCCCCTCCCGTAGTATCCGATCACTCCGCCCATTATCATGCCCATCATTTCTCCTAGCTGGTCCGCGCATAGGTATGGGATGCGTCCCGCCATGCCGATCGCCCTCTTCATTGCTTTCGTTATTCTCTCCCTGTCTTCTTTCCACTCTGCCGCNGCCCCTAGGGTACCNGACATCACCACNTCCATCCACCCCAGGTGTTTGTACTGTGCCACCCATGGNACCACTTTCCCATCCGGNAGTCTTATCGTCCACTTCCCCTCCAGCGGTGTCCACACCGGGCCCACTTTCACCACCCCTGACCANGCCGTCTTAGATCCGTCCGGTTTCGTTATGAGGTCCAGTCCCGCTATGCGCGTTACCACCCACACCACATCAAAGAACAGTTGTAGCCCTGCTACCGACTCCGCTAAGAATGCTCCATCATCCGCGAACCACGTGTCGCCTACCTCGCCCGTCCCTACGAATTCGTATCCTATGCTCAGCCTCCCCACCGCTCGCTGTATTAGCGCCGTCATGTATTTGCTTCTTATGGCCGCTGCCGCACATCCCTGTCCCAGTCCGTCCTTTATCTCCCACTGCCCCGTCTTCCCGAATGCGGTCTTCCCCGTTCCTACTGAGTCCTCTTGTAGTGCCAGCATTACCTCCGTGAGCGCCGGCTCCACTCCCTCGTGCCACTCTACCATCTGCTGTATTCTCCTTACTACTGACATGAAGTACCCTCCCAGATCCACGTACCCCCTTAGTAGTGGCTTTCCATTCATCCTGCACTGTGCTCTTTGCATGGGCAGCGCCCAGTGTGCACCCCCGGCCGACCACCTCTTTGTGAANCCCCCTTGGTTGTTCGGGATGGTTTCCTCCGCCCTCTCATCATATGCCCCTGCCAGCATCCTCGCCACCACTTTCTGTCCTGCACAGGTGCTCCACAGGTCCCTCCTCCTTCCCAGCTCCCGTGGGTCCTCCCTGGGTTTCATCGCGAACGTCGCCGTCCACTCCTTCCACCCGTCCGGGAATTCCTTCTGTTGGATCATCTCCTTCACCACGTCGTAGTACATCCGCTGTACCTCCTCCGGTGCCCTCCTCAGCAGGTAGTCGTTCCACCCGTCGTGTCCACACCCCTTCATTGCCTTGGACCTCGCCAGGCTCGCTNGGAACCTTTTGAACGTGATCTTCCTCCCTGTCCATTCCTTCATTTCCCCTTCCGTTGGCGTCACGGCCTCTTGTGCATCCGCCTCCCCACCGCTCTCCCTTGCCATCAGTGCCCTCACCGCCGCTTCGAAGGCATACCTTTGCTCTCCTTTCCCTCCCATTATCTTCTCCACTTCCTCCCTGCACCCTGGCCCGCTCACTACTGTTCCTTCCTTGTCGTCCGCCACATATACCGCGTTTAGTGGTGCTTGTGCCGCAGCCACCCCGCCCGGGTCGCCCGACCTGAGTACCCCAAAGATTTCTCTCATCATCCCTCCCCCGCCCCCACTCGTCGCCGCCCTCATTCTTTCCAGTAGATCATCTCCCTTTCTCTCCTCCCCGCTCAGTCTCACGAGTATTCCCTTTAGTACCACCAGCTTCTCCCTACATATGCGCATCAGTTCCTTCTCAACCCCCTCCGCCCCCCAGTCCACCGCCTCGAATGCTCTCACCCTCCCACCGAACCTCCTCCTGAACTTCCTCGGCCTGCACGTCTCTATCATCATCATTTCCCACCATTCCACATCCGCCCTCGCCTTCCTCTTCCCCTCCCTACTTAGTCTTTGTTTCACCTTTACTACCGCCTCACTGTCCCTGTCATCCCACTCCATCACCTTGGTGATCGCCGTCACCGTTCCCGCCTGTATGCCCTCTAATATGTCCGCCCACACATCCCCTGTGTCCGCGTCTTTGTTCCCCCTCACTAGTTCCCTGGTCGCTAGTTCCCTCGTGACTTCCTCCAGTACCGTCTCCTCGTACTTGTCCCATTCCTCTTGGTTTGCCCTCTCCAGTTTCAGCCTCCCAAGCCCCTTCCTTCCGTATCCACCTGACTCCATCTCCGTGATGTACTCCGCTTCCACCGCTCTGTGGTCGCTTACTCCTTCCACCGTTCCGCGTCCTACCCACCTCGTCACCATGTCCGGCGAGGCCAGCCAGTAGTCTAGTTCCGTGTCCGCCCTCCCGTACGTCGTCTCCCCTCCCCCTATTTGCACCACATCTCCTTCTTCCACCAGCTCCCTCAGCGCCCTGTCACTGGGTGTCCTTCTATCGTCCGCCTTTGCTAGTGACGCATTCATGTCTCCTGCCATTACTAGGCCTCTCCTCGCCGTCACCCAGTCTGCCAGTCTTTCCCACACCGCTCCTGCCCCCGTCGTCCCTCTGCATGGCATGTATATCGCTGCCAAGTCAAACTCGCTCTCATCCGCCAGCACCTCGAATTTCACCACCAGCGCCCTTCCTGGTATTAGTGTGTAGTGCGCTCCCTTCCCCACATAGAGGTGGTCTGTCCTGTATACTACCATCACTCCCCCGCTCTGCCCTCCGCCTGTCCCCCTGATTGACGTCTCTCCCACCACCCCGTAGGGCCCCTTGCCCTCCATCATTTTGGTGAATCTTTTTACCCCCGCTCTGTCCAGCCTTATGTCCGTTAGTACCATCATGGAGTTTCCTCCCTCCCTCATGCATCCTGCCACCTGGTTTGCTCCTAGGCTTGCCTCCGTCCGCAGGTCCCCTCCTTCTCCCAGGTGCTTTCCCCTCCCTCCTCCCCCTCCATCCGTCCTCCTCACCGTCTGCACTCTGCCATTCACATTCATCAGCACCGCCCGTAGTCTCATGTTCTTCCCCCCTCCCTCTACTCCCTCTCCTGTCTCTCCCGTCTCTGCGTCCGTCCCTTCATGCCCNTGCGGCCCTGCCCTCTCTGCCTCCTCTCNCTCCGCCGCCTGCTCGTCTCCTCCTTCCGTCCAGTCCATCTCCTCTTCGTACGCCTCCTCGTACGCTCTGTCATTCGCCTCTTGCTCTGNCTCCCTTTCCGCTATCCTCTCCTCTCGCCTCCTTATCGCCATGTCTCTGNTCCTCTTCGCTCGCTCCTGCTGTTCCTCAGTCAGTGCGGNTGCCGCCGTCCCTCCCTCCTCGGGGTCATCCTCTTCCTCCTCGTGAAATGCTGGGTCGCCCACCTCGTGCACCTCCTCTCGCCCCGTCGTGTCCTCTGCCTCTTTCCATACCACCACGTGCGGCTTTTCCTTCTCGTGGTCACCCCATAGGGTTCCGTCACCTCCTCTGTCACTCTTGTGTGTCCTCTCATGTATTTTTTTGACTCCCTTCCACTCCTCACTTCCTCTTTGTAGCCCTCCCACTAGTGCATACGTCCTTGGCCATCTCCCTCCCTCCATCATTTCCCCTTGGAGTTCAGTTTCCAGCACCGTGGCTTTCACTGTCCAGTATTCCTCCAGCCACTCGGGTCGTGGCTGGTACTCCCTCTCCGCCCCCCCCAAAATATCTCTTTTAAATCCAATCTTCTCATATAATTTAGTCGCGTGTTTTGTTACCGCTCTCGCCACTAGGTGGTACTCGTCCGCCCATTCTCTATTTGCTACAACTACTCGTCTCATCACTCTCCTCCCTGTTTCCCACTGTTCGCCCTTCGCCTCTTGTCCCCTCGCTATGTCTAGTATGAATACTACCCTCGTCCCCTCCCATATCTTCCTCTCGTATGTTCCATATGCCACTACCGTCCCGGGGCCGCCACTCACCATCCGTGGATCGCGTTGCGGCTCCCTTGCGGCGCCTTCGCCCTATCGCGGCGGTTCGCGTTCCTCCCCTGCCTGTTGTTCGCCTGGTGCTGTGGCCGTGCCGCCGCCGGCGCCGCCTTCGTCCGCTGCATCGCTTCCCACACCCTCGTGTTGCAGTCACGGTGGTCGTTGCACTCGTGGTCGTTTCCCTCCTTCGAGCGCGGCGCCACATGGCAGTTCACGCACTTCGCCTTCTGGGTCTCGTGCGCCCGCATTACCGCATATGCCATGGCGATCACCGTCTCCTGTTCGCCGCTCCCGCTCACCACCTTCCCACATATCGGCAGGTGTCCTTCCCGCTCTACTGCCAGTGCTAGGCCCGTCCCCTCCACTCGGTACTTAGCGTACTTCTCACCTGTGCGCCTCGCCTTGTAGCTTTCCCCACTCCAGTACACCGCCGTCACCCTCTCGAACAGGCGCCCCGCCATCTCACTTACTACCCCCTCGTCGCCTAGCGCTTCCACGAGTGCGCTCAGATGTGCGACGCTCTCCACTGCTTTCAGCTGCCCCATGTCCACCTCTATCTGCCACGTGTCCCACGTAGCCGGCGCCACGTCGGCCCGCAGCTCCGCCGACCCCCAGTCCGTCCTCAGCTGCACCCGCTGCGTCCACCGCTGCCCATTGTCCTCTCCATCCTCGTCCTCACCCTCCCTGTCCACCTCCATCACCCCTGCGTTCATCCTCACTTCATTCACCCTCCTCATGTACTCCACCATGTGCATCGGGTCCGCCGATGACACGTACATCTTCAGTCCGCTCTCCTGCCTTCCGTGCTTCGCTGGAAATCGCCTCCACCCTCCATCCGCCTGGGTCAGGGTCACTGTGTCGAGTCCCCATCTCCTCGCCAGCTCCATCATCGACTCTATCGCCATCTCCCCGATCTCCACCGCGCATGCTTCCTCGTCCTCCATCGCGTCCCTCCCGCATAGGACCCCCATTTCGTTCACCGCCGCGTAGCCTCTCTCATTCTCCATGTGCAGCATCACATGCAGGCTTGGCCTCCTGTTCTCCCTCTCCTTCTCCTCCCTCTCCTTCTGCATGAGCCTGTTCCGTTCCTCCCTCTCTCGTGCCATCTTCGCCACCTCCCTCTCCGCCACTGCCGCCGCCTCCCGCCGTTTGTCCTCCGCCTCCTTCCTCTTCCCCTCCGCTACCTTCACCTCCTCTGTGTACCACGTTTCGTACGCATTCAGGTCCTTGCCCACATGCCTCCCAATCCTTTCCTTCCACTGCTCTTGCATCTCCCGTGCCGCCGTGTGTCCCTTTAGCAGGATTCCTCCCATGCTCTCCAGGTCCCGCTCCACGTCCCGCCCTATCTTCTCCAGCGCTTCATGGCTCTCCACCGTCTGGTATTGGCTCGCACACATCGTGACCATCGCCATCCCCATCCGCCTGTCATATACCGCCTTCCCTGCTCGCTTGCCCATCTCCTCAGCCACCTCCTCTTCCAATTCACCGCATTCCATCTTGTAGCGCAGCCTGCCCATCAGGTCTCCGTGCGCTTCGTCCACCCTCCTGTACTGCTCCCCCCTGGACGCCACTGCCCTTACCTGCTCCAGGGCTTCCTCCGTATCCGTCCCGTCCGCTCTCCACGCTATCCCCTGCAGCTCCATTCCCATCGCTATGACCTCCGCCAGCTGTCCATTCGCCCACGTGGCCTCCGTGCCCAGTTCTCCCCACACCACCATTATCCTCACCAGTGCCATCCCTATCGCTCTTGGCCATTCTGCCGCCTTCAACCACATCCTGTCCCAGCTCAGTTCCTCCCTATCCCCCCCGAATTTACAGGCTGTGCTGTCTCTCGCCCTTTTCGCCTCCGCCTGTCTCGCTGCATCACCTCCGGTCTCCATTTCCACCAGTGCCTCCTCTTCCGCGTCGGCATGTCCATGCCACACTTTCAGCAGCCACTCCGCCAGTACCGACACTGGCCCCTTCGTATCCCAGATTGCATCCATGGCGTCCAGCACCACCCCCAGCTTGCCCTTCTCTGCCGCGTTCTGCAGCCTCTTCATCGCCGCTCCCCACGTGATGTGGCTGCCTCTTCCATCAACCACACTCAGCTTCTCATCCATTGCGTAGCCTTTCCCATTCCTTAGCTCCAGTATTTCCACCGTCGTGGTCATCGTCCCCCTCCTCCATGCCTCCACCTGCCACTTTATCAGCCCCGGCAACCCCTTTGTCCATATCCCCTCTGCCACCTCTTT
>JGI24538J26636_10000604_pt1 | contig 10114 bp, 10 predicted proteins | sample SouAtlMetagenome_FD_26636 | JGI IMG/M metagenome (IMG submission 26636) | reverse complement strand
TAAAATTCGGTCGACCGCCGTATCAATGTCTTCCGCAGATTCGGGGTAATGAAGCAGAACCACAACACCACGACCTTCCGCAGCCACTCGTTGAAGCGCACGGTGAAACGACCATGCCTTAAACTCTCCTTCAGATTCAAGGGCTAAAATATCCCTCGCCGAACGATTGATATGCACTCTCACCAGCGCCGGTTCATCGCCGCTGACATCACCCATAACCATGGCGAAGTGTTTTTCATTGCGCACTTTATCTAAATAAGTCTTAAGCACAAACTCCCCATAGTGAGTTTTAACCGCGCGCTCATTAATACACTGCGTCGTTTTTTCAGTCACGACCCTATAGTGAATCAAATCCGCAATGGTACCAATTTTTAGCTGATGCTTTTCGGCAAATTTTTCTAAGTCATCTCGACGCGCCATGGTGCCATCTTCGTTCATAATCTCGACGATAACTGCAGCTGCCTCAAATCCTGCAATTCTAGCTAAATCGCAGCCTGCTTCGGTATGTCCGGCACGACTCAATACACCGCCTGGCTGCGCTTTGAGAGGAAACACATGTCCAGGCTGAACAATGTCGCTGGGTCTGGCATGACTAGCCACTGCAGCCTGCACAGTCCGCGCACGATCCGCCGCAGAAATCCCCGTAGTCACCCCCTCTGCCGCCTCAATGGAGAGCGTAAACGGTGTTGCGTAACCAGATGCGTTGGCGTCATGGGTAACCATCATTGCCAGATCAAGCTGCTTGCAGCGTTGCTCGTCTAAGGTAAGACAAATCAATCCACGAGCATAGGTGGCCATAAAATTAATATCTTGTGGTCGCACCATTGGCGCTGCCATCACCAGATCACCCTCATTCTCGCGATCTTCGTCATCCATCAAAATAACCATCTTACCCTGACGGATATCTTCAATAAGCTCTTCTACAGTATTTAGCAGCATTGATTATTCTCTTCCATTATCAGTATCATTATTGGTCAGCGGCCTTATCGCCTAGCAGTAGTCGCTCCAAATACCGAGCGACCAAATCAACTTCAAGGTTTACTTTAGTGCCTGCTTTGTAGTCGCCAATTACAGTGTGTAACATTGTGTGAGGAACGATATTTAGTTCAAATTCAGATCCTTCAACAACATTGACCGTCAGACTAGTACCATCAACGGTTATAGAACCTTTGTGCGCTATATATTTAGCTATCTCTCGAGGGGCACGTAGTCTGAATCGCCAAGACCGAGCGTCACCTTCGAGTGCTACGACTTCACCAATGCCGTCAACATGGCCCGAGACGATATGGCCTCCAAAGCGATCCGTGGCCTGCATTGCCTTTTCTAAATTCACGCGACTTCCAGCTTTCCAGTTTCCAATGGTAGTCAAATTTAGCGTTTCGACCGACACATCAGCGACAAATCCCTGACCGGTTAACTCAACAGCCGTAAGGCAGGCTCCATTACATGCAATGCTGTCGCCCAAGCTAACATCAGCCAGACTCAAACCGCCTGTTTCAATCGTTAACCGAACATCGCCACCGCGGGGTTCCAAGCCAACAACATTACCAATAGCAGAAATAATTCCCGTAAACATAATCTTTTCCCCTCACTACACGTTTTAAATCACACAACAATCTTGTGCTCTCAACCATTCCTAGTTGCGGAACCTTAGTAATCCTTGTCTGGATACATTGTAATACGAAGATCTTCACCAATTTGGCGAATATCTTGTATCGATAATGCGAGATGCGCATCAATAGTATTAATCGGCAGATTGAACATCGGCCGCGCCTCACTGCCAAATAATTTAGGCGCCCAATAACAAACCAGCTCATCGAGTAACCCTTCAGCGATAAATCCACCCGCTAAACCAGCCCCAGCCTCTACCATTACCGAATTACACTGGCGTTCGGCCAATTCTCTCAATAATGCATGTAAATCAACGTGCTTACCCTGTGCAGGCAAAAAGATCACTTCTGCGCCAGCGGCAACTAGGGCAACGGCTCTTTCACGCTGACTTTCCCCATCTAGTGTTGCAATTAGTGTATTGCCGGGCTGAGTTAACATACGCGCTGTAGATTGCATCTGCAGTTGACTGTCAACGACAACTCTCAACGGCTGCTGCAACTCATCCTCAACACCCAATTGTTCACTGGTTATGCGCACAGTCAATGACGGATCATCCATCAACTGAGTTCCAATGCCAGTAATAATCGCACAACTTTTTGCACGTAATTTTTGAACATCATGGCGCGAAGCCGGAGTGGTCACCCACTGGCTCTGTCCACTGGCCATGGCTGTTCGGCCATCGATACTAGCGGCCATCTTAACCAACACCCAGGGTAAACCATGTTCGTGACGTTTGATAAACCCCTGATTTAACGCTCTTGCCTGATCTTCTAGTAACCCGCAGTCAACCTCAATGCCGGCATCTTTGAGTAACTGAATTCCCTGACCGCACACCTCGGGATTAGGNTCCTCACAGGCTATTACAACTCTCGCCACACCAGCTTCTATTAGGGCGCCTACACAGGGTGGCGTTCGACCCTGATGACTGCAGGGTTCAAGTGTCACATAAACACTGCAACCTGTTGGATCACTCACCATTTTGAGCGCTTCGATCTCAGCGTGGTTGCCGCCCACTGGCTTGGTATAACCTTCGCCAACAATATTTTCATCAAGACTGATAACGCATCCAACCGCAGGATTGGGCGCCGTGGTAAACCGACCTTTGGCGGCCATCACCAGCGCCCTCGCCATCATCTCGCGGTCATGGATCGAAAAACTCATTTTTTTGCGCCTATGACGGGCTTGGCGTCGCTCAGTCGATTCAGCTCATCTTGAAATTCACTCAAATCTTGAAAACTTCGATAAACCGAGGCAAAGCGAATATAAGCAACTTCGTCTAAGTCTTGAAGTTGGCGCATAACCTCTTCACCAATAATACGTGAAGAAATTTCACGCTCTCCCGTGACTTGTAAGAAATGTTTTATGTGTGACAGAGATATCTCAATCTGCTCAATCGAGACTGGTCGCTTCTCAAGCGCACGCTGCAAGCCTGCGCGCAACTTATCTTCATCGAAGGGCTCTCGGTTGCCATCGCTTTTAATTACCCGCGGCATGACCAGTTCGGCCAGTTCATAGGTCGTGAATCGTTCACTGCAATCCACACACTCACGCCTTCGGCGAACTTGCCCACCGTCAGCGACCAAGCGAGAATCGACAACTTTGGTGTCATCAGCATTACAAAATGGACAGTACATAGCGACGCTCAGAAAAATGGTGGCTTAGTTTAGCACATTGGCGGCAGTTTTCAGACTACTTCAGGCTAGGGTTTATCCATGGGCGCAACACCCACATCTTCGCCTGAGTGCGCGTACTCCATACCTTTGGGCGTGAATACCGTTCGGTGCCTAGCACCCGGTAAAACTGGATCATTAACCTGGTAACCAGCATCCCCTGGATACAAACAAACCATTTGTCCATCCAACTTACATAGTTTAGGAGTGACTTCAAAAGGGTTACGCGCCGCAAGCATGTGACAGGCGCCTTCTGCATCTTCACAGTGGCTAATCAGACTGAGGGCAAGATACGTAGGTGGCATAAGCGTTAATTCGCCGAGGTGATAAAGTTCCATCGACTTATGCAGGCTTATCCACTGAAACTCATGAATTTCAGAGCCGTCGATTAATATGTCTTCTGAGTGCTGGATAGCTCTAGTAGCAAAAAACCACGTCGCAAAACGTCGCCGCTCTCCAATGGGTGTGGTCCAGTTACAAAAGTGTATTAGGCTATCTTCAGTCACTGTCAACCCACATTCTTCGTGCACTTCTCGCACCGTCGCGGTTCGTGCTGCCTGTTCCTCAGAGCTAGCAACCTCCAACTCGGATTGATCAATGGCACCCCCGGGAAATACCCATGCACCTCCGGCAAAGGCAAGCTTGGCGTTGCGACGTAGCAGCAACGTTTCAAGCCCTTCAGGGCCATCACGAAGAATAACGGCAGTTCCCGCTAAACGAATCGATGTCGACAAATCTGTCATAGTTTCTGCCTACTGTTTTACCCAGGGAGCCACACTCACCTTGCTATTACTTCATTAGCCATAAACTGGAAAACGTGCACAGACTTCCAGTACTTTCGATTTAACATCTGCGATGACTGTTTCTGAGTTGCCAGCTTCCAAACTATCAAGAATGTCACACATCCAGTGGGTTAATTGGACAGTTTCATCGAGCCCAAACCCTCGGGTAGTAATTGCCGGCGTACCCACACGCAATCCAGAGGTGACAAAAGGAGATCGCGGATCATTGGGCACGGCATTTTTATTCACGGTTATAAATGCCTGTCCCATTGCTCGATCGGCATCGGTTCCCGTATATTCCTTGCCAATTAAACTCACCAACATAAGGTGATTTTCCGTACCGTTGGATACAATCTCGATACCGCGCTCGATAAAGGTCGCAGCCATAGCTTTTGCATTGGCAACCACCTGCTTTTGATAGACAACAAATTCCTCACTAGCTGCCTCTTTAAATGCTACCGCTTTCGCCGCAATCACATGGCACAACGGGCCACCCTGACTACCTGGAAAAACCGCAGAATTACATTTTTTGGCGATATCAGCATCATTAGTCAAAATAATGCCGCCACGGGGTCCACGCAACGTTTTGTGCGTGGTAGAAGTAACGACATGTGCATGTGGGATAGGGCTGGGATAAACACCCGCTGCCACTAGGCCTGATACATGAGCCATGTCTACAAGTAAGTAAGCGTTCACTTTATCAGCTATCTCACGAAATCTAGCCCAATCCATAATGCCCGAGTAAGCAGAGAATCCGGCGATAATCATTGCTGGCTTATGCTCAATCGCCAATGCCTCGACTTGATCATAATCAATAAGACCCGTTTCTGCATTCAATCCATATTGCACTGGGTTATAAAGTTTTCCAGAAAAGTTAGGCTTAGCCCCATGGGTTAAATGACCGCCATCTGCAAGACTCATTCCCAAGATTGTATCGCCACCTTTGATGAGCGCCAAAAAGACAGCGCTATTGGCCTGTGATCCCGAGTGCGGCTGGACATTGGCATACTCTGATCCATACAAGCTCTTTAATCGCTCTATGGCCAACTCTTCAGCCAAATCAACATATTCGCAACCACCGTAGTATCGCTTGCCGGGATAACCTTCCGCATACTTGTTGGTCATTTTGCCACCCTGAGCTTCCATAACGGCCAAACTGGTGTAATTTTCAGAAGCAATTAACTCAATATGCTGCTCTTGTCTCTGATCTTCACTCTGAATAGCCTGCCATAATTCGGGGTCAATCTTTGCAATTGTCTGGTCTTTTTCGAACATGATGGAATTTTGTCCTGGAGGTTAGGTGATTTTTAAAGCGTGTGATTCTACCTTATTTGAGGTGACTCTTACAGCATCAAAACGAAGGTTACGTTTCTTTTACCGCCGCATTTAGTTATTTCTCAAATAGCGCCATTGACTCTACGTGGGCGGTGTGAGGAAACATATCCATCACCCCCAAATTCTTAAGTTTGTAGCCGGCCCTAATCAAAAAATCAGCATCTCTAACCATGGTAGACGAGTGGCATGAAATATAGATAATTTGTTTAGTCCCTGACTTGGCCACCCAAGGCATTATTGCCGCTGCGCCATTACGCGGCGGATCAAGAACAATAAGATCGATGGATGAGGCAATCTTGCTCACCTTTTTTAGGCTTGCTGCATCATTTAAATCGGCAACCACGAACTGGGTGTTATCAATCGCGTTACTGCGGGCATTTCCATTTGCAGCGACGACCAGCGATGCCAGGCCTTCGACGCCAATAACTTGATTAAACTGCTTAGCCAGCGGCAGCGATAGATTGCCAGAACCACAAAAAAGGTCGATCGCAACCCCTGTATTTTCAACTGAAACCAATGCCAGCATCTGNTCAATCATACTCCGATTGATGCTGTCATTAACCTGAATAAACTGGCCCGGCTCAAAACTGAGTTTTATATCGTCTTTGACACCAAAATAAAGCCCGTCTTCACCATCATCTACGCGCGAAAAGCGTCCATTTTTGGATACTTTCCACCACAGTTGCGTAGTCATCTCAGCCACGACATTAAGAGCTTTCACAACCGAGGTTAACTCAGCGTCAAACAGGCTTCGGCTGGCCTCAACAGCAACCGCCAAGGCATTATCTGCAGCGACCAGTTCTATTTCGAAAATCTTAATATCCGCACCAAGTGCATTTAGTATTGAAGGCAGAGCCATTAGCAGCGCATCCAGCGATTTATCCAGCACCATACAACTAGCAATCGGCTCGATACGATTGCTACCTGGGTTGTGGAAGCCTACCAAAAACTGTCCGTCTCTCGCCCTCTGAACTGCAAGCCGCGCGCGCCGCCGGTAATTCCATTGGGGACCGACGAGGGAATCGAGGGTATTTTCGGGCTCCAGCCCTACTCGTTGAGCGCTATTTAAAAGTTGTTGTTTTTTAAACTCGATCTGCTCCGAGTGTTGCAGATGTTGCAAACTACACCCGCCACATTTTGAAAAATATCTACATTCCGGTTCTGTGCGATATTGTGACGCCGACAGCACCTTGGTCAACCGCGCCTCTGCAAAATTGCGCTTCTCATTGATTACTCTGAACTCAACATCTTCTCCAGGCAGAGCGCCCTCAACAAAAAAGGCTTTCCCATTGATCCGTCCAACGCCCCGCCCATCATGAAGAAGGTCATTAATTTCACAACTTAAGCTTGGCTTTGCACCCATAGTGTCTTCTTAGTGTTTGTTGAAGGACGTTTAACGAAAGATCGATCAGCAGTTTAACCGAATTGGCGACTATAAAACGCACAATAAAAAATCACCAAGTAATTGATTGGCCATCCCAGTCCAGATAAGACAATTCGCCATCGATCTCTGCCGAGTCCATGATTATTGCCAATCGCTCAGCGACAAATTCTGTTGTAAATAATTTTCCAGTTGGCACTGTTGCTTGAAGGGTTTAGACAGAGCAGTGTCAGTAGTACCAGGGTGAAAAGCTATAAATTTAACGTTTTTTGCTCTTCGTCCATATTCAATGGCAGCTGTTTTTAGAATCATATTTAACGCAGATTTAGATGCTCTGTAGGCATACCAGCCTCCCAGATGATTATCACTGATACTGCCTACGCGCGCTCATTGTCGCGACAATGCACGGATTCTGACCTTTTAAAATCTTAAAGAGCAACTTTAGCCAAAGCGCGGGCACAACAGTATTGCTGTGGAAAATATCCTGCAGTGCACTGCCATTTATGTCTTCGAGGCGTTTTTCGGGCCACAGCGTATCCGAGTGCAGCAGCCCATGACAAATACATACTCTGCTAAACGTACCCGCGTGAGGCACTAGCTGACTGGCCACTTCAGCCATAGCCGTTTCGTTGTACTCGGAGGTTAACCAAACTAGTTTTCGAGCACTTTTTGGGTCGCCCAAGCCCGAGGGTTGCTGTTTACTGCTTATCGCGAACACCTGACCAACTGCAGGGTCATTGAGAAATTCCGCGACCATTGCTGAGCCCAGCCCACCACTGGCTCCGAGAACGATTGCGCTGCTAGCTACATCAATCATGGCTTCGGCTCATTATCTACCGTACATGTATCACAGCGTGACTGACCGCTTATCAAGGATGAAATACTACGCCGATATCGGGCAAAAAAAACATACCCTAGATTGGCCACTTGCTTGAACAGGGGCCATCGCAAAATTGCAACCCAGTGCCGCTTACCGACTAAAGCCCACGCCTCATAGGTAACATCCAAAGCATAAATAATTGTTCCATCGGCCAATTCCCATGAAGTATGCGATCTGCTTGCGGAAGATCAATATATGGAAAACGCCCTTCAAATCCATCGGCGTAGATATCTTCATAGGCAATTGAATTATTGCTATCAAGCTTTCTCAGATGGTTCATTTCAGCAGCGCAGAGCGGGCAACCACCATCATAAAAAATCGTTAATTCAGCCATTTCTTAAATATCCCGAAGCATTAAAAAGATCACCACGACATGCATTAACAATACCGCACTGGTTAATTTAACCCGCATTTTCCAGTAATTAGAAGCAGTTTTAGTCAAGCGCTCCACCCATAGTAAACTGGCAAAGCCAACAAATAAAACGGTGACTGCGAAGACCGTCATGATGGATGAAATAAAGATCACCAGCAGCGCCAACCAGGCAGTCAGCGAAACCACATTACTGAATATTACTGCGGCATTAGTCGCTGTGCTATTACCGCCTGACTCCCACTTCGCCCAGAGGGTTCCGGCCATAAAACTCAAAATTACTGCGCTATAACTAATGAACACATAAGGAGCATACAAATTGAAAATAGCCGCGCTCTGCAATCCTGGGCCATTCATTACCGCATTTAGCATAACCACAGCAGTNATGAAAAAAGGCAACAACCCTGCGTAGCCAAGCACTTTCATGATGCTGGGCATCAGAGGCCCTTGAGAATTTGACGGCATGATTTCTCCTTTTCGATGCGCTTGATACGGCATTGACAGGCAGCTAGATTAGTTATCGGCCAGCTAGGCGAATGCTGTTTTATACATAGGCGATCCGCGGGCACAACCTGCGCGTAAATAATGCCTAACAGATTGATCATANACGGTGAATATACGCATGCTAAAAATTGGAATTTTCCTGTTTTCTAATGATCTTCGTCTTGAAGATAATCCCGCTTTGGCATTGGCATGCCGCGAAATGGATAAACTGGTTTGCCTATATTGCCCATCGCAACCTTCCACGAAAACCAGGGTACGCGGGCCCGGTAAACTTTCTCACCATCGGCTTCATTTTTTGCAGCAGTCGCTACAGACCCTGGACCAAAATCTTCATTCCCAACAACAGCACTTACTGGTTCGAGAGCAGCCATTGCTCGATGCAGTAGCAGAGCTAATTACCCTGCATGATGTTACTCACCTATATCGTAGCTGCAATGCTGGGTGGTATGAAAACCATGAATGGAATACTTTAGTCTCTCGGTACCCGGGAATTGTATTTCAGCAAAAGCATAGCCATACCCTATTTACGCAAGATGAGCTGCCATTTGAACTAAGCGACTTGCCTACTAGCTTTTCTAAATTTAGGCGCCTCATTGAACCTATCACTGCAAGCCCGCCCACCTTAAGGCCGCCCTCAATGCCACCAAGTCCGTCACCTGAGGTTGCCTCCGAATTTTTAAAAACTAACATTCATGAAAAAAACAGTTGCACCTTCGAAGGTGGAGAGAATGCTGGTCATCAGCATCTTAATAGTTACTTTAGCCAAAAGCTGGCCAGCAGCTATAAACTCACACGCAATGGTCTAGACGGCATGGACTACTCAACCAAATTTTCCCCATGGCTGTCCAACGGATGTCTTTCTGTCCGATCGGTAATTGCGCGACTGCGCGACTACGAAAATGATATTGAGTCTAATGACTCAACATATTGGATCTACTTTGAGTTGCTATGGCGCGAATACTACCAGTGGTATGCTCATAAACATCAATCAGCNCTGTTTACCTTCAAGGGCATTAGCGCNAGCAACCCTAACACCAGTTTTTATCCGCAGCGCTATCAGAAATGGTGCCATGGCAATACACCCTTCCCAATCATTAATGCTCTGATGCACCAACTCAATACGACGGGTTATATGTCTAATCGAGGGCGTCAACTTGTGGCTAGCTGCTTTGTTCACGAGCTCAATTTAGACTGGCGTTACGGTGCTTCTTATATGGAGCAACAGTTAATAGATTACGACACTGCATCTAATTGGGGCAATTGGCAGTACTTAGCGGGTGTTGGCGCTGATCCAAGAGGTCACAGAAAGTTTGACTTAAATAAACAAACAGCGACCTATGACCCTCAAAGCGAATTCATACATCGCTGGCAAGGTCATACTAAATTGGTTACTTTAGATTCAGTGGACGCTTCCGACTGGCCAATTTAACAACTCCCCATGCCGGGCAAATAGACGTCTGGGTGACTCCCCTCACAACGATGCCAACAGAGCCAACAGAGNCAACAGAGNCAACAGAGNCAACAGAGNCAACAGAGNCAACAGAGTCAACAGAGTCAACAGAGTCAACAGAGTCAACAGAG
>JGI24538J26636_10000603_pt1 | contig 10129 bp, 3 predicted proteins | sample SouAtlMetagenome_FD_26636 | JGI IMG/M metagenome (IMG submission 26636) | reverse complement strand
AAGTTCCTTCACCACTGCAAAAATCCTCCTTTCATCCGTTAGTCGTTGGAGTATTTGATGGTAGAATGGTGTTGTCGTGTTGATTGTCCAGATGCCGCAGATGGGATCGTCGAGACGCAAATCCTCAGTCCTAAGGTAAGAATCTTCGTTGATAGGGCGAATAACAAGTAGTGCTGACTTGAATCCATTTTCTACTTGTCTCTCCTTCTTGCGAAAAGGATCTTTGTCATTTCTCCTATCTCGACGACTATTAGCATCTTCAACGTCTTCCCGTTTTCCATTCTTGCCGGATTCTCTTGGACAATAGAGGAACTCGCATTCGACTTTGCATTGCCTTCATCAGAGTCGACTGGAACGGTTTCCACTGTATCGTACAGTTTGATGATGTTCCCCTGTTGATTGACAATGTAGTGCTTGTCCCTCATGAAAGACTTGTACTCTTCCATAGTACCAAAGATCTTCTTGATGTCAATTTGACTGTTGAAAGTAGCTTGAGCTATGTTGACAAGTTCCTCGTATTGTTCATCTGTGATGAGACCATTGACTTTTTGACTTTCATAGTAGTCTGCAATGGCATCATTTGCCACGTGAGAAGTAAAAATGAATTCTGCAAGTTCGTCATCGAAGTGTTTCAAGCATCTGCTTGCCCAAACAGGTTTCCTTGAGACGCTTTCCCAATACTTAGTGATCGATTCTTGTACTTCATCTTGACTATGTAGGACTTGTATCTTGCTTTTCAACAATACGTCAATAGCATGCTCAGCACTCTTGATCATCGACAGAACTTCGTGCTTATTCCACAACGATTTTCCTTCCAAACCGTCGTCTTGTCGAGTGTTCGAGTCCTCATCACACCACATCTTGTTGTCTTCGTCATTGTTGACGAGGGAAACACTCTGCAACAGCATGACGGCGTTGTTTTGAGGTTCACTGAATACTTGACTGAAGATGTGTGGGCCTGCCTTGCCCATTGGTAATATGACTCCTTGATGACCAATTCTGACACCATCTCCGTTTCCACAATTGTATACTCTAGATGGGAGGTGACCGGGTTCACTGTTGACCACTACCCTTATGTCAGTGTTGACTTCTTCCTGTTCAGATGAAGAAGATTCCAGCAAGGACTCATCGTGATCTTCAGGTAACGGACTGGGGCAGCCTCCTTTCATCCTTGTAACTGTAGAGAGCGCAGTGTAGTGATCGTCCCAAGAGGTGGTAGGAATTGCACAGTTATACACTAATCCAACATTTTCCGTTTTGTTGCCAGTCACATCACTTTCTTCACCAGCAGATTCGAAACAGCCAATCATGAGAACGGAATGGTGATCAGTCTCTTCTGTGTCGGAACCTCCGGCAAGTAAGTTGAACGCAGCTCTTGTTTCAGAAGACGAACTTTGATTTTCCTCAATGAGCATCGCAGTCCCCGCTTGATTCGGCTTGCTCTTCTTGAAATGACGGTTGCCTCCTCTGCCTCTGCCTCTGCCTCTGCCTCTGCCTTTGTCCTTTCCTTTACCACCAGGATTGGCCCTCTTGGAATTCGACTTATGATCAAATCGGCAGTTGTCTGCATAGCGGCACCATCCGTAGTTGGCAAAGTTGTAGCAGGTATTGTCTTTTCCCCCTTTTCCTTTTCCAAAAGCTTTTCGACCTGCATTGTCTGAAACTTTGGCTTTAAAAGAAGCTGGGGCTCCTGACCATACTTGCCCATTTGAAGCATTGCAGATTGGATCGTTCGACTTGTGGCCAGGCTTTCCGCAAGCGTAGCAGGTGATCTCGTTTCCTCCTCCTTCTGGAAGCATCATAATAGGAAATTGACCCCGACCCTTACTCTTTTGCGACTTTCTAGTTTCCAAAAGCTTGTAGTAATGGTCGACGAGAACAATGCGAACTTCTTTGTAATCAGGTAACCAAGCTGAAGAGAAAGACTTGGCGATGGTATCAGTAGCATTGTCAAGTTTGCCGGCATCCTTGTCGCCAGCTGCCATCTTTCTCATTGAGATCTGTGTTTCAAGACGTTCCCAAGCTTGCTGGTACTGCTGAGGAAGATTGTCGCTGATGAGACGAACCAACGTACTGTCCTTGACATAATCATTTGTGTCCCGTTCCTCCTTAGGGCACATGTCGTAGAAGTACTTCTTCTCTTTCTCCAACTTATCGAGCTTCTTCTCCATGTTGCAGTCTTCCGCGAACATAGGTGCTCCAGGAGATGAAGGCATACCCAACATGTATTGCTTCTGACGGCGTTTCAATTGAGACGATTGTATGTTTGCAAACCTCATCATCAATAGATTTCTGATACCCATCATGTTCTTGTATCCAGCTTCATGTACAATTCGATGAGCTTCACCATCAGTGGCCTTCTTCAGCTGAAGGTACAGTTTCTCATGCTGCCTATCCCTCCATTGAATTTGCCACCTCTTTGTGTCGAACTGCTTGTCCTTGATGGTTATCTCCGCCGTCTTCGGTGATATCTCTGTAAGCACATCCTTCACCATTGACGTGTAATTCTCCCACTCGTACTCATCATCATCATTCCTGAGATCAAGTTTCAGTAGGTTAGGCAATGTGTCGTGCCACAGCTGTTCCCCGAAGCGGGAACCATACTTCTGCAAGAGCCAGTCGCAAATGATGGAATCGAATTCGTACCAAGAGATTCCTTCGTTTCCCCCGGTAAACAATTCATCCTCACCATCCGACACATCCTTCGCTTTCGAACTCCGCGTTTTCTTAACCATCGTATTGTCAGTCACTTCAGTCAGTGTTCTAAACACTTCAGATGTCTAGAACCCTTGTTGTACTCCCTAGTAGGTGCTTTACCTAAGAGAAAAGGACGACAGGGTACGTAGTTCTTGAACGTGGTAGTAGCGAAGTGTTCTACTGGGAGTTTGTTTGATATTCATAAGCCATTCATTTTTCACAACGACCGTTGCTGAATGCCCTTATTTCGTTTGTTAAAATCCGTTCTGGTATTGTTCTTATTGGCTGAGTATTATCTCTTTATTTTTAGCCAATCATACCATCACGATTTTAATATTTTTCTTTGCTTTGGTAATCATTATTGGCTAAGTATTATCTCTCAATTATTTTAGCCAATTATACCATCGCATATGCCTTAAACCCAATTGGTTTATATTCCCAGAATATTCTTAAATATTCTCTGCCATTCAAAATAGGACGCAATAGTTCCAACCATTTTATAGGCCAATTATTATCCATTTTTAACCCATTTAGATAAAGACTAAATTCCAGGTTTAAAACTAATAATTTATTTCTAAGCAGCCATTTATATACTTTTCGTATTTTGGTAAATACTGCAGTTATAGGCCTGCTTTCTTAGGCTACTAATATTACGCAGTAACGGCCAGTACCTTGGTAGCTAATCATGGTATGGGCTTTTATACTTTAATGCATAATATTAGTATCGCTGTATAAGGCGGCCGCGTACACAGAAATAACCCGGCACTAATTTCCTGCAAATGGCCGGAGCCCGAGGTCCTTAGTGGCGGCTCATCTCAGTGCGGGGGTTAGTACATAATTATACTTTATCCTCCCCCTACGCGCAAGCGCCTATTATTAGCCGAGGCTAATTTAGTGCACCCACGCGCCGCGGGCATATTGATAAGGCAGGTGGCTACGAGCTCCAGGCATCTACCCGGCTCTGTATCCGATTGCGCGCTGGCTTTGCAGCTAGCGCCCTGGTTAGTCTGCTATATGCTTTATTAAGGCAAAATAGCTACGACCTAATTCCACCCAGGCATATCAATATTCCCTCACACCCCCTGATGGGCCAGACACCCATACGGGCTCTGATACCCCCATCCACGTTTTTATACGCGCGCATTGCAATTGCGAAGGGACTCCAGACTATATCTATTTTTATCGTGTTACAACCGGCTTCAATCGCCTTCTTTGTACTCGATAGATAAGTCTATATTCGATATGATCAACGGACCTCAGAGGGCCAACTAAAAGAAAAATTTAGTTCTCAAATATCGGATGTTGCTATTAGGATAATTATCATATAAAATTTCCGTTCTCGGAATCACTCAATCAGGATCTCAGAAACAATATTTCCGAGAGACCACTTTTTCAACCTTGATTCCAAGTTGTCAAGTACGGAGTATGACTCAGCTGTGGTTGTATAATACACCCACACCTATGGTACCACGGGGAAGAAGGTAACCATACAGGTCTATATCAGGACCAGTGAGCATATCCTCATGAATACATTGACCTCTGCTGCAGCTCGTTCCCTCACGACGACTGGAACAATCTCTTGACTCGACACATCGACTTGGATCTGCAGTAGCAAGGTAACTTATCTAAGTCTTTTGCTTCTTTGCTTTGTGGGTGATGTGCTCATCTTTATCCACATCAACGTAACCACACAGACGATCTCGATGGAAGGCAAATGTGACCGCATCTAAAGCCTTGGTTCCAATGTCGGCTGTCATCAGATCAGTTGGAAGGTACACTGGAATTACTTTCGCATCTTCAATTTTGTTGCGAACAGATAATACCCTCATGCTCATCGCCCTCGTCTTCTTCGACAGAGCTCCACGATTCATCGAGATTTGGATAGCTGGCTGGTTGTCTTGATAGATTAAGGTCGGTCCATCTTGACATAAACCTACTTCCTGCATCAAGTTTCGAAGACCTTCGATATCGCACGAACAGAGATACATCTCGGTAAGTTCCGCAGCAGCAGTACTGTCATCTGTTGTTGTGTGCCTTTTGCTCGAGTAGGAAATTGCAGCCCCATTCATCCATACCATTCTGCAACCTTGAGATCTAGGCGTGCTGAATCCAGAGTCAGCATACCCACGGAGAACATTCGCATCGTCGTCATTTTCAGGTTTGGTATACTTCACGCCAATATGTCTTGTGGCATATCCGTATTCCAGCGCTTTCAATGCTGCTGCGAAATGTGTTTTGCTCCACCTTCCTCTGAAACGACTTAGGGTGGATACCGCGAATCTTGACTCGAGTTTTGTGAACGCCGAGGCANATTGAATGGTGCCAATGAGCTGCGGATAAGGTAGGTGACTTGCTTCCTTGACCTCTTCGTCTGTAGCTTCTTTCAGAAGATTGTAGTCTGCTACTGACAGAGGCGTCGACCTTTCCTTAGGATCTCGTCCAAGGTATTGTTTAAATCTTTCGACGGACTTCTCCCAATAATCAGGTTGAGTAAGTTCTGTCGTTCCGTTCTTCAGATCTTGTTTCATCTGTATTGAAATAAATTCCTTGGATTCTCCTTCAAGCTTGCACTTACAATGCTTCTGGACTTCTGTCTCATATTCTTCGACCAGATCATCCGTCCCGAAGTATCGAACATCATCAACAAAGGTAAGTACAAAGATATAGCCAGTTATCTTCCTTCCTTCCGCTTCCGTTGCATCAGTAGATGAAGATTCATTCCGGGGCGAATCCTCATATTTGTACTTGTAGAAGATTGTCGGATCAGTTTCACATTGAGTCATCCCCAGTTTCTTAAGATGGATCGATTGCATGAACATCCAAAATGCTTGTCCTGCATCGCCGATACCATACACAGCTGAGTTGATTTTCAGTACTGTCTTGGGTTGCTGACGAGATTCTCTTTTCATCTTTCTACTGAATTCTTTGACACTGCCCTCCTTCTTCTTTTCCATACTCAGAAGCTCATTACGGAAGACTGCAAGTTCCTCGTACTCCATCGAGGACCATTTGTAGTGAGAAGGTAAATACGCATAGACCGGAACTCTTTGTTTTGTTTGTAGGTAGCCCGTTGTTGCATCCCATCCTTTGATGAGCTTTCCACATGCACAGGCTAAACTGACAAACCAGCGGAGACCATCCGCAGACGCAGTTGCAGAGAAGGTATCACCATAATCTTTTCCTGCTTTGAGTAGATTTCCCATAGCGTATTGTCTGAATTTGTACGATCCTGATCTTTTCTTCGAAAATAACTCTCCAAGTGGGATCACAGATGCACCCTGCTCCATGTCTTTCCTGAGTACTTCCGTAGTCGCGTCATTGTCATTCCATCCATCTTGTTCCTTCTTGATAGATGCAATCCAGTCTCGCCAGTCGTCTCTCATCATAGCTTCGAAGAAATCTTTTGGCCAACTGGACTTCTGAGCTTTGGATTCGAAGTCAGGTAATCTTCCTAGCTCCAGCACACTCATGATTGTGTCAATGTCAACTTTGTGTGGTGCTGGGGTAACGTCGACGTAGTAGGGGAAGTAGGCTGGGTCGAGCTTGCTTTCTCCATCCCATAAAATTTCCACTTGCCTACCTTTTTCGACCTTACTAATAATGCCATAGGTAAGTCTAGGTTTGCCAGAGGACCAAGAGCCTGGAGTGTCACCGTCGAAGATCTTTGTAGGTACAGACACTCTCATGCCTTTCACAAGCTTCTTCTTGTTCCATTTTCGGTGACGCTTCCTTTTCTTAGATGGAGAATGGGTAGCTGTAGGACTCGTATCTTTCTTCGGAGGTGGTGAGTTAGGAATCGGAGTCTTTTTCTTGGGCTTCCTTTTCCCTGATACAACGTTGTCTTCATCAATGCTACCTTTAGACCTTTTCTTCCCTTTCTTAAGAGAGTTCTTGTCTGGAAACTTCCCTTCCATCTTCAACTGCTTTGTCAACTTGACCATTTCTTCGATTAACTTGTTTCTCAAAGATGGGTCGCTTATCTTCTTCTCCGCCTCTTCCTTCAGGGCTTGCAGATCTTGAAGTGCTCGAGACTCATCCCATAGTAAGTGTTCAGGTGAGTGGACGCTGCTATGTTTCACCCCCTGGCTCGAGTACTCTTCGGCAGATTGAATGATTTGTTGGGTGGTCGGGTTGGGTTCAGATTTGTTGATGAAGGACAGTTTCTTGTGATTGTCGAGAATCTTGACTGACGTGACGTGAGGTGGAATAATTGTTTCCTCTTTGTCGAATGTGACCTTTTTTGATTGCACCCCCTGATCGTTAGACTCAGGGGGAATAGGTCACTCGTCAAGGTTGAGGTTGCCAAAATCGTCGAGCTTGATCGCTTCTACTGAAGGTAATTCTCCACCTCCAGGCTTTCCAATGTAAGACCCCTCGTAGACGCGAATTTTCTTGCGAGAAACATTGATGACTTTGTCCATTGCTTTTGTAAGTACCAGACACATTGGCCATTGCATTCCAAGAAAGTAACCTCTTTCTGTAAGCTGACCTCGTTTGTGTTCTGCACCCCCCATAGGTGCATACGAACATGGAGCTCCAAACACTTTGATGTGGAGATCTTTCATGTTTGGCTTCTTGCCAGTACGCATTTCGAAAGGTGATTTGTCTCCTTTTGACTTTTGTGGCAGAACATCATGGACGCACGTTGCATAATTGTCTGCGAGTCCCCAGCACCATTTAGGTAAGTGAGGAGCATCGATCATCATGCTACGACTCAGCTTCGATAAGGTACGGACTCCAGATTCTGCATACGCTAATTCCTGAGGTGTTCCTGCTGATATAGGTACGATCTTCGTCTGGAACATCGCCGCGACGTCCTCCAATTCCGAGGACAGGTTTACTGAGTGAGTATCAACGTACAATTCTTTGCATGTAAAATGTTGACTTTCAACGTCCGTTAGGAACTGGTGAAGGATAGCTGGAAATTGCTTTGTCGTCGCGTAAAGTTTCTGACGCAGTGTTCCTGAGGTAGGATCCACAAATACGTAGCCTCCCACAGCACCCTCATATGACGGTCCTCCCATTGACGATCCTTGTGTTGTTCCTTTCAAGCCTCCTCCATATCCATCAGCGTAAACTCTCCAGTGTGGTGGGTTATTCTGATGTATCATGGGGTCGTTCCGCTTGAAAGTTTGTACCTTGAATTTCGCTTTGTCGCAGCATAAACAATCCTCGTTCAGCTTTGTTGTGGTTAGACCCATTTTCACAGGAACATCATCGGCCGGATGAGCAAGTCTATGGTGGTACAGACGAGCTAGCTGTTCATCTGTGAGTTTTGACTCATTCATTAGCATGATGCTAGGGGCTTCCACGTAGACTAGAGCTGATCTTTCACCCATTGCAATGTCATTTACGACTTCCCTAGGAATTTCACAGTTCACTCGAGTCGTTTTGAGCATCAGGATTTTCTTTTGCGTGACTAGAGGTACAACTTCCTTAGTGTGAATGCATTCCAAGACATCTTCTCCATGCATATCTTTCACACTTCCGTCGTAGATTTGAACAAGCCTTACACCTAAAGTCTTCATGTGTTGTTGTCCAAATACCCTGAAGTCAGACATTCCTTTCTTTGTAGCTACCAGCACACCATTTGGATCAATCAGCACTGCCATCTTTCCGGACGCAGTCTTCTTCAGTCCACATGCCATAGGTCCTCGGCCAAGCACTTTAACTCCTCCACCAATACCATTTATTGATGAAGAATTAATTGCTTGCTTGCTCTTGTCTAGCCATAGGAAATCAGCTTCAAAGCAAGATATGGAGAGTGCTGCATCGGTATCGATTCCGACAGTGGATTCGCAATCATGTAGGTCGCTGCTGCCTTGCATCATCATGATTGTAGCATCTTCCTCGGTTTTGATCTTCGATTCTCTCGGAGTCCTAGCATAATAATTTGCCCTCTGCACACTTGTCATGTTCTTCCATCCAGGACTAGAAGGACCATACCGAGAATCATAATCGCTGTCATCTTCCTCTTCAGTGCTGTACATCGTCATCACGTGCTCTTGATCATCGTCATCCGAGGTAACTTCATCGTCTGATTCGAACGAGGGATAGGATTCTTCTTCCAAGTACTTCTTCCTGAAGAGTTTACCACACCTCTTTCGACATAGGCGTTCTGGGTGATCGGGACGATTTTTCAGGCCCTGTTGATGATCGTAATTCTGGAATCTGACAGATTTTCTAGCTGAGGTAACTGCTTGCTTGGACCGTATCTCTGGTGGTAGATCACCAGCACTATTGTGCACCCCCTGTTCATGTGAAACAGGGGGAAGATTTCATTCCGCCTCTTCTTTGCCATTCTTGTTGTCGCTGCTCTCTTCACTCAACACAGCAGGCTGGGCGTCAACTTCCTGCACCCCTGAATTTACGATCGTGGTTGCGGACTGTGTCAAGTTGGGAGCCAGGTTCACAAATGAGGCAGAGTGCACAGGAATTTGATACAGGTCTCTTCGAGGTAGCATGTTCCTGTAGGCAGATTCGTTGAGAGAGACGTTCAATCGTAGTCCCGCATTACTGCTGTCATCAGTTATATTGAAAACATTGTCCTCTGTCACCGTCACATTATTCATGATGCCAGTGCCATATTCCACTTTGATGTCGTCAAGAGAGAGAGTGTAATTGTCGAACCATGTTTCCCACATTGGTGCGCCGTTGGGAGTGAAGAAGTTGCCATTGAACATGCAAATCATTTTCGTTACTGCATGATAACAGGCGCTGAGGAAGTTTTGATGATACCCCGAAAACATGAAAGCTTCAGTGCCGATTCTTTCATCCTCTTCAAAGGTAAACAATACTTTGGTGTCCGTGTATCGCATCACGTAATCCTCACTTGCAGTTCTCGACAAACGTTTTCGCTTTCTCTCCCCCTGATAACTGCAATTGGAGTAACCCATCAGGATTTTTGTCATGTCTACATTCAGCTGTCGAGGTTGTTCGCAGTCTCTTCGGGAATGTGGTGGATTCGCTTCCCTTCGAGTAAGTAGCATTCCATCTCTCCAATGGTAGAAATCTTGTGCTTCTTCAAGTTCCTTCACCACTGCAAAAATCCTCCTTTCATCAGTTAGTCTCTGAAGTAGTTGATGATAAAATGGCGTGGTCGTGTTGATAGTCCAGATGCCGCAAATGGGATCGTCGAGGCGCAAATCCTCCGTTGTAAGGTGAGAATCTTCGTTGATAGGGCGAATAACAAGTAGTGCTGACTTGAATCCATTTTCTACTTGCCTCTCCTTCCTTCGAAAAGGATCCTTGCGATTTCTCTTATCTCGACGACTATCAGCATCATCAACGGCTTCCCACTTTCCATTCTTGTTGGGCTCTCTTGGACCATCAGGTTCTTTCCCTCCATCATCATTCTCAATAGAGGAACTCGCATTCGACTTTGCATTGCCTTCATCAGAGTCGACTGGAACGGTTTCCACTGTATCGTACA
>JGI24538J26636_10000597_pt1 | contig 10159 bp, 4 predicted proteins | sample SouAtlMetagenome_FD_26636 | JGI IMG/M metagenome (IMG submission 26636) | reverse complement strand
TGCATTGGCCTAGGCAGGAGGAATGGTCGCCTCACCATGTATGATGGCAGGGAGCAAAGGTTTAACAGGCCCCCTCCCCAGGCACAGGCTCACGATGCTCATGATATGGATGAGCATGATGATGAGTATGCCTATGATGATGAGCAGGGACATGAGTACGAGGCCCATGATGAGATGGATGTCACCCTCGAGGCTCACCTTGCTAGGGAAGCTGTCAGGTTTAATGCTCGCAAGCGTCCTAGGTCACAGCCTCCCCCAGCCCAAGGTGCACGAGCACGCACTGAGGCAGGTCACAGGGCTTTCCTCGAGCAGCAGCTCGAGAGGACTCAGGGTGGGAGGGGCAGCTCCACAAGGGAGCACCAGCAGCGCTAGGGGTGGCTAGAGGGCAGTGCATATTGGCATGAAGCTCCTTGCTCATTGCCATATGCAACGTCACATCACACTGATGGCTATGCACTGCATGCTGCCCTCGATGATGCCAACCCCATCCCTCCTACATATACATCACACCCTGAGCCCCCTGTTGATAATGACCCTGATTTGATTTGGAGTGAGTCCTTTGTGAATGCCGATGCCAGAGCCAGTGATATTGATTCACTTGAGCGTGCCATGATGAGCTTCACATTGACCCCTGATGCTTATGCATATGACTCCAAACTCCTTACATATGATGTAAATACCACACCATCACCCTACATGAGGAGAGAAACCCAACTTACTCTCCCCTCTAACTCATCACGTGCTAATGGCATTAGGATNCAAACTAATCTTGCCAAAGCAATTAACCGTAGGGATGATTCCTTCCCCACTGACATGCATGCGTGGCGTAATGCGTGTACAGTAGAGGATGTAAAAAGACGCTGCAGGCATATTATGCCAAGTTACTCTGTAGGCGTGTGGTCCGCAGGAGTAGGCGTGTGTACCATAGGCTCTGTCAGAGCTGGCTTCACACCCATATGGTCTACAGAGACCGACCCAGACAAGGCACTTGCCTGGGGACACCTCACCTCTGCTGACTGCCTAGGCGACACTTTCAAGGTCGACTGGCAGCAGCAGCGTACCCCTGTGTATCTCACCACAGGATGCAATTGCGAAGGATATTCCAACTCAGGCCCCAGGGCAACAGGGCTGCCTGCAGGAAGATTCCATGCCACAGGTTGGCAATTCGTAGCGCAGGTAGANCANATCCTCACCCTCCAGCCAGCTGCTGTTAGGATGGAGATGTCTGATGGCGCAAATGATACNAATAATGGTGAGGANGTGGACATGGTATGCTCTGCCATGAGCGACATGTATTATGTGCACCTGTGTCGCAGGCTTGAGACATGGAAATATGGCGATGGCACCAATAGGAAGCGCATGTTTATAGTATGCTTCCATAAGGATAAGTGTGGCCCTGATGCTGCCCACTTTGAGTTCCCTTCTAATGTATGTATGGAAGGTTACTATCCTATTGCTGCTGATTATGCCATCCCTGATGAACATGTGCCTGAGGCATATTGGGTTCAGGAACCAGAGGGAGAGGTGAGATGGCTGCCATGGAGAGATCCAGAGATAGGACAGCTGCATAAAATTGCATATGTAGTTAGTCCGAGAGAGATGGGCCCTCCAGAGAGACCATACTCAATTTACTCCTGGTTGTCTCTCTTTAACACGCAGGTCACAACCAATGGAGGAGGCAGACGTCCCCCACTCTCATGCACATATGATCCCTCCATACCCATCACCCAGACTCGCATGACGTGCCCTTTAGAGTCTGTGCGTGTACAGGGACTGCCTGATGACTTTCTGTCATGGTATTACTCCCTCCCCATTAAGCATCGTAAGGATGAGCGTGATAATAACCTGAGGTCGGGTGTGAACTCAGGCATACCATTGCGTACATCTGTTGCCATAGATGCTTCTGTACATGCAATGCTCATACGGTGTGGTGTGCCGTTTGACATAGGAGAGACATCATTGCCATCACAGCATGCCCATCTTGCTCATCAGAGGCTTGCTGACATTGATGCACATATGAATGATCATCTCCCTACATGGCTCGGGCCAGAGTACAGGATTAGGCGCATCACCCTTGACACAGGGGCCACTAACACTTTCCTGTACACTGACATTGAGACCGCCCTGAGCAACCCTAGGAAATCCTATGCCACGATAGGCACAGCGAGCAAAGGGGCAGCACCACTTAGGACGTCCAAACAGGGATCACTGCACACCCTTGTATTTAACATGTGTCAGTACCCTGATGTACAGCCTGTCACCCCATTCATCTTCCCTCGTGTTACTACCGTACCTGAACTGTCTAAGGAACTGTTATCCCCTGATGAGTTCTACAGGTATGGTAAGTTTAACATACTGCTCAGACAGCCTGACTACGAGGGTGGGGTTTCAGAGTTGTATAGGGAAGCCAGGCCAGGACTCCCTGAGGCTCGTATCCCCCTCCTGTATGACTGGGTAGGCGCAGGAGGCTGGCACATGTACTACATGGCGAGCAGGGACCTTGATAGGCATGATGAGCGCATGTTGGCCAGGCACATGCAGGATGCCATGAATAGACAGGACAAGGGTACTGTCGAGAGATGGCACAGGAGCCTGATGAGCGANGAGCAGGCTAGGGAGAAGCATGCCATGTTGGCGCTTCACACGTGTGTGCAGGAGATGAAGGTCAGCCGCTTTCTTCTTCCCCAAGAGGAAGATGATGAGGCCGAGGGTTCGAGGGGACCGAATGTGACCCCTAACCCTGACCAACCCTCCAGCATACACACAATCCCACACAAACCCAATCCTGCACCCTGTGACAGTGACAACCCCATGATTAACATGATCATGGACACTGACGAGCCTGATGTCACCCCAATGACCAACAGCACAGCACCCACTAAACCACAGTGGGGTCAGAACATGTCGGGTGAGGCTAGGCCAGTGCCGTCAGGGTTGCCAAAATTAGGAGGGGACAGCAGAGTGATGGGTCAAGAGATCTCTCAGGATCAAAAGGTNTCGGTGATCAACCCTGTCCCGAACCCTAAAGCATCCCCATCACAACTAATGCANCACCCNCTAATGTCAGAGATTCGTGGGGCAACAGCGAGGATCACCCGAAAGGGGATCAATCGTATGTCCTACGATGACAAGCACTGTCGATTCTGTCACATGGGGCCACACCCCAAGTGTAAGATTTGTAAAATGGCCATGGGAGCCATGAGGAGAATTTACAAAAAGGTCGATCCTTATAAGGAGATAAGACCTGGGTTTCTGATTGTCATGGACATCTGCACACTCGACGTAGAGTCATTAGAGGGCAATCGCTATGCGATCGTTCTCCTAGACGTAGCGTCTGACAGTCTCTGGATGTTACCAATTCACAAACGTGATGAGGTATACAACGCTGTCGAGACATGGGTTTTAGACCTACGCTCTGATCCCATTTACGATGACCTACCCTACCCTGTCGTGTCCCTCATCAGCACCGACAATGCTGGTGAGTGGGGTTATGAAAACGAAAAATGGCAGACNATGGCNAAACGAATCCGAGTCAGAATGCGTTACGGTTGTCCTGACCGAAANGAGGAAGTCGCGAGAGGAGAGAGAGCCGTCGGTCTTTTCGAGGTCCTTTTGAAAGCCTGCCTGATGGAGAGGAATCTTCCCCCATCATGGTGGCAACGTGCCGGTATGGACGTCGTTTTCTGTTGGAACAGATTTGCAAAAATCAGTTACCACGCAGCTATGCCTGTAGATGGTGACCGATGTAGACCGATAGAAGTCATGACTAGAGGTTTTCTCAGTAGGTGCATTCTAGACAAACAGCTGGCAGAGTACGTACCAGTAGGCACTCCAGCACTGATCCATGACCCAAGCGTCAAAGGTTCATGTCTAGGCCCTAAAACTCGCTGGGCAGTAGCGGTTGGGATGTTTGGTGANCAGCCTATATGGTGGGATCCCATCATCGTGTCTAAATTCAGGTCCAAAAGTTATGTAGCATACCTGCTGCAGCCTGGGTTTAACTACACACACTTCCTAACACTCCCTCCTCTACCCTCGACACAGCGTCGATGTACTCTGGACTTAGATGTCCCAGAGGAGACTGTAGTCAGACTGCCTGACATAATTGACATAGGGCAGGAGCGTCAGATCCCAATGATCGACACTGACTCCCCCAATGACCCTGACCTGACCCTCAACATACCTGAACCACCCACTCACAAGCATAACAGTGATGGTTCTGAGAGGTCTAAGATGGGTCCAGTCATTGTAGACAGCAAAGGTAACAAGTACCAAGCTGACCGCAGCGTAGGCACGATTGACTTGATTTCTGACTCCACAAACCCCCTACCAAAACCAACCATAATAACTGGTGAGGCTGAGAGAAGACCAGTTTCTCAGAGGATTCAGGGTGAGACCCTGGAGGAGGAGTTCAGAGACCTGTGTGAGGTAGCCCCTGAGTATCAGGACATTGCATATCAGCAGATGTATGATGCTGGCAAGCTAGCAGCAGAAGCAGACCAAGAGCTGCTGCATGAGGAGGTAATATACAGATAGAATCTGTGATACTGTGAGTAGAACTCACCTGAAGTTCGGGAGTAGTACTCCAAGGGGGTCAGGTGGTGAACCTGACTGCCGCCCTGGGGACGCCTAAGGGTTGTGTCCGGATAGCATCCGAGAGGGATAGTATCCCGGCTAAGAGTAGCACTCTTGGAACACGTAGGGATAGCATCCCTGCGTACCTTGAAAGGATAGCATCCTTGAGAGGGTGGGTAGGACCCACAGAGGCATTTCTGCATGAATTCTCGAAGCAGGGACATTACGTGATTAGAAACAAAAATCCCACATACCTTTCTTCTTGGCTTTCTTTCTTATCTGAAAATTTGCAGTCTGTGTGATATATTTCCTTATTTGGATGATTTTCAGTCAACAGTCAACCCATAGAAAATAATCTGAGCACACAGTCAAATCCGCAGAGAAATTCTGTACACATATGCATGCTTTTTATTATCTTTGACCGAATATTACCATATCGGGTAATATTTGATAGACAGTCAACACCTATGGTCAAATCTGACATGACAGTTGACTCCGCAGCAGAATTTCTCACTCACAGACAGTTTTCTGGTTCTTTGATTAAAAATTGCCTCATTTGGATTATTTTCGGTCAATGGTCAAACTGCAGGACCAAATCTGACTGCGTAGTTAGAACCGCAGCGGAATTCTTCACATACATGCAACTTTCAGGTTTATTCCTAGGAAGGAGAAAATATTTAGGTTGACTTATATAACCCTAATAGCAGGGTACTGCAGAGCAGCAGACAGAGCAGGACAAGCCAGCTCTCGACGCTGCGATGCACCAAGACCCCCCTAAGGTTCCTCAGGCACGCACCAAGGGCGGACCCCAAAGCTCTAAACCTAAACCTGGTAATAAAGAGCTTAAAACCACAGTCCCACCCCTCACAACCCCTACACCCAAAACAAGGGGTAAGTCCCTAAAGTCTTTTGACGACACACTTGTCGACCTCATACAAAACAATTCAAAGACTTATGACTATGAGGGGAGAGATCCAATTGANACACAGGACTGGTGCGACCTGTGGGAACCGTGTTACATAGACATGGCGACTGACCCTGACTCAACCAAGATGTTTGAGGAGGCTGACGCCGCTCACAACGACAAACACGCTTTTAGGGTGACCAAAACTGGTACATCCTTCAACCAAGCNTGTAAACACCATGGTATCCCGTTNGAATTNCACAACGAGTACCATCTGTGGTTAGTTGTTAGCACAGAGATAGATGTGACACACATACCGAGGGACAGAGGATCATACCTGCAAGAGGGTATTAGCCTCCCCAAACCCTCTGGGTCGAAATGGCGAGAGATCATAGCAAGTAAGATGTCTAACACTGACGAGCGTGACAGACAACGACTTGAGAAAGAACTGATCCAACAAGCCCTACAAGCAACCCTTAACCAAATCCGCATGGAAGCCTGCCTAGGTAACAAAAACCTCCCTGACTTCAAAGCCATGGGTAAGGCGAGGGCGAGGGTTAAGGCACAGAGGGACAAAGCCATTGCACAGGGTCAGATGGCACCACCACGCACGATGGGTGAGGCCTTTGACCACCCCACCATGGGACACCTATGGGCTGACGCAGCCTATGACGAGTGGGAGGGACTAACCAAATTAGGAGTAATCAAACACGGTTACACACTCCAACAAATTCAAGATATGGGTATTCCTCCCCCCATACCAATGAGTGTCGGTTTCGTCATCAAAACCAAAAACAACATCTTCGAGCGTTGTAAGGTGCGATGTTGTCTTGCCGGTCACTCGGGTAACATGAAGCGAGGTATCCATTATGAGGAAACCTTCGCTGCGTCCCCCAACCAACATTCAATGCGTCTGTTACAAGCCTTGTTAGTCAAACACAAATGGTACCGCAAATCATTTGACATCAAACAAGCTTACCTGCATGCCCCACTTGACAAATCACAATACGTGTCAATCAAGTACCCCAAGGGGTTCGAACAATTCGAAACAGACGAACACGGTGAGGAAATCCTCAATGACCGAGGTCATAGGATTCCCCTCTATGGGATTATTGTACGTAACATATACGGACACCCAGCAGCTTCGAGAGGGTGGAACAAACATCGGGATGCATTCATCCTCAAACAATTCAATCGCGATGTGACTGTTCCTAACCCCAACCCTACTCCACAATCACCAACAATTACATACAGGTGGACCTGCACACGACCCCTAATGGATCCGTGCCTATTCAAATTCACCCGATCAATTCTTACCCCTGATGGTAAATTAACATCGACGAGCGAGTCTATCGCTCTCATATATACTGACGATGTTGATATGATCGGTAGTGATGACGGTATCATGCAAGACGTGTATGATGCGATGGATAAGGAGTGGGGAGTGAATGAGGTAAAGAGTGATCATGTACTTGGTGTACAACGTACATACTCTGAGGATAGAGAGACCTTGACTCTCACCATGTCATCATACATTGACACCGTTGTGAACCTCTTTGAGGAACACATACCCAACAAAACAACAAAGACAACTCCATTCCCGGAAACCGTATTCTTATCCAAACTTGACAAAAGTGTAACCGATGACGAGGCTAAACGTGTCCTCGNACGTGGCTATCAAAAGGCCATAGGTTGCTTACTTTGGATAGCTAGGAATGTCTTTTGTATGTGTTTGGTTGGTGTTAGTATGTTGTGTCGGGTCATGTCTCGTCCTAGCGAACTCGCTTGGAATGCGGCGATGCACATGATAGCATGGTTGCGTGACAACAAAAACATGGGTCTTAGGTTCTCACACCAAGGGAACTCACAACCAATTTGTTTCGTTGACGCATCTAACAAACCCGACCCATCTGACGGTAAAGCGCAGTATGGCTTTTGTACCATGATACAAGGCGGCCCCGTGATTTTTGTGAGTAAAAAGCTTAATCATGTTGGCCTTAATGCTTTCCATAATGAGTACATGGCCATGTGTGAGTCAGCCAAGTCTACAGTATGGTTGAGGCAATTGTTGGCCGAGTTGGGTGAGCATGACATGATCTCTCAACCCACCCTAACATACGGAGACAACAACGCCGCACTCTCACTTAGCGTAGAGGATTTCGTAAGTACCGGAAACCAATACGTATATCTCCCTTATCACTTCAATAAGGAGGTATCGAAATTAGGTTACGTCGTGTTCAAGCCAAAAATGTCGAAGTTTAACATCGCCGATATCTTTACTAAACCGGTGACAAGAGGTGTGTTAGCTACCTTACTACCTTACGCATGTGGGCTAAAGCTCATTAATACGGTGGTATCTCGCGAAACGTTGTAACAACAACCAACACACACATCTCAATCGACATTGACACTGACGNTTACTTACCCTCACTATGCATGTGTATATATGATACCCTCATATCATATATTAACATGTGCATGAACGTGTGCCGTCATATCGCCTAGAATGGAAGGCGACGACTACGATTGGAACAAGCATTTCCAAGACGTGGGCGCTCTGTGGCTGCGCTGTCTTAGAATCTAGCCGACCCTCAAGGGGAAAGCTTATGAGACTTATGGCAGCAAAGCTTCTGAAGCAGCGGTAGAGCTAATCGTTAGCAGCCGCAACATTATCCGAATGATTCACACTCCTGATTATCGAGGAAGCGCAATAGTCTGATTCAGCCAATCCGCTTGAGGGGACCACATCAGTTGTGTTTCCATAAATAGAACTGTTTCCAATTAGAGACTCCTGTATATATTTGGAAACTGATCTATTCCTAGCAGTCAGACGATTCCTCTTCAGAGGGTGTGCCAGTAGTGCGAATCTCATAGTACCGTGAGGTTAGCATAATGGGAAGAAAAGTATTTAATATTCAGACTTAGAATATTTAATACTTGCCGGTGACCGTGGGGGTNATTAATACCCACGGGAATCTGGAAGCTAAATCGAACGATCACCATGGCTGCTGCCGCGAGCGGGGGCGTGGGGATCGGGCACTTGCTCCGCAAGAGCATGGGCGCGCTGAAGGCCGAGATAGATTCAGCGCGGGATAAAACTACCGAAGGTCTGACCATCTGTCCTACTCATGATGGTGTTGCAGTTCAAGCAGTTATGGGCTACGGCCATGGCATCACAAGCAAAGTGACCCATGGTACTGAACTGTATGATGCTATCTATGATTCTGTTGGACATGATGTCGGCCTGTCGCAACATGTTCTCAACTGGTTTCCCCAGGCTAATGACAGGGAAGCGAGAAACAGGGAAGCGGCGATAAATGCGATCACTGACTTTGCTGTCAGGATGACAATGCATTCGCGGGTAGAAAGCACCAGCGCATGCCTTGAGATCACCTCTAATCTTAACTCCTACATCCATGACATCCAAGATGACATAGATAAGATGAGAGAGATAGAGAGGACATTGACCGCATCCATCGAGAACATCTCAAACGACCCATTGTCGACCGACTTGTATCATTTTGAGAGAATCCAAATCAAGATGAAGTTTGATCGTGACACCAAGTATGTCATCGACAAACATAAGTCTAAGGCCAAGGTAGACGAGAGGACCGTTAGAGCGAACCAACTCAAAGAGTCGGTTCAAGATGACCTTGACAATAGTCCAAACGACCGTTCATTGCGTTACAGCCTCGAGACCGTTGACAAGGACCTACAGCGTTTTGAGAGAGAGATAAAACGACTCGACTCAGACATCATCAAACACTTCTCAGCATGCATGGGTTCATCCACCATACATGCCCCGAGTGAGTCGATAAGCCTCTCCATTCCTTTGAACCCTTCATCCGATAAAGGTGTCACCCTCATCAAAAACACCATATCATATGTGAAGACACACATAAAGGACTACGCTGTGATAATCCCTTACCTCGAGAGAGTTGCCGATGAATGCGATGATAAAACCGGTCTACATTTTGAGCCTCCTACCATACACGATGGCTATAAGGATATCAATGAGGTCACTCGCACATTGTATGCACAACAATCACTCATGTTGTACAACAAGTATGTCGAGGTATTCGGTAAGAACCTTGGTATCATCAACTCCACCCAATCAAGGTTCCCCGTAGGTAAAGACCCTATTGACTCCTCTGATCATCGCATTGCATACCCCAATGATGGTGTGTACCTCTTCTTTGCCCTCATATGTCGTCATAAGCCTGCCAATAGTAATCATACTGGTAAGCTTGTTGACATCATAAATAAGAGCCATGAATTCTTTGATGGGCGTAATGATTATGCCCGTATTGCCACTGCCATCAAGCTCAAGCTTGTAGAGTGTAATAATTCATTGATAAAGCTCTCATGGGCATACTCGGGTCGTAAAATCCTTGATAGGATCCATAGCGACCCCCTCTATACCGCCCTCTACGATAGATATTTGAGAGGTGGAGATCGTCCAGAGGACTGCGCAACCAAGCTCGACGAGCTTCTCACAGAGATTGCTCGCATTGCACAGGGGCGCAAGAGCATCGCGACTCGAGAGCCTCGCATGCATGCACATGATGCTCATATGACACATGATGCATATGACATGGAGGCACATGATACACATGACCATGCGCAATGGCATGAAGCATGCGAGGACGATGACTCCATGTGGAGGCGCGATGATGATGA
>JGI24538J26636_10000594_pt1 | contig 10206 bp, 4 predicted proteins | sample SouAtlMetagenome_FD_26636 | JGI IMG/M metagenome (IMG submission 26636) | reverse complement strand
AATACATCGGGTCCATTCAAGGGAAGTCGGCGTAGCCGACTTGACCGCTGGGAAACTTCCGATATACACTGGTGACTGTATCAGGTCTTCTCTGCTGTCATCGCCTTGTGTTTTACCGCCGCTCTGGTGCCTTCTTGGGTGCCTCCTTCTCGTGACCTCTTCTGCTTGCATCGTCTCTCGTTCGTCGTGGATCTAGTCTCCCTCCTCTGCCTCTCTATCGTGTCGTCGTCGTCGTCCTGTATTGGCCCCATACGGGGTCCCTTACCGGGTGTCGGCTTACCTCTTACAGCGCTTGTATGATCTCCCTCAGTAGGTCCTCCTCTAGAGCATTGACTACTGCCTTCGTCGTCCACTCGTACCTGCCTCCGGTCTTCTTTCCGTTGTCCACCCGCTTCTCCTTGCTGTTCGCGACTGTTTGTTTCAGGTGTGCCGTTCTCCCGCTCGCAGTCACGGTTCCTGTGCATTTTCCTCCCTTGCATCGACCGTTCCCGGTCGACCCTTTTGGCTTCCATCCTCCTATGTTTGTGAGGATGATCGTCGGCTTCTGTTCCAGGCGGCCGTACGCGCACCGGTCTATCCTCCACTTCTTCCAGGTGGGCTGTCTCGCCAGGATCTCGACCACTATTTCCAACTCCCAGAGCTCCGAGTCCGCTGGGTTCTCCAGGAGGAACGGGAGGAGCGGGTGCTTCTCCAACGATATCAGCTGTATGCGTATCCCGTCTTTCGCCTGTTGGTACTTCGCCGCTTCCTCCATTTGCCTCTGCGGTGTCGAGTTGCGTATGTTCAGTTCTGTGAGCGCCCACTTGCCGTGAGCGCTGCCGTTCTTCTGGTTGATGGCGTTTGCTATCGAGAGGAGGGTGCACTCCGGTTCCAGTGTTACCAGGTTCCACTTGCTTGCCGGCACCGACGCTTTCTTCGACAGTGCCGTTATCAGGTCGGTGTCTTGCGCTGACCAGTCGTGCTCCACCTCCGCCGTGATGTGCCCCATCACTGTGCCCGTGTAGGTGAAGCCCCGCCTGTCCGCCCCCACGATGTGTGCCCCGGGTACTATGCTCGCAATGTGCCTCCCCACCGATCTCCATCCTTCCCCTAGGTTCAGCGTCCACATCGACGGTCTGCTCTGCCGTGCGTGCGTCTGCTTCGTTTCCGTCGCACGTTCCAATATCCCCGGCGCTTGGTCCATTGTGATCCATTGGTTGGTTAGCATCCATTCCACGGTGTCCCCTATCCAATTCTCCCACGTCCCTTTGTTCCGTGCCGAGNTCGGGTCCANCATAAGCGTCGCCTCGCCCTGNGCCCCCANCAGCACCAGGGCTGCNATNATCGCGTTCTGTCCTCCCTTCGTCCTCGCCCCATCTTTCCGCGCGTTCTTCAGTTGCGTCAGNTTCCCGGGTCTGATCACGAATACCCCTTGTTGGTTCGTCTCCTCGTTCTCCGTCAGCCACGTATACACCGACCCCGTCATCTCTAGCTTGTCTGACAGTGCCTGTGGTCCCGTTCCTAGCGCCGCCTCCCCTTTGGCCCGTAGCATCGCCCTGTTTTCTTCGCTTAGATGCATGTCCTTGTTCTCGTGCGCCCCGGAGTCTAGGAGCAGCGCTACGCAGCACCATACTACGTCCGCTCTCTTCCTGCCCAGAATCTTCTTCGCCTTCTGGGAGTGGAGGACTTTGCTCACGTGCACCTTCCTGATCGCCATCTTGCCCTTCGGTGTGTTCGTCGCTGTCCTGAGTTGGGACTCCACCTCTCTCATCGCAGCCTCCATCGTCATTTGCTCGCGGTGGTCTCAAATCTTTTTCTGCGAGTTGTAACCGGCCTTCCCCCATAAATAATTCGTAGTGTTCCCCCCTTTTCCCGGCGCTAATTGACTCCAAAATATCTATTTGCTCATCCGACACTCCCCAGTTCCTATATCTCTCCGGCCATTTCACCGTCCTGCACGGCCAGCATGTGCAGCCGTCCTCTTCCCCTGCCAGCGGGCACTTCATCCAGGGCGATCTCGCGTATATCGCGTCTACATCTACGTTTTCTCTAAATACTTTTATTCGGCACCCTCGTTTGTGTAGGTCGTTGTGAGTCGCTACCCCGTCGGGGTACCGGACCATTACCCCCTCTTCCTCTCTCCCTATGACCTTCCCCTTGTGCCACGCCCCTTTCCAGTTCACCTCTATTATAGCCCCGTACCCCAGATATTCGGTCGCTTCTATTGGGAATGTCTCTGAGCGTAACAGGTCGAGCCTTCTACCCTTCCCTCGCTTCTTTCTCTTCTTTCGCTTACGTGTGGGGATGATGGACTCTATCGCCTCCACGGTGTCCCCAAATAGGTCCATAGACGCCCACTCTGCGATGCCGTCTGCCGCGTATTCGAGGTAAGCGCCTGGCGACCCCTTGTCCTCCGGCCACTCCAGCCCCATCACCTTTGCCGGGTGCCATGTGCCCTTCGTTTTTGTCGGGATGTGTAGCATTGTGCCTTTGCTGTCCGCCCAGAAGACCCTCACCTGCGTGCCCTTTCGGGGCACCCAGTAAAAGGCCCGGTTGGTCCTCTTCGCTGATTGCATNGGTGTCGTGTGTATCATGTCTGTCGTGTTGTNCCCNCTTGTATCCATATCCGGGGTCGAGCCCGCGTACCTCGCCCTCTTCATAATCCCCCTGTGTTCCGCTACCACCNTCGTTGCCACCGTTGANTTCAGCCTCTTGGTCTCCCTCTCCACCTCCTCTGGGCCCACCCTTAGCTTCTTGTTNGCCTCCCTCCATTCGTTCTCCGTTTCCTCCCACTCCGCCATAGNAGCCTCGGCTCTCTTTTCCTCGGCCTCCTTGTGCTCCGCCCTGTCNGCCGCTTTCTGCTGTATCCTATTCCTCTTCCTCGGTGCCCTGTCCGCCTTCTGTGCCGTGTACTTCCACTGTGTTCTGTCAGCCTCCCTCTTCCTCTCCCTTAGGGCCGGTACGCTGTCTATCCACGCTTCATTCTCTTCGTTCCTCTCTTTCCATATCGCCGCCGCAGTCTGGGCGCATAGATTCGCTGCCTTTATAAGTCTGCTATGCATCTGGGGGCTGAAGTCGGTGCCTATCCTCTCCTCTATGGCCTTAGGGATTCCTCCTGACGCCGTCCAGAGCCTCTTCCATCCCTCATATTCATTTGATATCCAGGATATCTCTTTCCAGTCCACCTCATACCCTGTAGCATCCAGTCCATTGTTATCTTAGCTTCTAGGTCCTCCCACACTTCCTTCGCCCTGGGGCATCCGCATATTGCGTGGTCCGTCGTCTCCGACTCCTCGGTGCACCCCCTCCTCCTGCACCTCCCCTCAGGTCCCAGTTCCTCCCCGTACACCCGGTGGTATACGTTATCCGTGCTACTGTTGGCGATTGTGCTCAGCTTGTGGTTGGTTGGGAGTGTCTCCGTGAGGATCCTGCTCCAGAACCTCCACGTGATCACCCCGTTCTTATCCAACCCCTTGACTCGAGACGCCCATAGTGTCTGTTGTGACTGCTCTTGTGCCTTCTTCAACTTATTAATACCCACTGATTTGGACACTTTAATGTACTTATTTATTAGTTTATTGTGTATCCACTCGCGGTATTCACCTTGGGCGACTTCTCGTCCTGTGTATAGCACGTATTCCTCCTCCCCTTTCATCAGTTCCGACACGTCCACTATCTCGCTTAGGCCTTTCGCCTCCTTCGCAAGTCTGTCTGCTTCGTCGTTCCCTTCGTGTAGCCAGTGGCACCGGTCCCCAGGCCTCGTGCATTCTTCCAGGTTCCCGGACGCGTGTCTGCATGCGCAGGTGATCATGGACGAGGTGCTCGTCCTCTTCTTCTCGTCTTGTACATGTGACTGTATCCAGTTCATGCTTGTCTTGGACCCCAGGTACATCCTCTCCCTCCGTATGTGGCCAATCCTATTCCACATGGCCGCGTAGTTGCCCCTCTTGGGTTTCTTAAGCGTGGTCGTGCTCTCGTATGCGTCGGTCATTTTGTCCCAAATGTTTACGCATCCTTGGTTATCACAGTACAGCTCGATGTCATCCCCAGTGTGTGTGTTCAGAAGGCTCTGTAGTATAGCGTAAGTCTCGGAGGCATCGTTTTGTTGCACCCCTGGTGTTCTGCCGCAGTCCTCCAACAGTACCTCACCTCCGGCACGTTGGAGTTGTATCCCCCACCCCGTGATCCCCTCCTTGGCCCAGGTGGCCCCATCCCCAAATGCGTGTACTGTTTCCCTCCTCCGGGCGTTGTCATTCGCCTTCCCCACGTCCCTAGCTGCTTGCACGTCCACACCCGTGATACATCCCCCGCTAGGTAGGTGGGCGCATTTAATCCCCATGTCCCACCTCCGCAGTGCAGCTGCTGTGTGGTACTGTATGGTCTTCCTTTCGTCGCCTTTATCATGCCTTGCCTTCGCTGCCCTCACCACATCCCCTGCCTTGCTCTGTGTGGTGAGGAGCCTCATCTGGGTTTGTATACGTAGTATGTCTATCTCGTGTTCCAGTGACTGCAGGCCTTTCCCCCCCTCCTTTTTCGGGAGGTGCATCAGTTCAGGGCACGTGTTCCTGGGAAGTTTGCCTGCTGACTTCACCACTCCCCTGTTTTTAGAGTCCCATTCCCGTAGCACCGTGACCGGTATGGCGGCCACTTGCAGCGGGAACTTCATCGCCGCATTTATGACCGCGTTGATGCAGTATATGGCCATCTCCGTCGTAGGCTTAGTGTGGGTAATTCTATCATACAATTCCTCGAACTTCCCTCGCAGCACCTGTATCTGGGTTCTCCAGGTCAGGTCCATGTTGAAGAACACCCCCAGGTACCGTGTCGCCTCTCCTACGTTCGTCTTGTGCATGACTCTCAGTCCTATCCACTGTTGCAGTTTCCCTGCCCAGTCCTCTGTAGATTCTTGTATCTCACCTGGCGTTGCCCCCCCGTATGATTCACTCTTTATTAGGTTAATTATTGCTGCTACGTTATCCCGTCTGTCCCTCGCCGCCTGCCCTCCTTCCTCGTCATTCTGTATCTCCCTCTCCCACTCAAGTATGGCCTCCTTAGCCCGAATTATGTCTTCCTGTTTGGGCTGTTTCGTTACTGGGTGGGCCTTATCTGTGTTCTCTATCTCTAGGCAGTCCCCCGTGTATATCTTGATCTGCTCCTCGATGATGTCATGTTCCTTCTTCCATTTGTGGAGGTTCTTCACCTTCCGCGCCTTCGGCTCTATCCCCTCTCCTGATGGCCATTTTGGCAGTTCCCACGCCTCGTATTCACTCCCGCCCCTCCTGTCATCGCTTTGGTTTAGTGCCATGTATTCGCATTTCTTCTTATTGAACTTCAGCCCGTGGAACGTGACGAACCTATTACAGTCCGCTACCATCTCGGTCATTTCGCCGGCGGTGTTCGTGAACCAGTTGCTGTCGTCTATCATCATCTGCCCCAATATCTCTGGCGTGCTGTTGTTCATTTTGTAGCCCCTCCCTGCTCCCTTCACATGGACGTACTCTAGCCAGAAGTTCATGAACACCACCCACTTCATCGGCCCCCCCACCGACCCCTGTCGCACTCCCCTCTGATTTGAGTATTTCCCCTTTTCCTGTATCACATCTGCAGTCGACCTGCCTGGTGCCAGTATCACTGCCGTCCTCCCCCCTTTGTCCATGTCCACCAGCATGTTTACCATGTCCTTCGGTGCCCCGAGTGCTCTCCACGACATGGCCTGCGACCAGTATTCGAGGGTATCAAAGGCCTTGGATAGGTCGGCCGAGAATATGTGTAGTTCCTTCTTCGTTATATTCGCATCCTCTATAAGTTCTGCCAGTATCCTAATGGGGTCCTGCATTTGTCTGGCGTTTATTCCCCCGTATTGTTCTTCCCTTAGCATGTTGTTATCGTCTATTACTTTGTTTATTCGGGAGAAGATTACCCTCTCCATCAGTTTCAGTGCCACTTCCATTAGGGCTATTGGTCTAGTTTTGCTGATGTCATATAGCCCAGCTTCTGTCTTCGGTAAGGGCCTGAGTATGGTCTCGTTCCAGGACTTGGGCACCTTGCCGCCCTTTACTACCACATCGTTCATGGTGTCCAACAGCCTCTCCATGTTGTCGTCATCCATGGCCTTAAGCATCTCTATGGTTATCCCCGACGGGCCTGGTGCTTTATTTGGTTTAAACCTTTTCATTTCTGACCTGATGTCTCCTATCGTCACTCTTTGCATCACCTCACCCCAGAGGTCCTCATCGTCTTGCTTTTGTTTGTAATGTCTAAATGATCTGAGGTAAGCGACCTCCACGAACTCCTTGGCCTCTGGGTCCGATATCTGCGAGGTGTCCATGTTCATCATTCGCTCCCAGGCTGCCTCCGTGTTTTCCCCCTCCTTTCCCCACCACTGTTCCACTCCTACCTTTGACCCCATCCATTCCTCGAAGTATCCCGCTATCGCCGCCGCTACCTCTTCCTCGCCGTACTTCATCTCCCCCCCGGATTCGGCGCTCGTGATGTGTTGCTGTGCTTGGTATTTTTGCATAATGCTGTTTATTACCAGCTTCAACATCTTTTTGTCGGGCGCCGCGAACCTCTCTTTTCGCACCTTCATGTTCTTCCGCATCTGTTTCGCCCGTTCGTACCTCTCCTTCTTGCCCAGGTTCCTCTCCAGTTCAGTGACCATNTCGGTGCACGCCTCTACAAATTCGTCCATCTCCCTGTGTTTAAGTAATATCCATAANCTNTTGTATCTTTGCTTGTCGATCACCGTACAGTGGCCTATCTTCTTCTTTGTTCTCTGCATGACCCTCTCACTCGTACGTATGTGCCCGATCGCGTCCGTAAGTACTTGTACCCGGATGCTCCTCAGTGCCTGTAGGTGCTTGTGTGTGCGCCAGTCTTCGGCTGTATAGTGTCTCCTCGCTTTCGGTCTCTTCGGGTACTCCATTGTTTTCGGTTCCAGGATTGTCGCTCTGGCCGCCTCCCTTATCCATTCTATGTCGTCTTTCTTCTCCCCGTTCGTGAGCCCAAGCATCTGGTTGAACTGTTCCATCGCACTTTCTCGTGTTTCCTCATCTTCATACTTTCTGGCCGACCACTTCACGTAGCTGTATGGCTCCCATATCTTAATTCTGCTTACCCGCTGCCCCCGCTGTGTCTATCGGAAGGTCGGCCACAACCATCATGTGGTCTGACCCTGCCTTCAGGAAGCTGTGCCTGTAGACCCCGACCCTCGTTTGCATGTGGTTTGCGAGTTGTTTGTTGACCATCACCCTGTCTAGTAGCCTGTTTGTCTGGTGGGTAGCCGCTCGGGTGACCACCCTCTTGTCCGGGAATCTCGTCCTGATGAGGTCCTCGTACCGCATGGATTTTATGGTTTCTATGACTATTGAGTCTGGTTCCAGTAAAACACTGTCATGTTCCACTCCCTCTCTGTCAGTGTCTAGATACGATGATTCCGCCGCGTTCAGGTCCCCAATGAGTATTGTGGGCGCTCTATCATTCTCGGCGTTGAAATCCGCCTTGCGCTGCACGATCCATGACAGGAGCTTCTTCGTGTCCTGCATCTCCTGGTGCGCAGAGTTGAGCAGGTGCGCCCCTATGATTTGCACTTTGTGGTGTTGGCCCCCTTGTCGGTTATCGAACTCTAGGCACATGAGTCTCCCCCGCAAGTGTGCCTTCTCCGGTCTGTATTCAGTTACTACGCTGGGTATTTTTGACCACCTTTGGTTCATAATCATGATGACCCCCCCTCCGTTTTTATTCCCGTCTCTTTTAATTAGTTTCACGTCAAACCCGTACCTTCTCGTCACGGCTTTCACCTGCTTCACGTTGAATCTCGATGCTTTCCCAGGTTCGGTGCCCACTAGTACGTCAATTTCTAGTCTTATCATTTTCTCTACTGCTTCTACTATGTTTTTCTCTGATGCGTATAATTTCCTCTCGAAGTTCTGCCCCACCACTCTCATCCCTATCCCTTCCCCCCGTTTGTCTAGATCGTCTAATATCCAGTTCTCGTGTTCTCCCCTCCTCCCCCCTTCTTTTTCTAGGATGGTCTCACACGCATTGTGTTGCCTCCGTGCTTCCATTTCCTCCTGTTCGTCTATCTCGTGATCATGGTCATTGTAGTCCCCTTGGGGTCCTGGGTGCGATGCCTCACCCACTCTCGTCCCTCTATATCCCCACACTCTCCCAGTTTCCCATTCTGTGCTCGTTGTGATTAGTTTATCAGATGTACGGGTTTTATTTATATACTTATTCGTATCTACCCTCGCTCGTTCTTTTGCCTTACGGCTTTCATCGGTGATGCCCATGTTCATGTACCGTCGCGCTTCCGCTTCCTCTCTTCTGACATCCTGCGGCGCGCTCTCCTCTGCTGTGTAAGGGCAGCTTCGCATTTGTTTGCTGCTTCCTGCAGGTGTTCCACTGCAGTACTTGCGACTATGTCTGCTTGTGTGGCCTCTTCAACAGCCTCCTTCGTGTCTAGGCTGTCGTCGTATACGTGGCACTCTGAGATCAGCTGCTGGCCGCCTGATATCTGCATGGTTACCTTTATGTCTCCCGGCTGTCCCCCTGCATGTCTCCCTGTTGTGCCCAGTGTCCCATCTCCTGTTTGCGAATCCACTAGCGCTTGGTATATCGCAGTCACTACCTCTAGCCTGTATTTCTCTGGGTCTCTCAGTACGGCTCGAATGGTTCCCTCTGCGTCTGGACTAGCCGCATCCTCCTTGACTGAGTCGCGGTACATTCTCTCGTTCAACTCTGCGACTGGTGAGATCTTTTGGAACGAAGCTTGCCTTTTTCTCGACGTATCGTGGACCCATGGTGCGCTGTGGTCGGCCGTCCACGTGTGCGCCACCACCTTCTTCCTCAGGTCCGCCTCGGTCTCCCCGTCCCACCTTTTAATGTACCGGACCATGTCAGTTCTGGCCTGGTGACCGAGCCCCATGGGGACCACCCCGTGGTACAGCGGCAGCAGCAAAATGTCGTACGGAACCTCCGCCCCGACTTGCTTCAGCCTTTCTGCTATGTCCATTTCACTTCGGGTGTCGCGTTCAGGCATCTTTGCAACTGCAGTTCTCGTCCCTGCTGCAATTGTCACTCTTGTCTTTTCCGGCTCTGTCGGGCCACAATTTCGGATTGACTCCCCTTTCCGGAGAAGACTTTTTTCAAGTTCCCGGCTGCAATTGTCTCCCTTGTCCTTTCCGGCTCTGTTGGGCCACAAATTCGTCTTGCGGCCATGGCGCCGTCTACACGAAAGAGGCCACTCTGCTGCCCGGTACTGCCTGCCGGCCGTGTCAATCCTCCCATCGAGGAGCACACCGGTCTCGTTTCCGATGACCTCAGCGACAGGCTGCTTGCTGCTGCTGAGGCGATTCCCCGCGACATGTTCAGCTTCAACGGTGAGCCCGGCAATGATTTCGATGACGACCACAGCCCTTGGCTCGAGTTCCGCGTCACGCAGGGTGGCACGGTTAAGCTCCCACCGGTGCTGGCCGGCACCTCGCATGACTTCTCGAACGCTATTCTCACCTTGAGCGGTCTCACTGGCGGGCTCAGGGTGAACAGATGTTTCCTCAACCTCATAAAGCAGTACGAGGCAACCAGCCACCGGCAGAGCGCCCTCCGACCGCACCTGGACACCGGCGCACGCACCGTGATGCTTACCCTCCGGCCCGCACTCTCTACTCAGGGTCTCCTCGTGGCCAGCACTCTCGAGGGCGGTCTGTTCAAAAGGAGGGCTGGTGGTGGAGACTCTGTGGAGTCTCGCTATGGTCAGACCCGTAGCTATCCCCAGCATCACGGCTGCGTCCTCTCCATGGCCGGCCACCTCGTCGAACACTACGTGACTCCGACCCGTGGAGCTTCTCGCTACTCTCTCGTTGTGTTTTGCACTTAGGGTGGGTATACCTTGGGTTTGTGTATAAATCCCCATCTTTCCGTGAGGTGCCTTCTCTTTCTTCTTTCTCCTCTTCATGCTTATCCCCTTTCTCACCCGGGTACTCCCCGACACCTTACTCAGTGTCCCCTCGCTCTCTAGCGTATGCGACCGTCCGCGCACCTCAACTTCCTCGTATTCGTGTGGCCGTACTCTGTGGACCCGAGCTCCGATCCCTAGCCTTCGGGCAACCGCCTCCCGGTTCCGGCACGGTTTCGTTGTGTCTAACTCCGCCCCCTCTCCAGTCGTCCCCGTCACACCCCTCGCAATTTCGTAATTTCCGTTTCTTTCGTCTTCCTCGTATTCGTGTG
>JGI24538J26636_10000593_pt1 | contig 10212 bp, 3 predicted proteins | sample SouAtlMetagenome_FD_26636 | JGI IMG/M metagenome (IMG submission 26636) | reverse complement strand
GAGGGGGGGGCATGCTGGTACAGAGGGTGCGGTGCTGCCCCCTTCAGGGGCGCAGCATTGTGTGTATGTGGGGTGAGGGTAAGGTGCACCCTCCCCCACGAGGGGGGGGCATGCTGGTACAGAGGGTGCGGTGCTGCCCCCTTCAGGGGCGCAGCATTGTGTGTATGTGGGGTGAGGGTAAGGTGCACCCTCCCCCACGAGGGNGGGGCATGCTGGTACAGAGGGNGCGGTGCTGCCCCCTTCAGGGGCGCAGCATTGTGTGTATGTGGGGTGAGGGTAAGGTGCACCCTCCCNNACGAGGTGAGGAAATCTCATCTGCCGAGGTGTCTGTAGACACCAGCAGCCGGAGACTTACCTCGCTCCATGGCGCTGCCCTTCAGGGGCGCAGCATTGTGTGCATGTGGTGTACAGCTCCCTGCACACGGGGCATGATGCTAGTCGGTGGGGATCGCAAGGTATGCCGTTGGCTGCTGAATGTGGGGAGCTGCATGCTCCTCGCAGATGGCACCATGCTAGCTGGCGGGGGTGCCACGCGGAGCAGGTGTCCTGCACAGGGTATCCTGTTAGGTGCTGGGGGTAGCAGAGGGCTGTCGAGTGGGGGGGGCACCATCCCCCTTGAACAAGGTGTCATGGCGAATAGTGAGTGCACGGTAGAGATGTTGAGTGTGGGTAGCAGCATGCCCCTCACACCAGGCATCATGTTAGAACATGGTCACACAGTACGAGGGGGGCAGGGACAGCATTGGGTTATGGCTGCTGTAGCCGTTTTGTTGTGGTGGAGAGGATGGGTTGACCTTGCACTGTTACGGGGGGAGGAGTCTAGGCTACTTAGACAGCAATCAAGGGTGGTGGGCGAGGCCCGATGGGTTGGGCGAAGGAGGAGGGTGAACAAGAGGCACCAGAGGGAACGTCAGGAAATCTGCTATGGGCAGCTGCCCAAGTGGGTGCGAAGGGGTCTGCAGAGAGAGGCCCGGCAGCGGACTGCGCGCATGCGGAGGCAGGGGCGGCAGGAGCGAGCACGGGAGGGGCGGCCACGACGAGGTGGGGGCAATCAGGGTAGGGGAAGGCTGGGGCTACATACAGGTAGGGTGATGATGGTAGTGGTGTTCCTGATGGCGGTGTGCTTGAAGGCGCAGGGTGAGGATGATGATGGGGGGCTGGTGATGCAGGCTGCGGCGGCGTGCATAGGAGCTGNCACGGGCATAGTCGGGGGGNTCATCACTGGGCGTAAGGGACCTTATGAGAGTGACGATGAGGGGGGAGGGGAGGAATCTGACCAGGATGAGGAGGATGATTGCCATGACATGAGCACATGGATAGGCCATGTGGTGGTACAGCGGCATGCTGACTGTGGACTTAGGATAGGATGCGTGAATGTCCAGAAGAAACTGGGATCCTTTGAGGGGAGGGTGTCATACATAGACAAGCTGGTGGGGAAGTTCTGTAGCATGGACATCGACATATTAGTAATACATGAACCAGGACAGGTGGAGGGCACGATTGATAGCCTCAATTTTGTGCTAGGAGCCAAGAGACCAAAGGGGGAGGGGCCTGTAGGAAGGGCAGTCGGGGTGGGAGGTAAGGGGATGGAGGCAGGCTGCATAGTCATGATGAAACGGGAGTGGGCNGAGGTGAAGGTGGGGCAGACTGCGCTAGACCCACAGGGCAGGGCTTTCTGCATAGAATTCAAGGGGGCGGAGAAGCCCCAGGGCCTTCCTCTTTCTAGGTTGATGGTAGTAGGGCTGTATGGCTACAATAGCCCNCACACTGTGAGACACAAGGCGGAAACCCTGNTGTCGCTGTGTAGAGGTAAGATTGATAGCTACAAGCGGCGTCATCCATCAGCCCAGGTCATAGTCCTGGGGGATCTTAATGCGGCTCAGGACAGTCAGCTAGACACTGATAGGGGGGTGGCAGGAACCGAGAAGGATGCATGGTTCATCTCAGCCGTCGAGGGGCTGGGGGTAGTGGATGTGTTCAGGTTCTGGCACCCCCTTGATGTGGCCATCACTAGGAAGGGACAGGGGGGCCTAGGGGACCAGGCGGGGAGACGGATAGATTACATCATGGCGACANGTGACATAGCTAGTCATGAATCGACAGCCATAGGGATACACAAAATGAGTGACCTNACCACAGACCATCGCATGGTCGTGATGGACTGTGCCATGAACACAGCAAGGGTGGCTGGAGTGCCCATTCCGATGTGGCCATCGCATGTGGTCGACAGGCTGTCATTTAAGGCTAAGGTGCTTAAAGAGGAGGCAGAGCGATACAATGCAGCNTGCACAGCGGGGTTGAATGCGGCTTTGGGGGTGAGGGATCTTGAAGAACAGGGAGCTGCGGTGGTGGCAGCCTTTAAGGGGGAAATAGGGTGCATAGCGGAGGAGAGAAGGGTGAAGTTCCCACGATTTACCAGGCACAGGCCAGGCATGACCCCAGGGGACTGTAAGGTCCACATGTGGAGGAGGAGACTTAGGAAGGCAGAGGATGCATTGAAGGAAGGGAGGTGCTCAGGTAAGCAGGCTAGGAGGCTGCAGTGGAGGTACAGTACCACACCTGAGGGGTTTGAGGCTGACTGGTTGACGGATGCAGAGGAGGCATGGAGCCATGGGGGGGAGGAGGTCCAGGGCAGGATTAGGGTGCAGGTGCAGGAGTGCGACACATATTTGAGGAGGGAGGGGGCTAGGGCCAAGGCGCAAGTCATCCGGGACGCGAAGAAAAAGAGGGATGTACTGTTTCAGGACAAGAAGGGCAAAGGCCTGGGGCTTTTCATGCAGAAGATACTGAGGAGAGGTAGGCACATGGAGGAGCTGACCTCAGCGAGGAGGCAGGATGAGACACTGGCACACACAGTAGAGGAGGTAGGGGAGGCAGTGGCCAGCCACTGGGGAGAACACTTTGAATCGAGGGCAGGGGTAACCTGCGAGGACAGATGGGGGAGTTGGGACAGGTTTAGGGCATGGGACGCAGGGGGCATGGGCAATTCCTTCCGTAGGTTNTTCGAGGGCTGCTATAGGCGCATGTATGTAAAGATAGGGCAAAAGGCAGAGGCGGAGGGATGGTGGGGGGACTGCCTGCTCCCCATAACAACAGCGGATGTGGCTGGGGCCATAGCTCGGATGAAGAGGGGTAAGGCAGGGGCTGAGAGTGGGGTGGTGGCAGATATATTTAAGAGGCTCGATGCGAAGTCAGTGGAGGCATTAGCTCAAGTCTTTGATCAGTGGAAGGAGAAGGGGAGAGTGCCTGACAGGCTCAATGCGGCACTGCTTCGCCTGCTACCCAAGTCAGATAAGGGGCTAGCAGACATGAGTGACTGTAGGCCAGTAGCACTGATGGAGCATATCACTAAGCTGTATGAACATGTGATGATAGGGAGGGTTACTGCTGTAGTGATGGATAAGGGAATGCTGCATAGAGGACAGTACGGGGCGGTGCCATGCACTGGGGTAGAGGCACCTCTTAGGGTCTTTGCAGAGGTGCTGGAAGATGCGAGGGAGAGTGGCAGGGAGTGCCATGTGTTTACCACAGACTACTCCAAGGCCTTTGATACGTGTCAGTTTTGGTCCCAGGAACTGAGCTGGCGTACAATAGGCATGCCACAGCACCTCATAGACCTCATGGTGAATCTGGACTCAGGAAGTCTAGAGGGTGAGGGGGCTACCACAAGGGTCATACTTGGGCATGGGCAGCTCTCTAGGCCCTTTCGCATGGGGAGGGGGGTGAGGCAAGGGTCAGTTGGAGGCCCACTCAAGTGGATCCTGTTTATGAACTTCCTACTGGAGTGGGTGCACCATGAGCTCGAGGGGGAGGGGTACAGGATGGTGGGGAAGGGGGGTCAACAGACACTGAGGGAGAGCCTACACGGAGGGGACTGGAGGAGGGTGGGGGTGGGGGGTGGCCATGAGGGGCACCGACCATCACCGGTGGAACTCATTGGGCAGATGTTTGTCGATGATAGCATATGGGCCGCCAGCAATGCAGCTGCCATGCAGAGGATGGTAGTGCTCATACAGGAGTTCTCAGCCTTCCATGGTTTGAAGCTCAATAAGGATAAGTGTGCATACTTTGCTGTTAATGTGCCGCCAGCAAGCCTTAGGTGGAAGGCCTCTGATGAGGACAGGGTAGGGCGGGGGGACTCATTTGAGAAAACAATAGGCAAGGGGGGCAGGCTGGTTAACATCACCATGGGGGGGGGAGGCCAGTTAGTGGGGGGGATGGCAGGGAAATGAAGTACTTAGGGGTCTGGTTTGAGCCTGGTCGGGGATGGAGGAAGCAGGGGAGGGTGCTAGAGGCTGAGTATAGGTCTCTCGTGGGCCGACTGGCTGGGGTCAGCATCGCGCTGCAGCAGATGGTTTACATCATCAACACTACAGTGGTACCATCATTGACCTATCCGCTAGTCGTAGCAACCGTGGCGCAGGGGACGATGGACACCTGGGACAGGGGGTTAAGGAGGCTAGTGGCGAAGTCAGGAGGCCTACCTAAGACCCTGCCAATTCACCTGTACTATGCCCCAGTAGAGAAGGGGGGCCTTGGTCTGAGGTCAATAGTAGACACAGTGGACAGGTTAAAGGTGATGGCATACATGTCTGCGGGCGACGACTTGGACTTGGGGGACAGGGGGGCTGAGTGGAGAGGCGAGGGGGCAGGGTCACTGTACAGCAGGTTTGCGGTGCAGGCTAGGCGCAGGTATGAGGCAAGTGAGAGTAGGGGTAGGGTGGAGCAAGGGACAGTGGAGGCTGAGGTGCGAGGGGCGGTGCATAGGCTGGGCATGCAAATCAAGAATGTGGCTTGTGAGAGACACATCCTGAGGGCTGCAGCAGAGGACCGAGTCAGGGCTGAGACATCGGATGTGGTGGGGGGTGACATGTTGGCCTACACAGATGGGGGGCTTGATCCTGGTCCTCAACCCAGAGCAGGGTGGGGGGCAGTTCTAATGAGGGCTGCATCAGGACGGTATGTGAGGAGGGAGGGGGGTAGCTTTCTCACTGCTAATGGGAGTGAGACCCTTGAGATGTGGGGCAGGCTGCAGGGTGAACAAAACAATAGCCATGGGGAGGCCATGGCACTGCTACAAGTGTTGCGACACACACCCTTACAGTCAGGTCTTACGGTGATGATTGACAACACAGGGGTCATAGACAGGTGGGGCAGCATGATCGGACATGGGTCAGAGAGGCTCAAGAGGGGGGGTAGGGCAATGTGGAGCAGGATATTCATGCTCATGAGGGCGAGGAACAAGGCGGGTTCTAGGACTGAGATTGAGTGGATACACTCACATGTGGAGGAGGAGGAGAGGAGGGTGCGGAGGCCCTGCAGGGAGGGTCAGACTAACAAGCTGAGGGTGTGTGCCTGTGGAGGTGATGAAAAGGGTGATTGCGTGCCACATCATTACCATCACATAGGGAATGAGTGGGCGGATAAGCTGGCGGACAGGGGTAAGATGTTGCAGCCATCATCCTCCCAACAGGCTAGGTCCTATGGGGGGCATAGGTTCAAGGGGGGGGCAAGGTATGAGGGGCAGCTGATGTCACAGCATGGGGAGGACATGTGGGTAGTGATGGACCATGAGGGGCGGCATGTACAGGGGGACATCACTGTGGCTACGGCTGCAGCATGCTTAAGTAGGAGGATGAAGGCATTGGCCTCAGGCACTTCAGAGAGGGGCAGAACCTGGGCCAGGATGCAATATGCTTGCTGGGATGGGTCGATGCGCCTGCATGCCACAGCAGGGTTCAGGAGATTCTCAGTGCGGTTGTTGGCACAGTGCCTGCCCACATATGCCAACATAGTGAAGCGAATAGGCACAGGGGACAACATCTATGGGTTCGTGTGGGGGGAGGCTGAGGGTATGCAGAGCTGTCCGTGCTGTGGACAGGATGGGGTTGAGACCATGGAGCATGTGTTAGCTGAGTGTCCTGTGGGTGAGGGGATGAGGCAGAGGGTGGTTGAGGCTGTGGCGTCTCTGTGGGCACAAGCAGGGCATGACAGGGACTGGAGGGACTGGGGACTGCTAGAGGGGGGGTGCATGCAGCAGGAGGGGTGGGAGCAGTGGTGGGGATGGGCAGGCATGGTGCCCATGAAGATGGCAGAAATGCTAGACAGGGGAGGGGTTACAACTGAGGTGAGGGGGCACCTGCTTGGGGGCACATCTGCACTACTCACAGAGTATGCTAAGGGGCGGTGGGAGCAGCGATGCACTAATGTGATTGAGGTGGAGAATGCGTCAGGGGTGGGGGAGAGGAAGGGTCAGGCAGGTAGAGCAGGGTGGAGATTGCCACGGTGTGAGGTGCGGGCGCAGAGGGGACGACCACCCAAGCCTGTGGGGGAACTGTCACAGAAGTACAGGGATAGGAAGGAGAGTAAGGCTCATGTGGTGCAGGCAGTGCTAGAGATGGGGAAGGCTGAGGGCATGAGGACACACAGGAAGTGGCTGCAGGAAAGGGCAAGGTTAAGGAGGGGGGGGGCATGCACCAAGGTGCAGAGCTCCATGCAAGGGTACCTGACCAACAGAGATAAGGGTTGGCTCAAGCAGTCTTTCGGGATGAGACAGGAGGGGGGGGGAGTGAGGCATGTGGGTGAGCCTCAGTGTGCACAGGGGAGGTGTGTTGTGGAAGGATGTGAGGCAGTGGGTCTGAGGGCCACCTTGGGGTGTAGTAAGGGGGCCTTCAGGTGTGTGGCACATGCTGGCCTCTCATGTTGGGGAGGGTGGCGGGGGTGTGACTGCATGCTGGCTGGAAGGGGCAAGGGTAGGTCAAGGTGCAAGGGCACAGTGCGGGGTGTGGAGGAGAGGCAAGGGAGGGTGCAGAGGGAAGAGTGGGGCCGCAGGGATGCACTCTGCTCAAGGGTGGATTCAGGTGAGTCAGTGGTGATGAGGGTGATCGTGGGGAGTGAGGCTGTGGTGGGTAGGGTCACATGGATAGTGCATGGGGCTCCTGAGACTGCAGATGCAAGTGGGGGGGAGTGGAGTAGGGTCAATGAGGTATACATGGATGATGGCGTTGAGGAGGTGTCAGTCATTCTGGATCGGGTGCATTGGGGGATAGTGGAGGTGGATGACCCTGAGTACCCTCTAGAAAGCCCAGAGGTGTCGGAGGATGAGGGGGGGGGTCCATCAGAGGGTGGTAGGAGGAGTCCCGCTGGGTGCAGCATGGGGGGTGGAGAGGAAGGGGCCGATGGGTGTCTGGCAGAGGGGGAGGGGGCACAGCAAGGGGATCAGGGCGGGGGTTACCTGGGGTCTCTGATGGAGGATGGAGAGCAGGATGGATGTGATCCTGCAGAGGGGATAAGGGATGAGGGGGGTGAGTATCCCGTGAGCCCGAGCTCGATGGGGGAGGCATGTGCCATGGCTCCGCAGGGTAGCATGAGCTTTGAGAACCAGGGGAACATTTTTGTTACATTGTGGGAGAAGATTAATTGGGGCACCGCGGTTCAGATGATGAGTCTGATGGGGGATAGGATGCAGGATGCTGCCATGTGTAGGGATGCAGCCTATACTGTNCTGGTTAGGGATTATGGGTTCACCCAGCAAGAGCTGGTTGAGAGAGAGAGGGGTGGGGAGTACTTGAGTAGTTTCAGGCTCCCCAGGAGGGCGGTACAAGAGCATGAGGATTTCTGGCGATTTAGCAGTGAGGTTGAGTCACTAGGCCGGACCCTAGCCGCAATGCCTAGGTACCTGGCAGCGGCCAAGAGGGGGCTCCGGGGTGAGGCATGGGTGCAGGTAAGGTATGTGAGGAAGGCCCTGAGGAGTGGGGTGAGGTATGGCAGGGCCTACCCTTCAGTGGTTAGTGGTGATGGGGAGTCAGTGCTTAGGGGGGTGCCCTCACTTACTGCCATGCCAAGGGAGGTGAGGAATGCTTTAATCAGCTTTCCTAGGCAGACCTTGCTAGACTTTGACCTAGCTAAGTGCTACCCCTCAATCATGCTGGCGGCAGCCAGGATGCATGGTTTTGAAGGGGGTGCAATGGCCTTATTAGAGAGCCTCCTTGCGGATCCTAAGGCCGTGATGGCAAGGATAGCAACAGAGGCGCAGTGCGACACTAGTGATGTGAAGCAGATGATCAATAGGATTGTAAGTGACCCAAGGAAGAGGCACCACCGGAAGGTGGGGTCCTGGTTGGGTAGGTTTGAAGAGGAGGTTCATGGGCTGAGGGAAAGGCTGATAGATGCTCATGAGAGGGGGGGGGCCTTCAGGGGTGAGCTGCGGGATGATGGGTCACTCCCCAACATCGGCACAGTGGTGTACAGGGTCCTCACTGACTACGAAGTGAGGGTCATTGAGGTTGCAGCGATGGAGTTTCAGAAGCGGGGGGTAAGAGTGGGAACTTATGAGTATGATGGTCTCAAGGTTGAGGCCGAGGGGTGGGAAAGGTTGGGGCCGGATGCCCAGCGGTGGCTGCTACAGGAGGTTACCAGGCAGGCTGATAGGGTGGTGTTCGCTGGGAGGTCAGGGGGTGTGGTGCACCTAGTGCAGAAGGAGATGGAGTTTGAGGGGTACGCACAGGGGCTGAGACTACTAGTGGGAACTGATAGGGGGGTGGCTGTGCAAGGCAGCAACAGTGGAAGTGAAGGCAGGGAAAGGGAGGCCACTGACGATGGAAGGCCTCAAAGCGCACAAGAAGGCGCGGGGGAAGAAGGGGATCTCAGCACAGGTCGAGGCCTAACTGCTTACCCAGATGATGCCACAGGGGGAGAGGCAGGGCAGGGTCCTGAAGGGTCATCACACCCTGGGCAGTGCGAGGAGGAGGGGGGCCTTGAGGGGGGAGGCTCAGGGACCAACAGCGGAGATGGCCCGAGTGGGGCACGATGTGCAAACCAGGGAGCGATGGCACCTGCCACCAGGGAGGGGGTGGGCAATGGAGGAGAACGTGAGGGGAAGGCAGGGGGCAGTGGGAAGGGTGGGGATAAGCGCGGCCTTGGCAATGGTGCTGCTGTGGGGGGAGGGGACAGAGGGGATAGTGACCAAGGGGCACTGCATCTGCTGCGAGATGGGGTTGAAGCACCCGTAGGGGATGATACCGCCCAAGGGCAGCGGGCAGAGCAGGGTGAGGTGGGGGGGGTACTCCGCCGATGCGGGCAGGAACAGGATGCCTATTCTACTGGGGGAGGCGCTCGCTGGCGCGATGGTGCTGGCACGGGATCGCAGAGGCTAAGGCCCAGAATAGGTGGCAGGGTTAGGAGAAGGGCAGAGAGTGAGTGGGATGATGTCTGGGTGCAGGTGGAGGAGATGGAGCTCCCTGGGGGCAGGGGTCCACCTTCACCCCAGNGGAGGGTGGCAAGGAGAGCGCGGGTGGTGTGTGAAGGGTGTGGTAAGAGTGTTACAGTGAACAGGGATGGGAGGATGAGGGCACACAAGTGCAACCAGGGGGGGTCACAGGGGGGCGAGTTGCACAGTGCTGCAGGGGGGGGCGCAGGCACGGTGAGGGCACAAGGTGAGGCGGCTTGTGTGGAGGATCTTGGGGAGGATGAGGATGAGGATGAGGAAGGGGGGGTGAGAGCTGCTGAGTGGGCGGCTGGGCAGGGCAGAGGAGCAAGCGGAGGGCGGAGCAGAGGGGCCAGGGCGCAGCTGCAGGATCACTGCAACACGAGGGTGGAGAGGTTGGTTCTAGAATCAGGGATGTGGAGACTGGCAGAGTGCCAGCTCCGACCAAGGGGGAGGGCCCCCATGTTCTCCATTGAAAGGACGAGGAGGGGGATAGAGCAGGTGTACAGGGTGTTCGGACTAACTGAGTGCGAGGTTTTAGTGAGGTTCAACAGTCCCTTGTATGGGCTGGTTGGCATGGGGGACCCTGCAGGNACAGTGCCCAGGGGNGAGGGGGGGCACTTCTGGGAGGAGGTGCAGACAGCGCGGCTTCGGCTACAGGAGGAGTTCCGGAGGCTAGATGAGAACCGGGTGTTCGACCCGGGAGTTGGTGGTGCCCTCCGCGGGGGGGATTAATTATAGAGCCAGCGCGTGCAGCTGGTTTAGTCACAGAGCTTAATGATAGCCAACGGCGGGCGGTGCGGCGGGCTGGGGGGGCGTTGCCCCCCCCTTTTGTTTTTCTTCTTGGCCTTTCTTTATTTTATCGGGTTAGGGCTTAGGCCATTTGCCCCCCTGTACTTTCCGCATTTTAATTATAGCGCAGTGGGAACCGCCACCCTAGGCCTAGTCTAGGATTAAGCACGCAGCTGCGGCGGCCCACTGAGTTAATAAAAACTCCTTCTTCTTCT
>JGI24538J26636_10000586_pt1 | contig 10249 bp, 7 predicted proteins | sample SouAtlMetagenome_FD_26636 | JGI IMG/M metagenome (IMG submission 26636) | reverse complement strand
AATCTTGGAATGCGTATCGCAACGGATACCAACCTAAGAACAACCCACGCTGCTCGTACTTCTTTGCCTCAAGCCTTGAAAGTTTCTTTCCGTGGTGGTACTGTAATGGGCCTTGGTGTTGCTGGTATGGCTGTATTTGGCCTCAGTGTACTTTTTATAATTCTCATGAATTGGTTTGTCACAGGTGGCGAAGCGGAATTCTATGGGCAAATGACGATCGTTTTGGAAGCTTTAGCTGGGTTCTCTTTAGGAGCTGAATCTATTGCCTTGTTTGCACGTGTTGGTGGAGGTATTTATACCAAAGCTGCGGATGTTGGTGCTGATCTTGTAGGAAAGGTCGAGGCAGGCATTCCAGAAGATGATATACGTAACCCTGCCACCATCGCAGATAATGTTGGTGATAACGTAGGTGACGTAGCTGGAATGGGAGCTGATTTGTTTGGTTCTTATGTTGCTACGGTTCTAGCGTCTATGGTATTAGGTAACTATGTGATTAACGATCACTACAATTATGGTGCTGGGAAAGACTTTTTAGAAAATTTAGGCCCGATAATGCTACCCTTAATGATTGCTGGGGTAGGAATCATATTCTCCATCATCGGTACTTTATTTATTCGCATTAAGGACAATAGCGCTAAAGAGCCAGAGGTTCAGCGCGCATTGAATATGGGNAACTGGATATCTATTGTTTTAACAGCAATTGGTTCTTATGTTTTAATCAAAATGCTATTGCCTGAGACGCTTCACATGACTTTCTTCGGAGAAGGTACTGCGAGTAATCCAGAGGGATACAAAGACGTGACTCAAATGGCCATTTTTGGTGCGGTTATGGTCGGATTGGTTGTAGGCGCTTTGATATCCTACTTTACAGAATATTATACAGGATTAGGTAAGAAGCCAATTCTTGACATTGTTCAAAAATCTGCAACAGGTGCCGGAACAAATATTATTGCAGGCTTAGGCGTAGGNATGATTTCTACCTTTGCTCCGATCCTTCTTTTTGCAGCAGCCATATGGTCTTCCTATGCGTTTGCAGGATTTTATGGTGTAGCAATTGCCGCATCAGCCATGATGGCAACTACAGCAATGCAATTGGCCATAGATGCTTTTGGACCTATTGCGGATAACGCAGGAGGTATCGCAGAGATGAGTGACTTACCGGATGAAGTTCGTGAACGTACGGATATTTTAGATGCAGTAGGGAACACAACAGCTGCTATAGGTAAAGGATTTGCTATTGCTTCTGCAGCACTTACTGCTTTGGCTTTGTTTGCAGCCTTTGTAACCTTTACAGGGATTGATGGTATTAATATTTTCAAAGCTCCAGTACTTGCGATGTTATTTGTAGGTGGTATGGTGCCAGTTGTGTTCTCTGCGTTAGCAATGAATGCAGTAGGTAAAGCAGCTATGGAGATGGTGAAAGAGGTACGACGTCAATTCAAGGAAATTCCAGGCATCATGGAGTACAAGGCAGAGCCAGAGTACGACAAGTGTGTTGCGATTTCCACCAAAGCATCTTTAAGAGAAATGATGTTGCCTGGTGCAATGACCATAGCATTTCCTTTAGTCGTTGCTTTCTTGCCAATGTTATTCGGTTACTCAAGTCAAGACTCGGCTGAGATGTTGGGTGGATATATGGCAGGTGTTACCGTGTCTGGTGTTCTTTGGGCAATTTTCCAAAATAACGCAGGTGGTGCATGGGATAACGCTAAAAAGTCATTTGAAGCTGGAGTAATGATTGATGGTGAAATGACTTACAAAGGTTCTGAAGCTCATAAAGCTGCGGTAACCGGNGATACAGTAGGTGATCCTTTNAAGGATACATCAGGTCCATCAATGAANATNTTGATTAAACTAACTTGTTTGGTAGGCNTAGTGATTGCGCCAATTTTAGGTGACGGACATGAAGAAGATCCAAAAGCACACGTTGAGCGGATCGAAAATGTTGCAATGTTAGCTAATCAAATCTTCGAAATACAGAACCAGAAGTTAACAGTAGAAGGACCTATATATTCAGGACCGGCAATGGCTACATCTCTAACGGTTGATGTGGAAAGTGGACGAGCTACCCTTACGATGGACGTTGAAGAAGAAGACTTTAGCGGTTCATTTGAAGCACTAGAAGGCGATACCGACGGTCAAGTGTTTGACTTCAATGGCATCTTTAGTACGACCAATGGTGAAGAATTTCCTGCGATAGTTCACTTCATGAAGAATGGAGAGAATTTAGAAGAGTTCTTTCTGATGATTCAATAGAATACGAGAACATAGATTGCGAAAATCCCCGAACGCCATGCGTTCGGGGATTTTTTTTTTGCAAAACATCCTTAGCTTGGTAAATCACCAAATGCGAGAATGATGCGTTGGTAAAATGTTATCAGATTGTGATAACCATCTATACTGATGCGTTCATTTGTTCCGTGAATCGAAGACAACTCATCTGCTTTCAGTTCAATGGGTAAAAATCGATAGGTATTCTTTGAAAGTCCTGTGAAGTTTTTAGAATCTGTACCGCCTATGGTCAAATAAGGACTGACTAACGCATCAGGAAAGGTTTGAGTGATACTTTTCCCAATGGCTATGAATGCCTGAGATGTAGATGACGAAGTTGCTGTTGCTTCACTACTGGAGGCTTGGTACTGGGAAACGATTCCGCCAAATTTCGCCGCAGCGAGCTCATAGGCTTTTATCACATCCCTTTGTGTTGTGCCTGGTAGAATGCGCGTATTACAAACTACCCTCGCGTTCGTAGGAACAACGTTATCTTTTATCCCAGCACTAATCATTGTGGCAATTGCTGTATTATTCGTTAGGGCCCTTCCCGTATTTGACTTTTGGTAGGAGGAAAGAATGATCGAGTTCGTCAACGGTCTAAGGGCGAAAATAGTTTTCCTACCTAAGGACATCTCGGGTCCAAGGTGGGTAATGAAATCTTCTACCGGATCTGAAAATTGCGCTTGGAAGATTTTATCACTTTGAATGTACGTCACAAACTCTGCGGCTTTTGCTATTGCGTTTTCGCGTTCAGGCATACTACTATGACCACCGGCGAGATTAAAGTTCACTTCTATGGAGAGATATCCTTTTTCTGCAACCCCTATTAACGCGATAGGTCTATCTTCTAGTCCAGGAACACTTCCTATTGATATGATCCCACCCTCGTCTAAAATAGCTTCGAAGAAAAGGTTGTTATCTCGACAATGTTGAGCAACCAAATTAGCGCCACCGTTGCCTCCTATTTCTTCATCTTGCCCTAGAGAGAAATAGAGATTATTTTCTGGTATCCAACCCGTTTTCAGCATGGATTCTAAGGCTTCTAAAGTGCCCAGAGCAGAGCTTTTATCATCTAGCGCCCCTCTGCCATAGATGTAACCGTTTTCGATTGTACCGTCGAACGGTCCTTGATCCCATTGCTTAAGACTTCGTTGGTCGACAGGCACGACGTCAACATGTGAGATCAGTAAGTAGTTCTGTGCTTTACTCGAGGATCCGTTTAGTTTAATGAGCAGGGTATATTGTCCGAAAGTATCAACTTCGGCGTTAGCCCATAGGTAGGGATAGTCGTGGTTTAATTGTGCCAGTAACTCTTCAAAGGCACTACTGTCTATCATTTCAGGGACCTGTGATATGGTTTTGAATGTAAGAGCACTGGCCAGTCGTTGCTCGGATGAGTCTATTCTCTCAGGAAGCTTGACAGTAACATCAGTATGGTAGTTGTCCTGCACTGAAAAGAGTAGGAGAGGCGCTGCTGCAGTGAGCGCAATAATAACAAGTAGAGAGGCCAGAAGGAATTTTTTCATAATGCTGTTGCTAAGTATGCCCTTTGTAACTTTGTCTAAAATACAATCAGATGTACATAGGATTACTTCACCTTCACCACTGGATGCCATTTTTGTGGCTATTGCTAATGCTGGTGGTCATAGTTCAGAATTTTCTGGTTTGGAAATCAGATAAACAATTCACTGCCAGCTTGGCGAGACAGAATAAAATCACTTTGATACTCACTCATATTCAGGTAACTGTTGGTCTGTTGATGTTGATTGGTTTTAATTTAGACATATTTCAGGATATGGGAAGTGTTATGGGACGCTGCCATGCGTTTCAAGTACATTGAGCACCCAGCAACCATGTTGATTGGTGCTGCGTTAGTGACCGTAGGTAACGCGAAGAGTAAGCGCAGCCAGCAGGACAAGGACAAAGCGAAACACATCGTGATATGGTTTGGCATTGGACTTTTGTTGATGGCTACGAGATTTCCTTGGTCAGAATTTCTACAAGGAGCATAATCTCTTATAGAATTATATGTTAGAGCTTAAAACTAAGAAAGCGCCTAAAAGGGAACGTTGTATCCTCATAGCGGTGATCCACCAGTTACAAGATGAGGAAAAGACGTTCGAATATCTCGAAGAACTTCGCTTTTTAGCTGAAACGGCAGGAGCGGACACTGTACATACGTTTACCCAAAAACTCACCAAAGCGAATCCAAAGACNTTNCTGGGAACAGGGAAAATGGAGGAGATTACAGGTTATGTAAAGGCGGAAGAGATTGACATGGTCGTTTTTGANGATGAACTCACACCTTCCCAACTCAAGAATATTGAGGCTCTTGTTGGGGTCAAGGTGATGGACCGAACAAACCTGATTCTTGATATTTTTGCTGCAAGAGCTCAAACATCCTACGCCCGTACACAGGTAGAATTAGCCCAGTTGCAATACCTTCTACCTCGCTTGACGAGATTATGGACTCACCTTGAGCGCCAAAAAGGTGGTATTGGGATGCGTGGTCCTGGAGAAACTCAGATTGAAACAGATCGAAGAATTATTCAGCAGAAAATTGTCCTGTTGAAGAAGAAGCTCGAGAAGATTGACTTGCAAATGAGCACCCAACGAGGGAACAGGGGTAAGCTAAGCAGGGTGTCTATCGTAGGGTATACAAATGTCGGAAAAAGTACTTTGCTGAACCTGTTGTGTAAAACGGATGTTTTGGCTGAGAATAAACTTTTTGCAACACTGGACACTACCGTTAGAAAGATCAACATAGATAATTTGCCTTTGCTGCTGACAGATACTGTTGGCTTTATCAGAAAACTTCCTACCCAGCTTGTAGAAAGCTTTAAATCAACCTTAGATGAGGTCAGAGAATCTGATGTGCTTTTACATGTAGTGGATATCAGCCACCCAAATTTTATGGATCATATCGAAAGTGTAAATACGATTTTACAAGAGATTGATAGTTTGGATAAACCAACGATCATGGTCTTTAATAAAATTGATGCATACACCTTCGAAGAGGCCCATGAGTTTGATCTAGAATTGACTTCTAGAAACTATGATTTGGAGCATTGGAAACGCAGTTGGATGAATAAAATTGGTGAGAGAGCCGTTTTTATATCTGCTCAAGACAAAAGTAATATTGATGAATTGCGCCGTACCCTATACAGAGTCACTGCTGAAATTCATGCAACAAGATTCCCATTTAATACATTTTTGTACTAAAAAAATCAACTCATTATGAGTAGCAGATCGATAAAGAAAAAAGATACCCTTCATTATCACCAGTATCCTAAACCGGGTAAAATTGAAGTGGTTCCTACCAAGCCTTCTAACTCTCAAAGAGANTTGAGTATAGCGTATTCACCTGGAGTAGCGGAACCTTGTNTGGAAATCGCAGCGAATCCTGAAGATGTATACAAGTATACTGCTAAAGGTAATTTAGTTGCGGTGATCACAAATGGAACAGCGGTATTGGGACTAGGAGATATAGGTCCTGAGGCTTCCAAGCCCGTCATGGAGGGAAAAGGAGTGCTCTTCAAAATATTTGCTGATATCGACGTGTTTGACCTAGAGTTAGACGCGGCTGATCCTGATANGTTTATCGATACTGTCAAAGCCCTCGCACCTACTTTTGGCGGNATTAACCTTGAGGACATTAAGGCGCCAGACTGTTTTTACATTGAAAAAAGATTAAAAGAAGAGCTGAATATACCGGTCATGCATGACGACCAGCATGGTACGGCGATCATTACTTCAGCAGCACTTCTGAATGCGCTGGAAATTGCGGACAAAAACATTGCAGAGGTGAAGGTTGTCTTCAACGGCGCTGGTGCTTCAGCGATTTCTTGTGCGAAGCTATACCTCTCTTTGGGAGTGACTTCAGAGCATTTGTTTATGTGTGACTCTAAAGGTTTGATCACAGCATCAAGAGAAAACCTTACTCCAGAGAAGGCACTATTTGCGCAGGAACACGAACCATGTGGCTTATCTGATGTGATGAAAGGTGCTGACGTTTTTGTTGGTTTGTCAAAAGGAGGAGTGGTCTCTAAGGAAATGGTCAAGAGTATGGCCCTTGATCCAATTGTGTTTGCTTTAGCGAACCCTGACCCCGAAATAATATACAAGGATGCCATGGCGGCTCGTGAGGATATTATTATGGCTACTGGCAGAAGTGACAATCCAAACCAGGTGAATAATGTGCTTGGTTTCCCCTTTATTTTTCGCGGAGCGCTTGATGTACGAGCAACCGCTATCAATGAGGAGATGAAACTTGCTGCAGTCCGAGCGATTGCTGAATTGACTAAAGAACCGGTTCCAGAGATGGTCAACCTGGCTTATGGAGAGAGTAATCTCTCTTTTGGAAGAACATACATTATCCCAAAACCATTTGACCCAAGGTTAATAACTACCGTAGCTCCTGCTGTTGCAAAAGCGGCTATGAACTCGGGTGTGGCAAAGAACCCTATTACTAATTGGAAGGCGTATAACAGAGAGCTAAGTGACAGACTGGGCCGCGATGACAAATTCCTTCGATTACTGAACGAAAACGCTAGTATTAAACCCCAAAGAGTTGTCTTTACCGAGGGCGATCAATACAGGATTTTAAAAGCAGCTGAGATACTCTTGAGTGCTGGAACAGCGGTACCCATCCTCCTAGGTCCAGAAGACCGTATCCATGAGATTATAGAGGAGTATCAACTCGAGCTACCAGGGGTACAGATAATTGATGTGCCTAAAGAAAGAGCGATGCGTGAAGAGTTCGCACTTAAATTATATGAGTTACGCAAACGTCGTGGATGGACCCTTGCGGAGTGTAAATCAAAGGTTAAGACCAGAGATTACTTTGGTAGTATGATGCTTAGAGAAGATAAGGCTGATGCACTCATTAGTGGATTAACCGTGAAATACGCTACAGCACTAAGGCCGATCCTGAGAACGATTGGCACAACTGAGGGCGTGAGTAAGGCTGCAGGGATGTATATCCTACTCACAAAACGAGGTCCAATGTTCTTTGCTGACACAACTATTAATCTCGACCCCACGGTGGAGGACTTGGTTCGAATGGTACTTAACGTGGCAGATACCGTTCGCAGAACGAACATCACACCAAAAGTAGCCCTGTTGAGTTATTCGAATTTCGGATCGAGTGATGGACCAGATGCCGTTAAAATGTCCAAGGCTAGTGCGATTTTACGCAAGGAGCATCCCGACTTGATTGTTGATGGTGAGATTCAAGCAAACTTTGCACTGAGTCCTGAATTAATGGAAGAGAGCTTTCCGTTCTCTGACTTGGTAGGTCATCGTCCAAATGTCTTCATTTTCCCAAATCTTGCAGCAGGAAACATTACCTATAAGATGCTCCAAAGTTTTGGTGCAGCTGAGGCCATTGGGCCAATGTTGATCGGTACGAAGAAAAGCGCACATGTTTTACAACTTGGAGCTTCTGTTCGAGAGATTGTTAATATGGCTACTCTAGCGGCGGTAGATGCAAGAAGTAGAAAAGAATAAAAACTCTGTTAAATAAGGCGATAGAGAATAGGCCTCGAAGGTGCGGCATCGTTATCTAGTGGCGCTACCTGTAAGTTTAAAAGGTAAGCTCCGTCAGACACGTCAGTTGGGATATGAGCTAATTCGGTAATTGTTCTTTGCAAAGATTCTAACGGGGTGGGCCCCCAAAAAGAGCGGTGACAAGCCAATGCTCCGCCGTCTTCCTCTTGATCTACACTCGGTTGATCAATGACGAGATGGTCAATCCCCGAGCTGCGAAGAAACGAGCCAATTTCTGGAGCTAAAAAAGGCCAGTTTGTATTACTGTATTCACGCGTTAAACTACCCTCGTGTTGTTCAGTTCTGAAAATGACACTCTTTACCTCATCCAACCAATCTTCACCAGATGCTTTTTCCCATTGTGTGAGGAAATGCTCAAACGTTACAATACCTTCTTTGGGAGTTACCGTTAATAAGACAGATTTCGTAAACGGATTTTTAAAATGCGTGTTTATGCTGTGGCGCTCCTTTGTGATATGTCCAGCTGTTTCAGTATGTGTTCCATGAGCATGCGGATTGAATGAAACGTTAAAAAAATTCACAGCACCGCCCAAGGCAACAGATCCTTTCCAATCTCCCAATACAACGGGTTCAAAAGTAGGGGCATTGATGTACCAAGCTCTGGCAACGTTGCTAACCGCCATGCTCAGGTCAGCGTATGGTTTATTCAATTCAATGGTATAAGAATGGTCATTAATAACGATTTGTGCTTTCATGGTCAATTAGTCTTCAATAAATAAATCTGAAATGATACGGTCACTCACGATCCAATCGCTTGCGGAAATTCTAAACCCTCCAGGTATTTCGATAATCTTACCCTGTTCAAGTGCGTTTTTGATGTTATACGTAAACCGCGCAGTCATATCAGGGTTTAGTCCTAACGGATCAAGATCTCTTGATAAGATAAAACCATCGCTCGTGTGCAGACGAACCATCAGGCGTTCATTCAGCTTCTCTTGGACGGATAGATTTTCATGATCGCCAGCTTCACCTTTTGCATATCGGATGTTGTTACTTACGTTCCAGGAACGTTGCTCACCATTAAACGAATGGGCGCCTGGGCCAATTCCTAGATAGGGCTGATAGGACCAATAGTGCTTGTTATGTATGCTATGACGGCCTGGTTGACTAAAGTTAGAAAGCTCATAGTGCTCATAATTATGGATTTTTGCCCATTCCCTCAGGTCTGCAAATTGCTGAAGAGCGATATGATCTGAAGGTAGGACCACTTCTCCTGTTCTCACTTGTTTGTCAAGTACAGTACGCTTCTCGACGGCGAGAATGTAACAGCTTATGTGCGAGGGTGCATAGGAATAAGCCAAATCCAAATTCTCTTTCCAGGAGGTAATAGATGAGCCTATCATACCATAAATGAGATCTATAGAAAAGTTTGAAAATGCTGATGCATTGATCATTTCTAATGCCGAATGAGCCATAGAAGAATCATGTGCTCTATTGCAAGCTTTCAACTCGGTTTCATGAAAGCTTTGAATACCCACACTCAATCGGTTTATACCTAAGTCATGCCAAGAATTTAGTTTATCTAACGTGATGTCGTCTGGGTTGGCCTCCAGGGTTACCTCCATATCATGAGCATACGAAAACAAGGACTTTATTGCGTTTAACAGTTCCTTTAATTCTGATGAAGCTAAAATGCTAGGCGTACCTCCGCCAAAATAAACACTTTTTAGCGTCGTGGACTTCCAAGGACTAAGGGCGGCTTTACTTTGGAGTTCCAGATGCATTTGAGCAAGGACACCCTCTTTTGTTTTAAGGTTTGTGGAGAAATGGAAATCACAGTAATGGCAAGCTTGCTTGCAAAAAGGGATATGTAGGTAGAGGCTGTTTTGAATCATTACAACGCAGCAGGTAAAACGATTTTGAATGTAGTGCCTTTCTCAGAACCGCTTTCAACCAGTGCGATGCTTCCGTTATGNTACTCTTCGATAATGCGTCGCGCTAAACTGAGACCTAAGCCCCAACCTCGATTTTTTGTAGTAAATCCAGGTTTGAAAATATTTCGTTGAATTTTTAGCGGTATGCCCTTACCGGAATCATGGACAATAATGTTAATCGAATCTTCGAGTGGAGAAGCAGTTAGGCGGATTACACCACTACCCTCTACTGCATCCGTAGCGTTTTTAACTAAGTTTTCTATCACCCAACTCAAAAGTTGTGGGTTATGCTTTGCGAGTAATCCTAAAGAGATGTCTTGCTCGAAACTCACTTTTTTACCCATTCTTGTACTGAGGTAATCCACGGTATGTTGGAGTGTCCCGCTGAGGTCTGTATCTGTGAGTTCAGGACGAGAACCAATTTTGCTGAACCGCTCGGTAATCGAACTTAACCGGTCTACATCACGTTCCATTTCTTTGAATGCGATCTCCGCGGGGTACTGCTCCTTTAAATAAGCGATCCAGCCAAGCAG
>JGI24538J26636_10000582_pt1 | contig 10363 bp, 2 predicted proteins | sample SouAtlMetagenome_FD_26636 | JGI IMG/M metagenome (IMG submission 26636) | reverse complement strand
TTCTCTGCTCACACAACCATTACAGAGCAATGGAACGCTATACCATAGCATATCCCAGTTTGCGTCCCTGAATTGACAGTAGTACCGAATCAAAGATCAGAGATCAATTCGTTACTGTCTCAGAATTGTGAGCTGATCACTCTCAGGTGCTTCAGTATTCTCTTTCTTCTACTCGTATAATTCACATGCTGTCATGTTCCCCTACTTCCCACTGCTTTCTCCCAGTTGTACTGTGTTCTCATGCTGTCACTTTCTCTCCTTACTACATTTCACAATTACTTCCCCTCTCATATTTATTTTTTGTGTTTCACTTTCATTCAGACTGTGGGTCTGTGCTATCTACAAATACTTAAGTTTTCCTTCACAGTGCTGTCACAGTGTTCTGTTACATTCCTTTGTCAGTATCAGCTGGTTCGCTCTGTGGACTAGCTGCTGACATGAGATCTCTCTCATCCACTGCAATGTACTTCAGTTTCTCTTCTGCTGTTGCGAATCTCATGCTACCGTATCCTGCAAACAGATCTAGTACATATTCGCGGTTAGGGTCAGTGTTGNTCTGTTTGACTGCNTGCAGTATCTCTTTCAACAACAGGTGTGGTACTGCATTTTTCTGTTTCTCAATGCCTTTGCCTGTAGGTCCTGTGCCAGTAGGGCCTGATAAGACTTTGTGGTGTCTGTATCTGTCAGTGTCTGATTTTAATGATCCTGATTCGCAGTTATCACCACATCTACCGTCACCAGTGGTGCCTGTCGGTATCCACCCAAATTCAGATACCCAGATATTTTCTGGCTTCTTGTATGGATGTTTCCATGCACAGTAGTCTACTACTTTCTTTTCAGTCAGTTTTCTCCACCTTGGTGCATTCATGAACGGCAGTCTCTCTAACCCTTTCCTTGGATTCTCTAGTGCTGCATGTGTACCCTGCTGCTCTATGCTGTGACACAGTGCTTCAGTNACCTTGCCAGTCATGCTGTCATGTTTACGTGCTAGGCGTGCATACTTGCTGTCATCATCTCTAGGTGGTAAGTGTGGNTCTGAGTGAATGCGGTAATGAACTTCTCTGGACTGATTGACTGCCCCAGCAGGTGATACCGTGTTGCAGGGTGGCGATGCCCATATAAGTAATATCTGACTCGGTAGTATGCCTGCTTTCTCACAGATAATCTCTATCATGGTGCTGTAATCCCATTCAGACTGTGACAGATCTGTGATGATCAGTGTCTCTGTTTCTGACAATTTCTTTTCAGTTAGATTCAGTGCCATGATGCCTATTGTCTTCGCTTCAGTCAGTCTGCCTTTCTGTTCTGATAGACCTATCTGGTACCACTCTTTCATGAGCTGTGTGCAGTGTGTCAGATTACTCTCTGGTTCCCAGCTGCATTTATGCACAGTGTTATCTGTATCCTCCCACTGAACTAGAAATGACGTGCCTCCTCCAGCCCTGGCTGAGTGTTTCTTTTCTCCCATGATTCTCTCAGCTGCATACTCTTTCTTGCCGGCTGCTGGTGCGGGTGCTGCTGTGTCTACCTCTGTAGCTTCAAATGTACGGAACAAATGGATTCTATCAACATGAGCTCTGACTGGTTGATTGGAACTGCCTATCAGTTGCAGTATATAATCCACACCCGTATCTTCTACTGTGGTGACTGTGTAGGGACCTGTGTTGATATCAGCTAGTTTATCAATGGTATTATTACCAGTGAGTTTACGCAGTGTGACCTTGTCACCTATTTTGAAGTGTCTGAGTTTATCTATTCTTCGCTGATTGCTCTTTCTGAGGTCCATGCTCTCAAGGTACTTGTCATTGTTCTTTTTGACTGTACTATTGATTCTCTCAGCTAGTTCCTTCTGCTCCTCAAAGTGCTTATCATGCTTGTCAGACTTGCTCTCTCTGATGATAGGTATGTTGTACGGTGTCACTTTATAGCCTGGTCGCCATATCTCTATAGGAGAGAATCTGGCTGTAGTGCTGGATAGTGCTTCACAATAACTCCTGTTATAGGATTCAGATGAAGCTGCATAGTATTCTCTCCAGTTCTTTTCATTCCCAAAACATTTGAGAATACCAAGATATGTTTGATTGTGACGCTCAATGATACCGTGGCTCTCTGCATGGTGTGCTGCTGACACTCTCAATTTACCCGCCCANGCATCAATACCCGCTCTGCACTCAGCCTTGAAATAGGATGCTCCATCGCATACCCATTTTTCAGGTCTACCCCATCCATGTTTAAGTATGTCATCTCTTAATGCAGTAGCTATAGTGGTAGATTTAAGATCTGGTACTATCGTGTGTACTGAATAGCGTGAAAACACATCAATCACTATGAGCATATAACCACTGCAATCAGTGTCTTTGGCCAGATGTAACACATCCATGGCCACTACCTGTCCGGGATAATCTGCTGTGAGGTGCCCCTGTATGGGGGCTGCTGGTGCTTTGGCTGCATGGAACTGACAATTAGCACAGTGCTGAACCAGTGTCTTAGTGTCTCTGTGGAGAGTAGGCCAGTCAAACATGGATTTGACCATATTGGCTGTGTTGCTCTGACCAGCGTGACCTAACTCTGCATGAACTGCCTGCACCACCTTAGATCTGGTTCCCTCTGGAACATAGATCCTTTTGACAGGTGGCCCATACACTGTCTCACCCTCTACAGTACCCACTAGCTCTTTCCCTTTACCTATCCTGATGAGTGTGTCATCCGACATTTGGTAGAAGGGTGCATGTGTCATGACCCTCAGTATCTCTAGCTCATCCTCTGGCAGTTCTTCAGTTAACAGGTATTCACTCATCTGTCTGGCAAATCTGTCAGCTTTCTGAGCTTCTTTGATCTGCTCTATGTCTACACTTTGTACTGAAGCTACCATGTTGTAGAAATCCATGATTCTGGATTCATGCTCATCGCCTGATAAGTGGTTATCTTGTGGTGCTACTCCACAGGATTCCTCTAATAGTGCTGCTATTGATTTGCCCTCTGACAGTTCAATTGCAGTGATGGCACTCTTCAGTCTCCTCTCAGCTGACCCTGGACTGAATAAGTCCGAGTCTCTCCTGTCTAGACATCGTGAGCCTATCTTGCAGTCAGTGCCTGCTACCAGGCCTGCTGTGACCCCTAATGCTTGGTCCCCTACTGCTCTAGCGTCCAGGCTGCCTGGGCTCAATCTCTGCATGCGTGACATCAAATCAGGTAGGTGATGGTCCTTGCCAGGACGATACACTATTTTGATGTTGTGCTCACTCAGATCTACTGCGTATCTCATGAGTCTCTTGCTGTTGAATTCCTTACCAGACATGAGGTCTTTGAGGCAGCTGTGATCAGTCGCTACTACCGCTGATGAACCATGCAGGAAGTGTCGCCACTTTCTCACAGCCCACACTACTGCTAGCCCTTCTTTGTCAGTGATGCCATAGTTGCGCTGTGCCTCTGAGAGGTTTGCACTGGCATATGCTACTGGCCTCTCAATGCCATTCTCATCTAACTGAGCCAGACATGCACCCATCGTCTCATTGCTGCAGTCTGTCAGTATGATCCACGGTTTGCTGAAGTCTGGTGCTCTTAGTACAGGTGCTGAGGTGAGTGCTGCTTTGAGTGACTCTAGAGCTCTCAATCTGCGGTCGCACCACTCTTCTGATATGTCAGTGTATTTGGGTCTGTCATCATCCATCTCCCTCAGAGGCAACACTAGTGCTGCATAATCCGGTATGTACTTAGATAGATACCCTGCTGCTCCTAACAGTGACTTCAACAGAAGTATAGTGCATGGTGGAGCCATGTCCAGCATGCATTCTACTTTTGCTGGATCTGGCACACAACCCTGACCAGACTTAATGACATGCCCTACTATAGGCAGTTCTTTCGTTGCCCATAGACTTTTGGACATTTTCAGTGTCATGTTGTTCGCCTCTAACCTCACGAAACAGTGTGCGAGATGCTGTAAGTGGTCTTCAAAGGAGTCGGTGTCTGTTGCACAGACACCATCATCAATGTAGACTCTGCAGAATGGCAGGTTTGCCATTACTCTCTGGAATGCTGCCTGAAATAGCGAGCTAGCTGGTTTGAGCCCGAACGGCATAACCCTAAACTGATACTGTTGGAATCCTCCATCACAATAAGCGTGGAAGGCTGTGAATTTCTTATCCTCTTCCCTCATAGGGATGGACCAGAATGCTGCCGCCAGGTCGAACGTTGACCACCACTTGGATCGACTCCAGGTGTCTAACAGGTCATCTATTCTAGGGACACCTATCACATTTCCTATCAGTTCTTGGTTCAAACCTCTGTAGTCTACCGCGTAGCGTTTGTCAGTAGTGCCTTTCTTCTTGGCCATGACTACTCCAGTCGACCATTCAGAATCAGCATACTCTATCACTCCATTGTGGAGCATCGCTCTCGTCATCTCACTTTGGATTGCCATGTCACCAGGTGATAACCTTGGCAATCCTCTAGAGTACGGTTTGGGGTTAGCTGTACTGAACTGTAATCTGCACTCAAGACCATCAATAGGTGTAGCCACCTTCGGATTCTCCGAAGCTGCTTTCCTGAAGATAAATAATAATAATTTCATTTTGTCTATCTGTTGAGAAGTAAGTACATCTCCGAAATGAAGATCTTTCTTATATCTCTCAATGAATTTATCGTAATCTGATTTATCCTCATGTAACCAGACCTGTTCTATCATGTCAGATACTTTGTAGTTCAGTGTGCGTCGCCAGTCTCGCTTCGGTAACTCTGTCTTGGGTTCAAACTTCTTGACACCCTCTCTTGCTGCTTTAGTGTGACTGGCTTCAGTGTACTCAGGCAACTCAGTTTTGACNGTTTCCTCTGCGCAGTAGTCGTGCTTGCTGATGTTCGCTACAGTGTGATCCTTTGGTGAAAGCACGCTCACTGAGCCTATCCTCACACCTGGAGTCAGTATCATGTCACTATCTGTCTTGTTAGACAGTGGTACATATACTANNACTCTGAATTTGCCATCAATCATNTTCAGTTGCGGTGTGAGTGATGTGGTGTGCATGCACGTAGTGGGCTGTAGATCNTTATCATCCTCTCCGAAGATGGAATTATTAGTTTCTACAGTGACGATCTCAGGGCTGCACCAGAAGGTTTGATTGAATCGAACCTTCTCTGCTGGTATATCTACATATGCCATAGCTACTTTCACTGCTCCTCTCTCACCGTATGGCTGCAGCTGCGCGCCACTGGCTATGGTGAGAGCGAACTCTCCTGCAATCTCAGGTGCTGTGCAGTGCATCGGTATGGTCACTCTCTTCCCTTCAGTGTTAATCCATGAGCAGGCATCACCCGCATTACTGTAGGTCAGTGTGGCATTGAGATGCTTCAGGAAGTCTACTCCTAGGATGCTAGGGACTCCATCATTATCTACTACCTCGACTGGCCAGTCATGAATCTCACTCAGACCTGGGAATTTGAACTTCACATTAGTGATGCCCAAGTTAGTGCCTAGAGAGTCACCTCCCGCAGCTACCATGCTATCCCCTACCAGTGACCTTTTGAGTGTGTGCTTGACTTTGTACCACACGTGCCTCAGTGCTCTCTTAGAGAAAACCGAGAGTGCTGCTCCTGAATCTAACAGTACCCTGATGAGTACACCTGGGTTATCGATCAGTTCTACCTCAACATACGTGCTGCTGAAGGTCTCTCTGATCTTTTCATTCTGTTCATTCAGTTGCGCAGCCGCTGCTCTCCTCTGCCTAGTGGCAGCTATGTATCTCACTGTGGACCTGGTGGCTCTAGTGGTGGCCTTCAGTGACTGTTTGGCTGTTTTCTGCAGTGCTGCAAGTGAAAGGACCGTGGCTACTACTGCGAACAGTGCTTGTCTCACTATAGATGGTATCAGCAGGTCTAACCAATAAATTGGTCCTCCTACTGTTGGCGATGCTAGTCCTACGCATTGCCATGCTACCATTAGTGCTGCCGCTATCATGCTGCCGTTGTAGAGTTTAGTGCCTGCTATCATCACTATCACACTGAGTAGTGAGACTAGTGCTGACCCTTGCCATTCAACTAGTGCCGATACTTCTGGTACATGCTGAGCACAGAAGAATAGAGCATGCACAAGTCCTGCATAGGCTACGTAGTACAGTACCACTGGTATGCTGTTCTGAACCACTATAGCAGGCCGAAATGCTTTCCTGCCAGGCTGTAGCAGTTCTCTGTTCACCTCTACTCCACATACTGTCGGTTTCTGTACACCACTCAGAGTGGATTTGCCCTTCAGTAACTGACATGGGCAGTCTGTGCCGTGACACAGTGGTTCGCCCTCCTCATCCTTCTTACAGGAATAGCGCTGCAGTAGCGCTGGCTTACACTGTGCGAATATCTCTCCTGCCTCTTTCAGTTTCTTAGCGAGTGACATAGTGCTCTTCCTCTCTCTCAACTTTAAATTATACCGTAGATTCCTCGCTGATCTCTTCTTGTGCTTCCTCAGTCTGGATCTCACTATCTCATACCATCTACCAGCTATGTCAGACTTGTGAAGTAGGTAGAGTATGCTCTTGCAGCTAGGNTTCCACTCAGTGGAGTTCTGCTGAGCTCTAAATCTATCTGCAGGGTTCATTCCTAACTGCTTCATTCTGTCAGTAGGCGCTATACTGATCGCCATGCACTCTGCTAGTTCCTCTGAATTGCTCTTCGGTACTGTAACAGTCTCAGTGTCTGTGTGATCCTGCTCAAGCGGGATCTGTCTGNTGGTTTCTGCGCAAGCAGATGAGGGTACTGCTGAATCCTGCTGACTGGTGTNTGGTTCTACTCCACTTGGAGTGTCACCCTCAGACCGCACCTGATGGAGCAGCCTCTCAGCTAGACCCACTGCTACCTGATAAGGTTCGGCCGATGCCTTACCTCGCGCGACACTACTGTTCTGACTAGTCTCTGCACCCTCAGCGAGCCTTTGAGGCTGTGACCATGTGGCGGTATCTGTCGCCCGAGACAGCGTAGGATACAAATCCCTTCTCAAGCACTCCGAAGAGCGTAGAGCCGTCACGGACCCCATACCACACGGAATGCCAGTGATGTGTGTACTGCTGTCACCAGACCCTTGCTCCATATGCTCTACGGGAGGCTCAGATCGAGGTGATTCGAGGTTGTGAGTGAGACCTGATGTGTGACTGGCTACGTCAGAAAGTACACCTGTTTTACCCTGTTTAGGTGGAAGGCAGCGAACCTGAGACTGTGCCTCATCAGCAGCATTCAGTCTAGTAGTCCCATCCTTCGGACCAGCCAGAGTATGGCGCTGCACATTCTCACACAATGAGTTCAGCTGTTCATCAGTCAGACAACTTAACTGCAGGTCTGTGAGTCTGTCAGTTTGAGTGTTGCTNTGCAGTGAGATCAGTTGTGTGTCTGTGAGTTCACTCAGCTGTAGGTCTATCAGGTCTGCTCTGTAGTGCCTCAGTCTGTCTGCTGGCTTGAGCTGTCCGTGCCAGTTCCCTTCTGCTCTATCGCACCTGAACTGCAGTCTCGCTCTGCCGTCAGCTGTCAGACACAAGTACAGGCACGGTCTCAGTACACCACTCTTGGACACATACAGTCTGTTCCATTCAGGCAGTGCAACTGTAGACATCTGCCAGTCCCAGTCAGCGCTGTCTGTGCTGTCAGTGTCACCTGGTGCAGCGAGTGCTGCCACCCAGACCTCTGTAGCGTCGTATACTGCTGCGACCCACTGTCTGGCTACGTCAAGTGACCCAAAGTCCTCTACCAGCTCCTCAGAGCTGATCTCACCAGCCCCAGTCAACGCAAGGTTGACTGCATTGGCTCCCCTTCTGACCTCTGCCCTACTGGAGTCTGGGTGCTGCAGCCCATTGGGACAGTTTCGAGCCATGTGAGGCCCTCCACAGTTCCAACACTCTATAGCCCTTCTGGCTCTGCCCCACTGCCCTGCTGGACCCTGAGGTGGTGCTGGCTGTGACTGGTTGCCTGACATCTGACTGTTTGCCCAGCCACTTCTGACTACTGCAGGCTGTCCCCACTGACCCTGCTGCTGCTGCTGTCCCCAGCTGCCCTTGCCCTGGCTGTACTGACCCTTGCCCTGGCTGTACTGACCCTTACTGCCCTTGCCCTTGCCCTTGGCTACAGTGCTGGTCAGAGTCTTGACTTCATTCACCAGCGCCAGCATCTGAGTGCCAACTGTCGACTCCAGTGAACCAACAGCGTTCTCTACTGAGTCGAGTCTGCCACCGAACTTCTGTTCAAGCCTGGCTTCAGTCTTGGCCACTGCAGAGTCAGCATACTGTGCCATCAAAGTCCTTGCTGCCAGTTCCGTCAGCGGTGAGTCTGCGTTCATCACTGCTCCGATCAGCTCCTTCCTCTGCTTCTTCGTCAGCGAGGAGTCGTCGACCTTCCTTCCGTCGTAGTCAACCCAGTGCTGCTTGAGCTTCAGCTTCCTGGCTGCTACAGCTATTGGCTTCTCTGCATTCAACATAAATGCGTGACATAGCGCAACCGATGCGAAAGGGTTCACAGCGTTCTCGTTGTCTGCGTGCCAACGAGGAGGCTTGAATCCTGCAGCTTCAAGTTCAGCTGGCAGCATGGGTGAACCAGATGCCAAGTAGTGAGAGACACTATGAGGCTGATTCACATTTGAATCACAGCTCCGAGCATTTCTTGACTGCGGCATCAGTTCAAGGAATCTGGCAAAAGGTCAAGTAGTGCTGCGGCAGTGCTTCTGTTTGACCCAGAAGCACTTCTACCTGCTCCCTGGCCTCTACTGTGGCATCCTGCCTTGCAAAGCCAGCAGGTGGAGACTGCTTGAACCATTCTGCGAACTGTTGTAGCGTGCCGATCAAGTCATCTGCAGCTTGAATCGCTGCAGCGTCTGCTGCTGCATCAACGCCACCAACAACCACTACTCCCCGTTCGAAGTTGTAGGCCCGTATGCCAATGGTGAAGTGGCCTAGCTCGATTGCCGCCTCGATGGCCGCCTCGGTNACGTCGTCACAAGCTGCAGCGCAGGCAAAAGCTTGTTTCTTGAGGGACCAATCGGACATCCTGCTTGCACGGATGTNTCGGAGAAAGGCCTTCATNAAGAGCGTGGCGTCACCGTCCTGAGGTGAGCCTTGTACGAACTTCATGGNGAAGTGCGACATGTCGGNGTCGTCACTTGAGTCGTATAATAAGATTGCCGCTGTGGACGCCGTGTGCGGTGCGTCNTCGTCGGAGGCGGTGTCGCTGGACGCGTCAGAGAACTGTAAAATCTGTTGCGCAGCGTTGTGTGTTTGTGTGTAGTGTGGTTCGGGGCCTGTGTGTGCCGCCAATGTCGGGTTGGTGTATTGTTGTATGGGCGTGAACGGTGGAGAGGTATTGGGCAGATCGCCTGAAGGTGTGCCCGCCGTGGTGGTCGCTTGACAGGAGTTGCGGGTGGACCGCGACTTCAAGCAGACGTCAGCAGGGAAGCTTCAGGATCACGCTTTGTCCGCCATGTTCAGTTGACAAGATTGGAGCTTATCCTGACATTGGCTCGTGTGTAAGTTGTTTATTAATAGTAACTCACTAGGTGGACACTTGACTCAAGTGCCACAGAACATCCCCCCTCTTCAACAAGGTGAAGGTATCACAAAATTATTTTNCGAATTATTTCGTATCATCACGTATACGGGATAGCTGTNTCTATCCTCTAAATGAAAACGCCTCGCCACTCATCATCTGGACTTCCGAATAACGTCAACTTCTCGTCATTCCAATTCTTCAGCTTGGATGCTGTCCTATCTTGACTACAGCATGTGGTCAATGTGTGCTCATGCTCTTGGTTGCATGGCTCCTCTGTGGTTTCCAACTGTGTTCATTGGGAACAGTGCTCCTATTATGTGATGGCGCTATCATCACTTCATGATCGAGACTCGCACTCTGGCTCTAACCCTTCATATAACTTCGAATCTCCGGGTGTCTTCTCTTAATGTGTTGTGCACTGCTGACACAATCTCCAGGAGTGTGAGTACTCCTTTGCTCTGGCGTCCAAGCCTTGGTCCTAACGACTCTAGTGCGTGCTGGGTTGTCCTCCAGGATTGCAGAGTGTCCAGTGCCTAGCCAGTTCGCTGTCAGCTTCAACTAACAGCAGTCTGAACATTAACTGGTTCTGGCTCTGTAAATTAGAACACAAGTGATGTGACTGCATTGACTTCTGTCTAAATTCTTGATTCACACTTGAATTCGTATCAGTGGCGTTGCAGTTGATTCAAGAGTAGGTGTGTACTAATGAACTGATGGAATACTAGTAGGCTGGGTATCATGTGTGAGATGGGTACTAGTGAACTGCAGGAAGTTAACTTGTGTCAGATAGAATCAACTAAGTGCCTAATGAGTTCTCTGCTCACACAACCATTACAGAGCAATGGAACGCTAT
>JGI24538J26636_10000579_pt1 | contig 10409 bp, 3 predicted proteins | sample SouAtlMetagenome_FD_26636 | JGI IMG/M metagenome (IMG submission 26636) | reverse complement strand
CACCCTATTCAGTACGGCTGAGGATATTGTCACGACTAGCATTGTGGGTGGGCTAGTTAGGACCGCACACGACTCGGCGCACCCATCCACAGGGACACGAGCTCAAATTGCGCCCGGCGCTTCCCATACTCAGGGACACGGAGCTCTTGGACATCCACTTGCGCGAGGTACGCTTCCTGGCAGTCCAGGCCCCCCTCATGAAGGCGGCTGCAACGGCTACACCCTCGCCGACTCAGAGTACAGCAATGGCGAGAACATCATGGACTTTGGAGACACGTGGGATTCGGAGGCCGAATTCGAGGGCATGTATGAAGACGATGAATTTGTACCCGAGGTTGAGACGTGGACCGATGTCGTTAAGTGCAGAAGGGGAGGGAGATGGAGAACACCTTCGAGTTTAAATTCTGCACCCACGACTTCGTCATCGGCTATTGGCCGCAAATATTTGTCGACAATTTCGCCCCCGATTTCATCGACATCTGAGATTACATCGCGACATCCTCAGCTTCATCTAAATCCCAGTGCGGCCAGTGTGAAGCTGAGCCCTGCCGACGATCATGAACGAGAATTTGTAAATCCCAGTGCGGCCAGTGTGGAGCTGCGCCCTGCCGACGGTTCATCGACAGCGGCGACGAGGGCAACTACATCGTCGAGAGCGGGCCAGTGTGGAGCTGAGCTCGCCAACACAAGACTCCCGAGTGGAGCAAAAGGCAAAGGAAAGACGTCCACTGGGAAGGCGTCCGCATTTGCCAACCATCGATGCACTTGTGATAAGTTTGACGGTTCATACTTTTGCTCATCTAATAAGTGTAGGAATGACATCCACGTGAGTTCACCCATTGGGTCAACCACGACTGGACGCGTTGGTTCTGATGAAGGCAGTCCGAGGAACACTTTACCCCCAAGACGTTCAAAGACACATCCTCAGCCGAAACCCAGAGACCAACGAGAAGAGAAAGAGTTCACCGACCTCATCGACATGTTTCCTGAGATCATGAACGACTCGAGCTTTTCCACGAATGAGGCCATCCTGACCTCGCTGCGACGTGCAGGCGAGATCATCAAGTCCAAGCAGAATGCTGACTACTGGATGTCCGAGGAGGGACAGGCGATACTCGTCGGGAAGCTCAGCGACAGGGGAGGTCCCCCAGCAGACCTATGCGCTTTCGATTACACGGACGAGTCGAAGGCAATGTTACTTGCGGCAGGAAAAGTTGAAGAAGGCGAGTGGATTGAGGTCGAACTGTGTGCGGACACAGGGGCGTGCGACACGGTGATCCCGCGCAAAACCTGTGAGTCGATCCCTATCCAGCCTTCATTGCAGTCTATGCAATGCATGGAGTACGAGGTTGCGGATGGACACACCATTCCGAACCTCGGCGAGAGACGCTGCATCATGTGGACCGATGGTGCAGCTGCGGGGAGGAAGATCAACCTCCAGGTCGCGGACGTTCACAAAGCACTCTTAAGCCTTAGTCGATGTGCCGACATGGGGTTTGAGAGCAGATTTGGCCGATTGGCCGGTGCGCTCATCGATGAGGAGACGCACGAGGTGATACCTCTGCAGAGGAAAGGAAACTTGTACGTTCTCAAATGCTGGCTTAAGGCGGCCCCTTTTGTCCGGCCGGAAGTTCGGTGACGATGATGCAGCCCCACTGCTCGGTCAGCAAACAAACCGTAAGTCCATTGAGAAGCAATGATGCAGCGCCATTGTATGGCGCCACATCGAGTGATCAGGAGCTGACGGTGTCGACAGGTGAGGCCAGTGGAGATGCACCTGCGGCTCCTGCTGAAGAAGGTGAACGAGAAGTGGAAGCTGAGGCCGTTGAGACGGCAGAGAAGGAGGAAGGAGAAGGAGAAGTTCGGAAACCGAGAGTTGGAAAGAGGCCTTTGTTGCCAACAAAGGCGGAACTGGAAGAGCATTATCCTCTACACTTGAACTACAGGTCATGGTGTCCGCATTGTCGGGCAGGAAAAGCGAGACTTGCGCCGCACCTGTGCGAGCCAAGCGATAGAGAGAAGATCGGGATCACGGTGCATTCCGATTACGCATTCCTGGGCCCAGCAGAAGAAGAAGAAGGGATGCAACCGTGCCTGGTTGTATATGATGACGACAAGAATGCATTCTGGGCCATAGGAATCAAGAGCAAGGCCGTGACACAATCCATCGTGAAGTACTTCAAGGATCTCCTGGATCAGTCGGGATACGAGGGGGAGAAGATCACCATGAAGTCCGACCAGGAGCCGAGCATCCTGGCCCTCAAGCGCGCGGTGGCGGCCGCCCGCTCAGGCCAGACTGTACCCATAGAGTCGCCAGTCAGATCGTCGAAAAGTAATGGAAAGATGGAAGGTGCCATCGGAATATGGCAGGGACAGATAAGGACGATCAAGCACTTCACGGAGGAGAAGCTCAAGAAGAGGATCGAGGTCGACGGAGTCATGTACTCATGGCTTGTCCCATTCTGCGCCGACATTATGAACAAGTACAAGATCGGGCCAGATGGGCGCACAGCGTATGAAAAGATAACGGGTCATAAATGTAGACAGGTGGCGATTGGATTCGCCGAGATCGTCGACTACATCCTGGAACCCTCCAAGGCGCACATGCACAAGGCAGACACCCGAGTGATGCAGGGCGTGTTCCTCGGTTACGAGTGGAGGACGACTGAGTACATCATCGGGACGGTCGACGGCATCTTCAAGTGCAGGACGGTGAGGCGCCGCGCTGAGCAGATCGCCTACGACCCGGAGTGCATGAACTACATCAATGTGTCGTACGACGACTACACGCTGGAGGGTGCCCGCACGACCCCGATCGTGAAGTCCGCACCGGCTGGAGGCGAAGTTGGCCCAGTACCCACACGCGGGCGTGAACATGTGCCCAGGCGAATGTACACTAAGCCTGCCGATTTTATGAAACATGGGTACACTGAAGGGTGCCGCGGGTGCACGTGGCTCCAGAACCAGTTGGGGCCGAGGACCAACCACAGCGAGGCGTGCCGGGAAAGAATCGAGAAGGCAGTCATCAACGATGGGGGAGATGAGCGGGCGAAGAAAGTTAGGGAAAGGATTGATCATTACACGGCCCAGGTAGTTGAACAAGGGGATAATGATAGAGCGCGAGTCGGAGATCCGCGGGAGAAAGAGCCCAATACCGCGCAGAGTGCCCCACATGACGATGAGAATGATGAGATGAAAGGGCCTGAGCAGTTCCAGATTGGGAGCCCGAGCAAAGACAAAGCGGGCAACATGGGTGACGAGCTGGACGACGGGCCCACCATCGTCAGCGAGAAGAGGATGCGTACCCCGGTCAGAGCCCCTCCCGTGAAGAGGAGGAGCACCGTCCACAACGATGAACCGGGGACCAAGAAGATCATCACCGGCGACCTGAGCGACGACGACATGGAGGACCTCCACATGACAGACCTCGGAGCGATTGCAGCACGGAAGGAGGACGAGTGGATCGTCTGTCAGGCAGTGCTGGGCAAGGACTTGCACGAGGTGTTCACGAACAAGAGGGTCCAGCTGGCAGTCGATCGCCAGTGCGCCGAGTACACCATGGCGCAAGCCCGAGTGCTCGCCCACCCGGGAGTTGGCGACCCGTCCGCGGGGCTCCCCGGGAAAGACGGCTGCTCGGGGCTAGCAGGAGTTGACGTCGTTGAGGTTTTCAGCCCAGAACGAGTCGGACAAGCATGCGCCAAGTACGGGCTCCAGCAAGGTACCGCCATGGACATCAAGTCAGGGTACGACTTCGACCTCGCAGCCGATAGGGCCAGCTGCTGGGCAAAGATCGAGAAGGAGCAGCCCACCCTCGTAATCGGCTCACCACCGTGCACTCTGTTCTCGAGATTGCAGGAGTTGAACAAGTTTATGTATCGGGACAGCGAGGTGTGGATGGCGAAGTTCCAGGATCGAATGCAGCAGGCCAAGAGGTACGTGAAGTTCTGCACCACGATCTACGAGTACCAGAGGTCCAAGGGTCGGTACTTCNTGCACGAGCACCCATGGCTCGCCACGAGCTGGAGCCTGGAGTGCATCGCCAAGCTGGAGGCCCTCGACGATGTTCGAAAGGTCCAGACGCACATGTGCCAGTTCGGGATGAAGTCGCGGACNGAAGGCCAAGGNTCAGAACTTGGNCCGGTGTTGAAGCCGACGGGCTTCCTCACCAACAGCGTCCACATTGCCCGGGAACTGCACAANACGTGCCCNAGAGACCACAAGCACGTCAACCTCGTCGGCGGGCGCGCCGCCGGGGCAGCGATTTACCCGGACGGGTTATGCCAGGCTATATGCAGAGGACTCGCAGCCCAGAAGAGGGAAGACAAGACAGGCGGGATAAGATCCCTCGCCATGAATCCCGAGCGCCTCTTGTCATTGAGCAGGGCATGCTCAGAAGCGAGTGGCGGTTACCCCCCAGAGATTGTGAACAAGAAGGGCGAGTTCGACATCAGCAGCTTGCAGATGGAGATGAACTCCATGGGGGAGTCAACCGGGAGATTCAGGACGAAGCGGGGTGGCGAGATCCTCAAGCCGATTGGCGAGTGGCCCGAGAATTGGCTCGACGACGTACATGAATTTGACGGACACGGAGTTGAAGATGCTCCCGAAGGTCGCGAGGGGGAGATCATCCTGAAGGGTGAGCTCGACAGCCTGTACATCCAGAACGGGATCGAGGGAGCGGTCGACGACGTTTCCGGCGCCGCCTTGAACCCCGACATGGTCAGGGCCGGCCGTGATGTGGAGATGGGCTTCTTCAAGACCATGGGCGTCTACGACCGCGTACCCAGGTCCGAGCAGAGAGAGAGCGGCGGCAAGATCATTGGCACTAAATGGATTGATGTAAATAAAGGAGATTTCGACAATCCTAAGATTCGTAGCAGGCTTGTCGGGAAGGAATTTAGAACAGGGCCCGACGACGCACTGTTTGCGAGTACGCCGCCTCTCGAGGCACTCAGGCTCATTGTGAGCAGAGCGGCGACGCTAGGTGCAAGAGGCAACAAGAAGGAGCTGATGGTTAACGATGTGTCGAGGGCGTACTTCTACGCGAAGTGTACGCGGACCATCTACATCGAGCTTCCTGCTGAAGACCCTGACGCTCATCCCGATTATCTCGGGCGGCTCAGGCTCTGCCTCTACGGCACGCGCGACGCGGCGCTCAACTGGCAGCAGACCTTGTCCGAGCACTTGATCGAGAACGGCTTCACGCGCGGCGTGGGGCACCCCGCCGTCTTCCACCACAAGGAGAAGGACATCTGGACGCTCGTGCACGGGGACGACTACTGCAGCGCAGGGGCGTCACCCGACCTCGACTGGTTGCAGACCACCCTCGAGAAGCGCTACGAGATTAAGTCCCAAAGGATTGGAGAGGGAAAGGACGGCAAGGGAGTGCAAAAGTTGAGTGAGGGTCAAGTGCTGAATCGAGTCATCCGGTACACTCGTGACGGCTACGAATTGGAAGCCGACCTTCGCCATGCAGAGCTCATCGTGGAGCAACTGGAGCTGCAGTCCGCGAAGGCGGTCGTGACACCGGGCATCGACATCGACGTGGAGTGCAAGGCCTGGAGTGAGGAGCCTGAAGAGGAGGAGTTGCCTCCGGCCGAGTGCACTCGGTACAGGGCCATTGCCGCGCGCTGTAATTATTTACAGCCCGATCGACCCGACATACAATACGCGGTGAAGGAATGCTGCCGCATGATGTCGCGGCCCACCGCGAGGTCGTGGGAGATGCTGAAGCGCGTCGGCAAGTACTTGAGAGGCAAACCCCGATTGATCTGGCGCTACGGATGGCAGGACATCATCGAGACGATCGACATTACGTCTGACGCCAACTGGGCGGGATGCAGGCGAGGTCGCAAGTCGACGTCTGGGGAACCATCATGATAGGCGCCCACCTCATCCGCACGTACAGCAAGACTCAGGCCACGATCGCTAAAAGCTCGGGCGAGTCCGAGCTTTACGCCCTGGTCCGCGCCTCAGCGGAGGGGCTCGGCATCTGCACGCTACTGTCCGATTTTGGAGTAGCCGATCCACGAGTTGTCATCGGGATGGATGCCAGCGCCGCCATTGGCATGGCGCAGCGGGTGGGCCTGAACAAAGTGAGGCACATCGAGGTAGATGTGCTGTGGCTCCAGGAGCAGATGGCGAGGAGGTTGCTGCCGATCGTGAAGATCCCCGGCCCGCGCAACCCGTCCGACCTCTGCACGAAGAACGTCCCCGTCGCCCTCCTTGAGCAGTACCTTGGGCAGCTGAACATCTACTTTGCCGATGGTCGAGCAGCTGTCGCACAGCAGCTCCATTCCCTGGTGATCGCCCACCCGGGAGTTGGCGACCTGCATGCAGGGCTCCCCGGGAAAGCCGGCTGCCAGGGAGTGCCCCTTGGTAGCCCCACTCCAGATGTTGGCGTTTTGCTCGCTGGAGTGGAATCCCCTCCGGCGACTAGCGGAGGGGGAGATAAGCGGAGGGCGAGGACAAGAACGAAGACGCCGGCCGAGCGGGGCGTCGACTCTTGGATGTCATATGGCGAGGAGGGCATCTGGAAGAGGGCTCATCGGACCCCTCGAAGGTCACTCTTCACACCCCATCGTGTCGCTGGCGGACCAGGACGACAAACGATCATCGGTGGGCGTCGAACCACCAAGGGTACATATGTGGGGAGCGGGAAGCAGTTCGAGATCGTGGACGACTACCACGACCCGAACCATGCCCACCGCATCCTCGCCAACGCTTGGATTGGCACATCCGAGTTCAAGGTAATGAACATCGAGAACGAGACGGAGTCGGACAATAGTGAGATACTGCGGAGTGAGAAAGGTAGATCAATAATGTTCGATGATCATCCACGCGTCATAGGAGCTCTTCGCTCCTTGAGCGCACGACCCCGACCAGCAGAAGCACCGCGGAAGGTGGGCCAGGGCCGAGCGCTTACCGGGGACGCGTGTATAGAGACGGCTCTCTCTCCGCCTGCGCGGGCCAGCGGGCGGATAGAGGGGAGTCGCAAATTAAAGTCATACGGCTCTCGAAGCGAGCTGTATGCATCGGCTATGTCAGTCAGTGTTGCTCGCCCAATTTTGTGCCGTAATCCCATCTCTTCGACCGCCGCCAGTCTCGGGACAGGCAACGATCGAGGGGGAGTGCGAGATTTCATAGGGCATTTAGGGCGTAGAGAGCAGCATCATGCATTAGGCAGACAGACATACGCTGATAGAGACTTTGGGGCACACCGAGCCACACGCGCGCTGACTGTCTCACGCGCTGATATTTGGCTCAAGCTACAAACGCAGTCCGAAAAGGTTGTGTTGTGTCTGTTCGCGCGCTCGGGGGCTCGCGGACGCAAATCCTTACAAGTCTATAAGATTGTTGCATGGTAGCGGAGCGTTGGTGTTAAATACCAAACGACTCTTAGCTAAGATCCTACGGCGTACGCGAGTGCTACGACCGTTAACGACAACTCTCCAGCGCAGCGATGGCGGGTTTAGCCGGCAACCACAATTTCACCCAAGAGCAGATGCAGTACATCGATGCGACCATGAACATCAAGGTCGAAGAACTGCGCACCAGTGTCGTCGAGACCACGACGAACGCGCAGATCGCATTCACGCTCTCGCAGACGAAGTTGGACGTCCTCTTCACCGAGGCCCAGGCCAGCTCGGCCCGCATGGACGAGCAAGTCCGCCTCGTCAACGAGATGAAGCTGATCGTTGAGGCAAAGACGGCCGAGCACGCGCAGGGCATCATCTCCGGCACCAAGACCGCCGACGCCGCGCACGAGCGCCTGTCCTCGCTGCTGAAGGAGCTCAACGAGTTCCACTCCGACACCGAGAAGTCGCTCGAGGCGATCAGGGTGTCCGGGGCCACTCTCCGGCAGCAGACCACCGAAGAGTTCGCGAAGCTCCAGACCCAGAACGCGACATGGCAGGAAGGCATCAGGTCGCACCTCGAAAGGGGCGGCGACATGGGCAAGGGCAAGAGCGGCGACGGTGGCAAGGGCAGCTCGCGAGCGGACAAGAAGGAGATCGCGGTCTGGAAACTTTCAGACGACTTGGATAAGTCGGCCTTCCGGCACTGGGTCGACGCCGTCGACCAGCAGCTTGAGGCCGTCCACGGATTCAGGCATGCGAGCTTCGTCATGAACGAGGTTCGCCGTTGCGACTCCGAGATCACGGCCGAGACGTTCACCGAGTGCATCGCGAAGGCGAACGTCAAGATTGAGTCGAGCCTCGTTGCAATGGGTGTCAAGGGCGAGGCGTTGAACGGCGTCAGCGACGACTCGCAGATGGACGCGTTCCCCGACTACAAGTTCCTGGAGTGCACGATGTTCCTGAACTCGTACTTGATCTGCAAGCTCAACACCGACTTGCACACCAAGACGTTCGGCCTCGAGCACAAGAACGGCTTCGAGCTGTACAGGGTCGTGTGCCAGTTGGTGGACGCGATCCCAGAGAACGCCGCGTTCCACCTCAACAACGAGTTGTGAACCTCACCAAGCAGTACGGTTCGAAGGTTGTCGACCTCCGTACCCTTTATGGGTTTAGATTATTGCTTAAACGTAAGGTGGCAGAATACAAGAAAGTGATAGGCAGTAATCCGAGCGAGGATAACAGTTACGCCATTCTCTGGAACGTCATGGACCCCGACTCCAAGACCAAGGCGATGGCGGCGAACCTCGCGGGCAGAACTTACAAGGAGCTGTACGACCACATCGACCAGCGGCACCGGATCATGTTCGGGACTTTGGACTATAAGGCGGAGAAGAAGGACGACCCGATGGGACTCGCACTTCTTGGTTATCCTGAACCTGCTGCAGTACATGTTCCTCCCGGCTACGAGCCGGCCTCTGCACCTCCCGCGCACCCCGGCCCCGACGTCGAGCAGCGCGGCATGTTCGACCAGCACTTGGACGCGATGGGCGGCAAGGGCGGCAAGGGCAAAGGCAAAGGAGACGGCAAGTGCCACACTTGCGGGGGAGATGGCCATTTCTCCCGGGAGTGCCCGTCGACTGCACCCGTCGGTCCGCAGTCTGTCGAGTGCCTGGGCTGTAACGGCCGAGGGCACATCCGCGCACAATGCCCAACAGCGAACCCTCACCTTAAGGGAAAAGGGAAAGGAGCAGGAGGAAAAGGTTGGGACGGTGGCAAGGGCTGGGGAGGCAAAACCGGCGGAAAGGGATGGGGAGGCAAAGGAGGCAAAGGAGGAAAAGGATACGGTTGGAACAAAGGCAAAGGCAAAGGCAAGGGCGTTTACGGGTTGGACTTGATGGGCAGTTCCGATTGGGGGACTGGCGATTCGTGGGGAGGCGATGCGCAATGGCAGGGCGATCAGTGGGACAACGGAGGAGATTGGAATACGATGCCCCTCAGATCATGCGAGGCAATCTACGGGCGCCAACTTGCAGTACTCAGCCCGGCCCCGATCGCTACGCGCAATGCTTTCGACCCTATCGCCGAGACGTCCGATTCGTACCCCGTGCCCATATCCGACCTTGTGGTCACAAACCGCCGACAGCCGAAGAAACGAACAAAGAAGACGACCGCCGTGAAGAAGTTATGTTCGACCGGATGTGGATGCCAGGATCATAATGTCCGAGAAGAGTGGCCGATGCTGGAAGTGGATGCTACAGTTGCGGAGGCTCCGGAAGTTGCTGCAGGTTCGTACCCCTACTCGATTGTATTATCGACTGGTAGCACCCTATTCAGTACGGCTGAGGACATTGTCACGACTAGCATTGTGGGTGGGCTAGGCCGCACACACCTGGGCGCTTGGCCGGTAGAGCACAGCTCCCAACTGCCACACCAGTCTCTGATTACGACCGGCGCTTCCCAGACTCAGGGACACGGAGATCTTGGACATCCACTTGCGCGAGGTACGCTTCCTGGCAGTCCAGGGCCCCCTCATGAAGGCGGCTGCAACGGCTACACTCTCGCCGACTCAGAGTACAGCAATGGCGAGAACATCATGGACTTTGGAGACACGTGGGATTCGGAGGCCGAATTCGAGGGCATGTATGAAGACGATGAATTTGTACCCGAGGTTGAGACGTGGACCGATGTCGTTAAGTGCAGAAGGGGAGGGAGATGGAGAACACCTTCGAGTTTAAATTCTGCACCCACGACTTCGTCATCGGCTATTGGCCGCAAATATTTGTCGACAATTTCGCCCCCGATTTCATCGACACCTGAGATTACATCGCGACATCCTCAGCTTCATCTAAATCCCAGTGCGGCCAGTGTGAAGCTGAGCCCTGCCGACGATCATGAACGAGAATTTGTAAATCCCAGTGCGGCCAGTGTGGAGCTGCGCCCTGCCGACGGTTCATCGACAGCGGCGACGAGGGCAACTACATCGTCGAGAGCGGGCCAGTGTGGAGCTGAGCTCGCCAACACAAGACTCCCGAGTGGAGCAAAAGGCAAAGG
>JGI24538J26636_10000575_pt1 | contig 10431 bp, 8 predicted proteins | sample SouAtlMetagenome_FD_26636 | JGI IMG/M metagenome (IMG submission 26636) | reverse complement strand
GATTGGTAGATAATTGTTCTACTACGGCAATTGTTGAGAAGATTGGAAGAGAACAAATAACATAAAGCATTGCTCTTTTTGACTCGCTCTAAGGGGGGGCTATTTGCTATTGCAAAGTTAAAGAATTGTTCCAACAGTATGGTTGTCATTCACTTTTTCCAGTGCTTTGACTGCTTTACTCACGTTACTAGTAAGGTGACTGGGTGTTATCGTACCAATAACAATGCTTGTGACTGCTGGGTTTTGATAAATAGTGTCAAAACTAGCTTGCACAGGGTCGGTAACAGAAGAAGAGCTAGCTAAATGTCCACTGTTTAGGGCCTTTTTAATAAAAATAGCCTTGTTACTGGTTGCTGCTTGGTCAAGAACTGCCTGTTCATCCTGATAGCCTGAATTATGCATAACCATAGCAATATCAGACTGTTGAAGTGATAAGAGCCCCCCAGCGACTGTCTTCGTGGACATGCCAGTTGCACGAATAAGCCCTTGCTGTTTCAAATCATTTAAGATCTCTAATACACCGAGGTGCTCAATAATATGCTGGTCATTACCATCTGAATGAATTAATACAATATCTAGCACCTCACGTCGTAAGTTTTTGAGACTTTGCTCAACGCTTTGCTTAATGAATTCTGCCGTGTAGTTATAATGAGACTGAGCTAAATCAGCATTAAAGAGTTCTCCAACCTTAGTCGCAATTACCCATTCTCTGTTGAGCTTGGGGAGGAGTTGTCCAAGACGTTGCTCACTATTACCGTATGCAGGTGCAGTATCAATAAGGTTGATGCCTAACTCTGAAGCCTGTGAAAGTAATTTTAGGGTTTGCACATCATCAGGGATTTTAAATGAGCCAGGATATTTCACACCTGCTGTACGTCCCAACTTTACAGTGCCTAGTCCAAGTGGTGAAACAGCAAGGCCCGTCTCTGCAATATTTTTTCGCCGTGTTAAATATTCGCTCACTTGAAAGCAGTATTCCAAAGGGTTTCACCAATGACAGCGGGGCTTAATTTAATAGTGGTTTTGTGAGTTTTAGGTTGTAAATTTTGTTTTGTGAGTTGTTTTATGACTTGATCAGCCAAATCGGGTGCAAGCGCTAATTTTGTAGGCCAAGCAATATGGACGTTATGTTTAGAGTCTACAAATGCACTGTCAGGTCGAGTGAGACTTGATTGTTTTGGCTCTGCTCGATTAACAGAGTGTCCAGCCCATAAAAGTTCAGGAAGTTTATACCAGGGCATAATCTCTGCTAAGAGCTTCTCTGCTTCAGCGCTGAGTTGGGATATAGGTTTGTTCATGCCTTCTTCAGCAATATTGCCACCGATATACCAAATAATATTACCTCCATCATCAGCATGACTTGAGATCGTGGCTATTGGTTTTGAACCTGACCCAAGGCTATGAGCGTAGATGGCTGGCAACGAGTTATTTTTGTCTTTTGCCTTGCATAACACCATTTGTAGTGGCCTGCGTTGCATATCGGGCTTTGAAAAATTAAGTGTTCGCAGAATTTCTTCAATACCTTCACCTGCCGTGAGGACAAAGTGTTGTGCTTTGATGATGGTATCGTCACCTAATTGGATAGATTGTATAGTTTTACCTTCGTGATGCCATGTTATTGGCCAGTCTTTTGGGTACTGGAGAATACGTTCTTTATAGGGTTTTGCGAGACATTTTAAAACACTAAGAATGTCTAAAACTGGCTCATCAAGCTGATAAAGTGTACCTTTAAAATCAGCATGCTGGAATAAGTTAGGGCGTTCCGATTTGGGGACAGTTTGCATTCTACTGGCTAGAGCTTTGCTGGCAAAAAAAGACAGTAATTTAGATGATAGTTTATCTTTTGACCACATCAGCTGGTGCTTAGCAAGAATCTTAACNCCGGTTAAATCAACATCTCCTTTGCCTGCTAGACAAGCTTGCCAGCGAGCGGGCATATCGCCTATCGCTTGTGTGGCTTTAGATAATATGCCATTGAGTGCATATTTAGCTCCACCATGGATAATGCCCTGAGAACTTAAGGTTTGAGCGTTTCCAATGGTATCATTTTCTAATAATATAGCGTGAAACCCCATTTGGTTTAGACGGTTATGTAGCCATAAACCGGCGATACCGGCGCCAATGATGACGACATCTGATGAGATTATTTGAGGTGTCATATATATCCTAATCAGCGCCTATGCGCTGATCTAAGGCTTCGCACAACCAATGGCCAATAATGATATGGCCTTCTTGAACGCGTGCTGTTTCATCAGTAGGAACTTGAATGCAACTATCTACACTATCAAGTAGTTCCCCCCCAGATTTACCAGTAAAAGCACAGGTCCAACAGCCCGAATTTTTGGCAGTGCTAAGACCATTAATGACATTAGTACTGTTACCTGAAGTTGATAAGCCAATGGCAATATCTCCTGGTTTTGCGAGAGCTTGTATTTGTCGATCAAAGATAGTGTCGAAACTGTAATCATTTNCGTGAGCGGTCAAAATAGAGGTATCAGTGGTTAACGCAATAGCTGCGAGTGGCGCGCGCTGATTGTAATAGCGCACCACAAACTCAGCGGCTATGTGCTGAGCATCAGAAGCACTGCCTCCATTACCAAAAAATAATACTTTATTTCCATCAGCAAGGGTGGTTTCAACTTTATCAACAAGATCATTAATTTGTTGCTCAAGAGAAAAGAGACCTTCAACCATATTTTGGTGGCGAATAANAGTAGATTTAAATGACACGATTTACCTCTTTATACTGGTCTGATGGTATTATTTAGTANTGAATATAGATTATATAATATATNTTGTGTAATAAGCTCGCAGCATANTTTTTAAATAACAGAGACTTTGCCTAAAATACAATGAAGTTATCGGATATTTACCTTCGGTTGGACCTAGGAAAGTTATGGNGAGGAGAAGANGTTTTCTCCGCGGTACAGCAGTTAAAAGGTGATGTTTTTCGCCACAAAGAAGGCCGAAGAACATTACGATTTGAAGTTGCCGGGAAAAGTTATTTTCTTAAATACCATCAGGGTGTAGGTTGGCTAGAAATCGTCAAAAATTTATTACAACTTCGTAAGCCAATTATCAGTGCAAAAAATGAATGGCAGGCTATTAAATTCTTAGAAAAGAATGATATTGATACCATGACTTTAGCGGGGTATGGAAAGCGAGGCTTTAACCCTGCGGAGATAGAATCATTTGTCATTACCGATGATTTAATTGATACCGTCAGTCTTGAGNATCTTGGACAGTATTGGACTGAAAAACCACCGACTTTTAATACNAAAAAGGCTTTGATTGAGAGGTTGGCTCTCACAAGCAAAAACATGCATGAAAATGGTATGAATCACCGAGATTATTATCTTTGTCACTTTCTGCTAGATAAAGGCTTTGTTGAGCATAATACGTTTACTGCTGATACAAAATTATTTCTGATTGATTTACACAGAGCGATACTTCGGCAGACAGGAAGAGTTGAGCAACGATGGCTAGTTAAAGATATAGGCGCTTTATATTTTTCTGCAATGGATGTTCCTTTAACGAGTCGTGACTTAATTCGTTTTGCAAAAACATACTCAGGACTTAATTTGCATGACATTATTTCTAAACAGGGTAGCTTTTGGACTAAAGTTAAGCTTCGAGCCAATAAAATGCGCTCTGCAAATGATGCTGCAATCAATCAAGAACTCAACCCAGTCAGGAGCTTTTTACAAGGGCAAAAAAACCTTATTGTGCCCTTTACGATCCAAGCATTTGAACAATCATTTGAATGTCAAAAAGTCTTACGCTTATTACCGGGCAAGCGGCTAGTTGTTGAGGCCAAATCAAAGCGACATCACGTTGTGATTAAGTTATTTGCATCAGCAAAAAAGGGACAACGCGAATTAGATCGTGAATATCAAGGTTATCAGCTAGCAAAACAAGCGGGAGTATTGGTTCCTGAAAGATTATTTTCAGGTTATAACCAGCAGGGCTGTTTGATGATTGCTTACCAGTTTTGCAACAATGGGGAAACATTATTACAACTTGATGATACCCGTCGCAATGAGCAGCTGGGCGCTTTATTCAGCTGCATTAGTAAGTTACATGCCTATGGAGCTTATCAAGATGATATTCATTTGGACAATTTCTTATTAGCGGATAGTAAGCTGTACTTAATAGATTTAGGGTCAATAAAAAAACATCGCCCTGGTCAAAGCTTAAATGAGATAACAAGCCTGAACAATATAGCGCGATTGATTGCACAGTTTACATTTGATGAGAGAGGTTTATTACGCCCTCATTTAGAACAATATTATCGAGAACGAGGTTCTGGCTATAACAATACAGCGCGTGCACGCCTTGCTAACCTAACAAATAAGGCATGGCAGAAACGTAAAAACAACTTCCTAAAAAAATGTTTCAGAAATTGTACAGATACAATTTATCATAAGAGTGCGAGCCAACAGTGGGCCTTTAATAGTGACTTCCTAAGTGGTGAGGCTGAGTCTTTTGTATTAGATATTGAAAAAATTGTTGCTGCAGGTGAATTCTTAAAAGAAGGTAAGTCGGCAACTGTAGTTCGGGCAGAAGTAGCAGGGGTGCAGCTGGTTATTAAGCGCTATAATATAAAAAACAAATGGCATTTCGTACGCCGTTGTTTTAGAGCAAGTCGAGCAGCGGCCTCATGGGAAAATGCCAATCTATTAAAGTTTATGGGTATATCAACAGCTCAACCAATTGGGTTTATTGAAAATAGAATTATGGGGTTACGACATACCGCATATTTTATTTGTGAATATATACCCGCCAAGGAATTGTCGTCTATTTATGAGCAGCGAGTCCCAACTGATGATGAGTTGAAACAGTTTCAACATATTTTTAGTTGTTTAAGAGAGTCAAAAGTGAGTCATGGCGACTTGAAAGCCAGCAACTTTTTAATTGGTGATAGTGGAAAAATAACATTAATTGACTTGGATGCGATGAAGCAACATCGATATAAACTTACTTTTGAAAAAGCATTTTTTAAAGATCAGGTTCGCTTCGTAGCAAATTGGCGAGACGTTACGATAAAAAAAATTCTTGGGTCAATTATTTTTTAGCTGAACTTTTTATAAGCACATCATTTTTTAAAAAACTTACAATGAACCTTTTAAGCCGAGAAACTTTAAGCAAAGCTCGCTTATCAGTCTTAACGGCTGTTAAATACCACTTTCGACTTTGCCTATATTGACCAGCACGAAAGGCTAAGCCTGATAATGAAAGGCATCTTTTCACGTAATAGCGTTGCTTAAATTTCTGGAGTTCTGGTTGGAGCGTTAAGGGTTCAAAGATACTGTTAACTAATGCCATACCAACGTTGTCAGCATGATAGTAATTATGCCTTAGGCTATCATCGTGTTTATGAATTTTAGCCAAAGTTTTTGCTATAAATACTGTATCAAATAATGCTAATAGTTGTGCATAAAAAGGTATATCCTCAGTACTCCGGAGTTCTTCTGGGAATTTAATCCTATTAAAAACAGAGTGGTGTATTGCGATTGCACCAGCAGAAATTGAAACCTTTCCGAATAAATAGGCTGCGAATAATTGTTCTTTTCCTTCTATTCTCAGGTCTTGTGGTGTACTTTTTTTGAGCACTCCTGTTGTCGTCTGGGTGACATGCTCCCCAATAAAAACATGTTTTTTGGGGTGGGTATCGATCATTCTTTGGTATTCGTGAAGGGTTTCGTAAAGTAACTCATCATCAGCATCAAGAAAGATTATATATTGACCTATACTTTTAGCCACACCTAAATTACGGGCTGCAGCAGGGCCTTTGTTTTCTTGATAGTAGTAGTGAAGATTGGGGTGTTGCGAGGTCAATTGCTGTGAAATAGGGCGTGTGTTATCAGTTGAGCCGTCATCAACAATTAGAATCTCGTAGTTGCCATTTGTTTGCTGATGTATAGAAGAGATAGCTCTTGATAAATAGTGTGCATAATTAAAGCTGGGAATAATGATGCTAAAGGTTATCTCAGACAAATTTAATCTCTAAATTTTATTAAATGTTAATAATTGATGATAACGGAAAGTGATAAAAATATCTTATGTATTATCTATTGAAAAGAATAGATACAATGATGCCGTGATAAGAGAGAATATTGTATGAAATTAGCTGTTTGCTTGTATAAGTACTTCCCGTATGGAGGTTTGGCGCGTGACTTCGTCAGTATACTGAGTATTTGTCGCGATCATGGCTATCAGATTGATGTTTTTGTGATGGAGAGCCAAGGGGGGGTGCCCGAAGGCTTTAATATCGAAGTAATTCAGACTCAAGGGCGAAGCAATCATAGTAGAGTTGCTAGCTATATTGAACAATTAAAGCCAAAATTATTAGACGAGAGTTATGACTTAGTGATTGGCTTTAATAAAATTCCAGATCTAGATATTTATTATGCCGCTGATCCTTGTTATTTAGATCGGGTCAAAAATCAGCGAGATTACTGGTTGGCAAAATTTAGTCCTCGGGTGAAGTTTTATTCAAAGTGTGAAAGTAGAGTATTTAGCAACAGCAGCCATACCGTATCATTAATGATTTCTGACATTCAACGAGACCTGTTTAAAAAACATTATGATACGCCTGATGAAAGGCTAATTATGTTGCCTCCAGGCATCAATGATAATAGGCGGAGACCAGATGACTGGCAGCACCAGAGACAGCATTTTCGCCAGCAGTTCTCCATAGCTGACAACGAGTTATTGATGTTGGCAGTTGGTACAGGGTTTAAAACGAAAGGCATAGACCGGTCAATTCAAGCGTTAGCCAATTTGCCATCAAATCTACGGATAAAAACACGCTTATTTATTATAGGCGAAGGCGATAACAGTCCTTATCAAAAAGAAGCAAACCGATTAGCCATTGCTGACCAAGTGCAATTTTTTGGTGGTCGGGATGACATACCACAGTTTTTACTTGGTGCAGACTTGTTATTACACCCTGCACGTAAAGAAAATACTGGCACAGTGATTTTAGAGGCAGTGGCCGCAGGTTTGCCCGTTCTGGTAGCAGGTGAGTGTGGCTATGCTAAACATGTTNATAAGGCAAGAGCAGGCTTAGTGACAGATAGGCCTTTTAATCAAAATGAATTCGAACTTAAGCTACTAACGATGCTCGATAACGTGCGATTAAAGGATTGCTCCAAGAATGCTTTGGCTTATGCAGAGCAAGAAGATTTATATAGTATGCCGATAAAAGCAGCTGCTATCATTGAGCAGATGGCAAAAGCAAAGAAAAACAGTGAGAATACTAGGGAGAGGCAGAATTAAGACTGTATTAGTGACGGGTGGTGCAGGTTATATAGGCAGCCATATCTGTGTAGAGCTCCTTGATGCTGGGCTTGAGGTAATAGTGGTTGATAATTTATCTAATAGTTCTCAAGAAGCATTAAACAGGGTTGAGAAAATAGCTGGAAAGACAGTGTTGTTTTATCAAATAGACTTACAAGATAAAGCTAGAGTGAAGACAGTCTTTGAAACGCATACAATTGATGCCGTTATCCATCTGGCAGGGCTGAAATCGGTGGGAGATTCTGGCAGACTACCATTGAAGTATTATCAAAATAATATATATTCAACTCTGGTATTACTTGAGATGCTAGAGCAGTTTTCAGTTAAAAACATTGTGTTCAGTTCATCGGCTACAGTTTATGGTGATCCTGCTACAGTTCCAGTTACAGAGCAGTTCCCTCTTAGAGCGACCAATCCGTATGGCCGCACAAAATTAATGATTGAAGAGATACTGAGAGATGTTGCTAATTCATCTCATATACAAGTTGTGCTATTGAGATACTTTAATCCAATAGGTGCACATGAGAGTGGTTTAATTGGTGAGGCCCCTAATGGCAGCCCAAACAATTTATTGCCTTATGTTTCTCAAGTGGCAATGGGTCAAAGAGACAAAGTCCTCATTTTTGGTGGTGACTACCCGACTATTGATGGAACTGGTGTTCGTGATTATATTCATGTTGTAGATCTGGCAAAAGGCCATATTAGAGCACTACAAAAAATTGCAGAAAATGAGGGTAAGGGAGAAAGATGCCAAGCTTATAATTTGGGTACGGGGCATGGGCATAGCGTCATAGAAGTGATTAATGCTTTCGAGGAGGCCTGTGGTCATAAAATCACTTATAAAATAGTTGATAGAAGATCTGGTGATATAGCTGAATGTTACGCAAACCCTAATCTTGCCAATCAAAAGTTGAACTGGCGAGCAGAAAAAACATTGCCCGAAATGATGAAGGATACTTGGCGTTGGCAAACAAAAAATCCAAAAGGTTATAAAAGTGATTGAACTTAAAACGGAAATGATGATTGGAAAAGGCTTACATAGGGAGTGCTACATTCACCCATATAATGCTGATCGTTGCATCAAAGTCGTCGTTTTACGTGGAGAGGAAGAAACAAGGAGAGAACAAGCATATTATCAGTTTCTACAAAAACGTCAGATTGGCTGGGAAATGTTGCCAAAGTTTTATGGGGTTGAAGAGACTTCAATGGGAGCTGGAGCGATCTTTGACTTAGTTAGAGATGCTGATGGGGAAGTGGGAAAAACTTTTGAAGTTTATTTCGGCTCCTCTGTACTGACTGAGCAAAACCTCCAGGGTCTAATCAAATCTTTGCAAGCGTTAAAAGTGTATTTATTTCGGCATAACATTATCACTATGTCTATTAAGCCTAAAAATATTATATATCAGCGTCAAGATGAGCAGAATGGTGTCGCAGTTATCATTGATAATATTGGTAACTCTGACGTTATCCCAATTAGCAGTTATTACCGCTATTTCGGTAAAATTAAAATGACTCGAAAATGGAATAAATTTATAGCATTGTTGAAAAAAGACTACCCAGAAAATAGTCCATTACAAAGTCAATTAATGCACTTACTATCTAAATAACACATAGAAGATCGAGCTTTAATTACTGAAGGCATGATTTATGGACTCTAGTTTGGCTTTGAATTTCTGTTGGGTAATAAATGCTCCCAGTTGAAGACTATTCTTTAGTAACTAATATGTCCTCCATTACCAAATATTCAAGATCTGAGCCATAAAACATCTTTAAAGCATCAGTCGGGCTGCATACCATCGGTTCGCCACGACGGTTGAGTGATGTATTCAGTAGCACACCATTTCCCGTAAGCTTTTCCATTTCTTGTAAGAGTTCATAGTAACGAGGATTAGTGGCTTTAGTGACAATTTGAGCGCGAGCCGTACCATCTTCATGGACTACTTCGGGTATACGTGATTTCCATTCTTCAGCAACATCGAAAGTNAANGTCATATAGGGACTAGGATGTTCTGTTTGTAAAATCTCAGATGCAGAAGTATCTATAATACTCGGGCAAAATGGACGCCAGCGTTCTCGATATTTAATTTGGGCATTAATACGGTCAGCGACGCCAGAATGATTTGGGCTGCCTAAAATACTTCGATTACCTAATGCTCGAGGCCCAAATTCCATACGGCCTTGAAACCAAGAAATAGGGTTACCGTCATGGAGAAGTTTTGCTGTTTCTTTGCAAACATCTTCTAGCCTTGTCCATTTAGTGTCTTTTGCATAGGCCTCACAAGCATCGATACACTCTTGAGTGGTATAAGAAGGACCTAAATAGACATGTTCCATTTTTTCAACAGGCACCCCAGCCGCATGAGATGCGAAACTGGCAGCACCAATGGCTGTACCAGCATCACTAGCTGCTGGCTGAACGAAGAGTTCTTTGACGCCCTCCATTGCAATAATACGCTGGTTTAACTTTACATTCAGGGCGACGCCTCCGGCAAAACAAACTTTGCCAGTTTCGCGAATAATATCACCAAGGTGATACTCAATTAGATGGAGTGCTGTTTTTTCTAATAAGTCTTGAATGCTAGCGGCATAATCGATATAGGGATCATCAATCTCATCGCCATCACGCATTGGTCCTAGCCATTCTAATAGTTTTTTACTAAAAAAATAACCCTTACCATCTTTTTTATACCGTCTTGTGCCTAGGGTGTTTACAAGCTCAGTATTGACTTTAAACTCACCGTCACCAAATTCAATGAGCTGTGAAAAGTCGAAGCGAGTCGCATCACCGTATGGTGCCATTCCCATAACTTTAAACTCACCATCCAACATTTCAAAGCCAAGGAACTCAGTTAGAGCACCGTACATTCCGCCTAGNGAATCTGGGTCATAAAACTCTTTAATTTTATGGATCTTGCCATTTTCACCGTAACCAAAAAAAGTCGTGGCATACTCACCCTTACCATCAATGCCGATAATGGCTGTTTTTTCTTTAAAACCACTTAAATGGTATGCACTACTTGCATGAGCTAAGTGGTGTTCAACAGGCACAAACTTAACACGATCGCTACCGATACCTAGGTCATCGAGCAATTTCATAACACTCTTGTGATTGCGTTTATAGCGTCTATT
>JGI24538J26636_10000573_pt1 | contig 10441 bp, 5 predicted proteins | sample SouAtlMetagenome_FD_26636 | JGI IMG/M metagenome (IMG submission 26636) | reverse complement strand
GCACGAGTAGGGCGCACTAGGCGCAAGGCAATAGGCCTAAGGTTCTACGGTCATTTAGAATCGAGGGGCCATTTAGACTGAAGTTAAAACTCAGCCAATCTTCGGGCGCGGTTTTAACTATCCCTAGGCTCCTTGAACTTGAGTGTTAAAATGCAGAGGACAGAACGCCCACAAGATTCCAGGGGGCTGAGCGACCACAAGATTTAACTCGTAGACGTACATTATAAGAATACAGAACTTGAGGAATTAAAATAGATGGCCGAAAGACCACAAGAATATCTTGTGGACGATTAGGTCTTAGACATCTTTTATTCGGCCTCGGCTGTTTTCAATTCATAACCATATTTCCAATTCAACTTTTATATTAGTCTATTCCTTTAGACTGATCACGAATCACCGAGCCGGCGGCCCTCTTCCGGAGGGCCCGGTCGGGGCTTTCAGACACCGGTCGTTCTGACCGCCCTCGGCTTTCCCCGGTACGGTGTTATTCGCACATGGTAGCACTTGCTTTTAACTGGGTGCCCATTGGAAGACGGTGTTAAACTCAGCCAATCTTTGGCCGCGGTTTTAACCATCCCAGTTCCCTTCGGGTCCCCACGGGTTTACATGCCCAACTTTCCAGCGCCTTCAAGTTCGCAAGAACGACGCGATACCGAGATCCGCTCATTATTGGGCCATATTTTAACAAGCCGGTTTCTGACTGGCGAGTTTTAACTTTGGTCTTCTGTGAATGGCCAACGCGCCGAAGACCGCTTCCCAGACGACGACGAGAAATTTTTGGACTGGACTTTCTTGGTTCCGATATGCCAGGATGAGTTCATCTAATTGGAGAAATAAAATCTTTAGGATCATTCTTTACTGGATGAAACTGTTATAGTTCGCTCGGTTGTCAAATATTGGCAGTACCACGAATTTTTCCCCTTTTGATTGGGGGAGCAACCTTCCAAAAGATTTTAGACATATTTTAGGAGTTGAACCCCAATTACTGGCGGTTCTGCTTCCCTCTCGAGGATTTTCGGCTTCTTTTGACCGATACTTGGATTTATCCAAGCCCGCTCTCGGGACCTCGAGCTCTGTCGTCTCTGTCTACAGGTCTTATCACCTCTTATACGTTCTATTCAAAGAAAGTTAGATAAGGCAGCTTACTCTCTATGCTCTTGCATCTCTTAACACAAACGGAGGTGTCATTCAAGACAGGAGAGAGCGAACATGAATGATTTATTTCGTCGACCTTTTCAGAAGGTCCGAATGCCGGCCAGGGTGGGACTTTTTACCATCCCCTTTTACCCTTCGATTATCCGGTTCCGAAGTAAGCTACAATAGTTTCTTTACTTTGGGATTTCAATCATGACGACGAACATTTTAACAACTGCAAGTTGCTTTCATTTACAATGTTAGACACTCGCAGTCAGGGTTAAAATATACCGTCTGGATTGGTCATACGTATGGTGGTATTTTAGACTGAGAGAAAATAGAAGGATGGCTGTAAAGCGTCAAGGGATCTGAAGTTCATGCTTCATTCCTTCACTCGCTTTTACCCTAAACCTACTGCCTTCTTCTGCTCTCTCTCTTTTCTCCACGTCTCTCAAGATACCTACTACAATGACTACTCCGACCGTGGCTCCGTCACCTGTCTTTACATCAGCGGGATGTGAGACATACCCACAATACGGACCAGCCCGGAAACCCCGGACCAAGAGTGGGTCGACCAAATGGTGTTCTCCAGCAGAGTTACTGTTGACTCTCGCTAGCCCTAAGGACACTATTCTCCACCAACCTTCGGGCAACGGCGCCCAGTTCCGGTTTACCAGGGGCAGCTCACCTACGGGTGGACTTATGGAGGAGCCGCCTCCTCTCGAACTCGAACTCGCCGACACTGACACATCGACTCGGAGAAAGCGCCCCATATCCACTTTACCCTCCTCTCGGCTAATGGAATACCCTTCCATTCAGTTCGAAGGGTATGCCTCGGTTGGGTTTCCTACCATTTGCAATGATGACGGTCCCTTGGAGCCTGATTCAGACCTGGAAGACTCGCCATCGGCGCCTTCACCTACGCCTTCGAAACGAACGTGCTTCGTTCGACCCACTCCACCCTCAGAGTCGCGCCCGCCAAAGTTCCAACTTGCAGACGGCACTGAGTCTGGAAGTGCTTTGGACGAAAGCGTAGCGGTTAAGGCTGTTGCGGGATCTATCACCAGTGGCAAACCGGCTTCGGCTTTATCCCATGGCATGCATGGGCGCTTCTCGGTATACTCTCCGAGCCCAATATATTGCCCAGCAACAAATGGGACCTCTAGTCGCGATCCGTGGCCACAACCTGTTGACTCCGTTATGCAACAATCGCTTCGGGCATCGAAGAAATGGCGAAACCTTCTAGAGAAGTATCCTGAGTCGACGCGTGAACTTTTGTTCCGGCTCCCGTGGTTTACTGATCCAGCCAGCATTCAATCTTTTGATCCCAGCTCTCCAGCTCATTTCACCGGCTATTCTCCGAGTTATGTGTCGCGCGTTCGATGCAAAGCAGTCAGCCTTGACCTAACTTGGAGGGAGGTGGCCCTGGCACTTCATGCATCCACACCCCTGGATTTGGAAGACACGTTCTTCATAAGCGGAGGTCGCAAATTGGAGGCAACGGACACCGTCCGTGATTCACATTTGACAGCGTACTCTACCGTCAGTGTCAATTTTCGGAAACGAGGTGGGTCAACATCGCCAGCTCCTTCAGTCGAACATCTTTCAGATCATGATTCTGAGAATGGTTTCGAGCAAGTCGACGACGAAGGTGTGACCTTTTCTCCGGCGGTCCAAACACCGCCCCCTACGCCACGATTGGTACCAGATTCGATGACAACTCGATTGGTAAATGCCTCAGCAGCCGCCATCTCAGCCGCCACAGCCGACCAAAGTATTCAAGAACAACAGCCTCTTCACTCAGGTCTTTTTCGCAAGCTCGCAATTTTAATTTTCAAAGTGGTGAAGTAAGGAGTTAGGAGTCTGTAGCTCTTGAATACTTTGGTCGTCTGTAGTGTTTGGCACCAGCGACGCAGAGACAGGCGTAATGGAATTAGGAGTTAGGCTCAGCATCAGAGAGAAGTTCCATTCTTGACTTTTGCTAAACCTACCTCTCCCGTTTTCTTTCCCCTTTTAAAGAAAGCTTAACTGTGTCCAATCCAGACGCTGCCTCACCACATCCTACCCCAGAAACACCAGATGTTTTAGGTATGATTTCTTCAGTTTATAAGTAAAGAGAATGGTGGGGAGTTTTAGTGGACGACAGAGACCACGGGAACCGATTCTCTTTTCTTTGTTCTCTGAACATATTTTTACCATTATGTTTCATAAAGGACAGGGAGACACTACCGAATTGACAGATGAGACACGCGCTCTAATGCCACCCCATTTATTGGCTGCCATGGACAGCTATCTTCAAGGGACTTCCCAACTGCCAGACCTCGACTTGATCAAGATTCCTGCGAACGAGATCGTAGATCTTCTGTCCCAGGATGTGAACGAAGCTGAGATAGAGTCTCTGTTCGAGCCTCCGACTCCGAATCTCGGGAACGTATTTGTTGGCGCATCTGGAGTAGTACCACCCACATCAAAGGCACCAGTTAACACTCAAAACCTTTTGTTCATGGGAGGTGATCCTAGGGCTATGGAAGGCATTTCAAGTTTCGACGACGAGGCTGAAGTTGGTCCATCTGAATGGTGGGATCAATTGCTAGCAGCTGGTGTTTTACCGCCAGACGTAGTTGCTTCTGGAATTCGAGTCTCGGATGAAGTGCTGATGGGATTATTTCCTCAAGCAACCGCACCTGGGATTGCCTTCCGAGCGCCACCGGTTCAGCAACAACAAGTCCCACCACAGCAGCAAGAAGGATGGAGGGCAGCTGTGGCTCGAGATGCTCAACAAAATACGAGGCCCACAGGATGGTCCAGACCTTACCCTACCAGCTCACCACCTCCAGCCGCTCGCGCCATATCTGTAAATGTTTCCGGTCTGGATACCCCAGCTTACAATAGGGTCTCCCGAAGATCGGTGCCTCGGAGACGAGACTCTGAATTCGCCAATATGCATTCGACCCACCAATCCTCGGACAATGTAGGCCATCCAGGACGCGATGGCTCTGACAAAGATTCGTCTCCAGGAGGCCTCAGAGGAGGCAGTCGGTCACCTGGCACGTACCGTTTTCGGGGAGGAGACGTTCCGCCTTCTGGAGGAAATTCGCAGCGCCGATCTCCGCCTCCTCCACCTTCAGGAGGGTTTGCTCAGACTGTAGCCAGGCCAAGCCCCTCATTTTCCAAACTACGATCCACTTTCAAGTTACCCTCTTTTTCCGGAAAGGAAAGGGAGTGGAAGGATTTTGAGGAATCTTTGGATCGGTTTGTGACTGTGCACGGCCTGGGCCACGTGATGGATGTAGATTTCGACGTCACTGATCCACGATACTTCGAACAAAATCAGCTTTTCTACTATGCTCTTCAAGAATCAGTGGCTGGTTCCCACCGAGCTTCAGGATATTTCAAGTCCGCAAACAAATGGGACGGACATGGGGCGTACACAGCTGTCCATTCAGCTTACAATTTCATGGGCCCAACCACCGCTGCCCTCTTGTTGAAACAACTTACCGAGTTCAGAATCAAAGAATCCGAGACACACTCTGCNTTCGTCTTCAGGATGATTGAACTATTCGACGAGATTGAATGTGTCCCGGGAGACGCAGCTTATGTCTTCAATGACATGCAAAAGATCGGATATCTTCTTGCCGCCATTTCGCAAGAGCCAAGTCTAAAACAAATGCACTTGCACATTCAAACGAACTTATCTCGAGGCTCTATAACTTGGGAACAAGCGTGTGCTGATCTGGTTGTTCAATGCGACGATGCAAGGGCCCAGGAGGTGCTGACAAACGGTGGGGTTTCCAAATCGAAAACTCGACGGGGTTTAATTTCTTCACATGCCAAAGGTTTGAATGCAAAACACGATCCTACTTTGTTATGTATGGTCGCCGACTGCAAAGAGAAACGACACCGCGGTTTATGCCGGGAGCATTACACTCAGTTGGGAGCTGGAAAAGCCCAGTCTTTGAAACTTCGAAATTCGTGGGGAACGGTTACTTGGGACGCCACCAAGAACCAAGTCACCTATCCAGCTTCGGTCCCAGCCGACCGCATCCCTGGTTATGGCACTTCTGGTGCCAAGACCACCGCTTGAATGGCGGCACAGCCTGCACCATCGAACCAGTCCCCAATTTTTGTGGACTCAGGTGCAGGTCAAAGTGTGTTCGGTTCGACGGAGGCTTTTCTTGGAGGAAGCCTTCGACCCTGCGACATTCAAGTGGAAGGGATCGCAGGGAATATTTCGGTGACAAGCGTGGGAACGGTTAGACTGTTGGTTCAGACTCGAGAGGGGGAGCATTTAATATGCTTGTTTCACAATGTGCTGCGCTCCTCAGGATGCCACGATCTACTGTCGGTGTCCCAAATTCACTCAGGCACCAGTAATCACAAGGTGAAGTTTGACAATGGTTCACCCACAATAACCATTCATCGGAGAGGGCGCTCTCGACGTCGAGGAATTTACACCGTGGATCTTATCTTACAAGACGGGCTGTATGAGTTCCCTGGAACCCCACTCTCCGATAATGATTCTCGTCTAGATTCTTTACCTACCATTGAGATGACCCCATCAGGAATGTTTGAGCCGGTTCATACCACCCTTTGGTCTCGAAGGGTTTTGGTGGCCCCAGTCACAACATTGCCGCTTACATTTGGAGAGGCACTGTCGGAGCTTTCGTCATCTTTTGTGGCACCTGCCTCGATTCCACCATCACGACGGAAATACTGCCAGGGTGTTCCTGCCGACATGGCTGATCTTTCTGTGAGATTTATGGGCTCGGGCCAAGATCGGCTTTCTCACACTATCGAGGTGTCAAAAGGTTTGTCAAAGGTCCCAGGAAAGGTCCCTCCCATCATGTTCCCACAAGGAAAGATTAAGCGCGGGAAGGTTCCTCTCGTGTCGAAATCATTAGTCAAGAATCTTCACAAGGCAGCTATTGGGGAAGTGGTGTTCACCGACACTTTTCAGACCTCAGATGTGGCTTATAAATATGGTCAAGCTTTTGTCGATTATAGATCCAGATATGGCTGGGTGTATCCGATAGCGTCCAGAAAGCAAGTTGCTCTGTCATTTAGCACATTTTGTGCCAACCACTTTACCCCTGTGATTCTCATCCGAGATAACATCGGAGAAAACATCGGGGGCGAACTGATCGATGAGTGCCTCAGACTCTCCGTACAGAGCGCCTACATTTGCCCCCACACTCCTCAACAGGATTACGCTGAAGGGTACCTAGGCCGGGTCACTAGCATGGCCTCCTTCGCAATGGTGTATAGTGGAGCTCCACTGTTTATGTGGAGGTGGGCAATTGTAGCCGCAACTTTCCTCAACAACATTACAGCAAGTTGGTACTCGGAAGAAAAGATTTGGGCTCAGCCTTACCAGCTAATCCATGGAGAACCTTTCGCCGATTCTTCAATTGTAATGCCATGGGGCTGTGCTGTTTTGGTAATGCTTACTCCAGACGAGGTGTCAAAGTTCAAGTCTAAATGTGCTTTGATGATTTTGGCGCATTACGCCATTCAACACCCGTTGTACACTTATGCAGTGTATTCTCCTAAAACCAAGAGATTAGTGTACCGCCAGGACTGCATTTTCATCACTAACGTATTTCCGATGAGGAATGCCAGGACCGCAGCAGCAATGGATCCAGACGGGAACATCTTGGATGCTTACCAAATTAGCAGATCCCCTTTGAGCATGAGAGAGTCGGCACCCGCTGAGTTATCTTTTGGAGAATGGGATGGTGTGGAATTGCCACACTACGATGATCACACCTCCGGGGAGTGCGAAGAACCTGAGAATGAATGTGCTATAGCACCTGTTCCAACGGCAATACAGAGACCAGTGGATTGGCCTACTCGACTTCCTTCGCATCCTTTGTTTGGGGACTCTCTGGTGAAAGTCCCAACCCCTCCTTATTTGAACTTTACTTCAGATGCCAAATCAGTTAAGAAGGTTCGATTTTCTGAACCACCTACCGAAGATGATGCTCTCAGTGACGAACCAGATTTGGATCTTCAAGCTGCCTCTTTGGTTGGATCCCAATTTTTCGACGACGAACTCAAATGGTGTACTATCTCAGCGTGGGGCACTAACCATGGCTCGCATGTTTTGTTCTACGCTCCTACTGTTCCTAACCCAAAGTTCCCGGATGTTGAACATTCCTCTTTGGCGGAAGTACAAGCATGGATTCGGCGGTCTCCGGCTATTCCTGAATCCAGTGCATTAACATCCTCCAGGACCATTCGAAGATCCCCGCGCCTGGCACTTAAGTCTTCCATAAGATGGTATGGACCTCGAGTGCAAGTAGACCCCGTGCTATCCGGTCAACTTCAATCGAGAGCGCGCTTTGATCGAGGACCTCACCGGATGGCCCGCCTCGATAATCGACCTAAATCTCGAGATTCTAAGTCACTCTCTCAATTTCGAAGTTCAGGTTTCTCATTGCCAGCCAGCAAGAAGGTGCTCAAAGCTAAAACCAAAGAATCTTTGTACAAGTTTGGAGTTCAAGTGCCACGCACCGACCGAGAGGCCGAGACCTTCCCGGATGCCATCCGATGGAAGGCTGGAAGAGATTTAGAATGGCTACGCCTTAAACGAATGAACACCTTCGATGGATCATGGACGTTTTCAAAAATACAAGCTGAATTCCCAGGGTTTGAGAAGAAAGAAATCGGACATCTTTTCTACGTGTACGATTACAAATTCTCAGGGGAACGTCGGGTACGCTGTGTATACGATGGCAGCCGCCAAAGCCCAACCACCTACTCCGACACCTATGCTCCGACAGTGAGACCAGAAAGTATTCGGTTTTTCCACCTCTACAATGTTGAACATGGTCTCAGCATCGGGCAGTATGACGTTCCGTGCGCTTTCCTTCAATCAGAAGCGGATTGTGATATCTTTGTTTACCCACCGAAAGGCAACGGCGAACATCCTGGTCAAATTTTACGTCTTCGGAAGATGTTATATGGCGCAAAGCAGTCTGCCTATCTTTGGAATAAGAAATTGGACACTTTTCTTCGCTCATTGGGATTCGAGACTGGATCTTTAGACCCTTGCTTTTACAAAAGGAAAGAAAAGGGTTCAGATTTCTTCACTACAATCATTTTGCATTGCGACGACCTCAGGGTAGGTGCCACCCCGTCAGTTTTGAAGCAGATCAAAGATGCTTTATTTTCGGAATATGCTATTACGAGTGCCGATGGTACTCGATTTCTGGGCATGGATGTACATTATGATCTTCCCAAAGGAGTTCTCACATTTTCCATGGGTACCTACATCAAGTCCACTGTCGACCGTTTCGAAAAGTCCGACTCTTCTTGCTTCTTAGAGATAGTAGGATGCCTTCTTTGGGCAGTTCTATGTGTTCGAGGGCCTGAATTATTGCGTGTGAAAGATTTAGCTCGTCGGTCCCACTCTTTTACTCCTGAAGATTTTCAGGATGCAATGGCGGTACTTCATCGTCTAAATAAAGAACCGGATCTTGGGATTACCTTTCGAAGAGGCGGAGCTGGAAAAGAACGAATTCCGTCCGCCGTACGTCCGCAAGGCAGGGGAGTTTTAGATCCGGAACCATACCACGTTGGCTCATCAGAAATAATCAATGAACTTGGGGAGGATGACTTGTATCTAGCTCCAAAAGAACATTCTGAACTTGAAGACTTGGACGCAAACAAGGACAGGGTAGTTTCGAAACTGTTTACCATGGTGGCATATACCGACGCTTCATTTGCAGTAGGTCCCAAGAAACAATCTATCTCTGGATGGATTGTGATGGTCAACGGGGTTCCTATGGTATGGGGCTCACTTAAGCAAACGGTAGTAGTTGATAGCTCCTGTTCCGCAGAATATGTGGCCGCTTCCATCTGTATGAAACAAGTTAAGTCTGTGGAAGCAATGATATCATTTCTGGATATCAACTGCTCCAGGCCCTACCCTGTCTACACTGATTCGCAGGCATGTAAGTTCATAGGGGATAATACCACGAAACTTGGACGGGTCCGACATCTAGATATCAGGACTCACATGGTGCGATGCTACATTTCTCTTGGGGAAGTGGAATTAATTTGGTGCTGTACTGAAGAGGAGCTAGCAGACATATTTACTAAGATAGTATCATCAGCCCAAGACGACCGACTGGCGCATCGCTTTTACAACGATTGTATATTTTCTTGAACAGTTAACTTTAAGATTTTATTTTCTTGAACAGTTATCTTTAAGATTTTTATATTTTGAAACGGCAACGCGAAGGAGGTCAGATTTATAGTATACTAAACCAATAATGGTTGGTTTGGCGTAACTAGGGGAGTGTAAGAATATTAGCTATGTACCGGGTTAACCAGGACTACGGTCTATAACATATCCGGTCAATATCCCGGGGAGAGTAGGAGCTAAGATTCCGGGAGGTACAGGGCAGGCAGCTCGGTAGCTAAACGGCCGTTACATGCACGGTCGCAGTAAGAGGACTACAGGGATAAAGTACAAAGGTGAACCTTCCAAAGGGAGGATTAACCTTAGACCGTAAACCTTAAGGATAAGGAACTGCGAGCACTAAGTAACAGAGAGATCTTCAACTACAAGGCATAGATCTAACAAGAAGGAATCGGGGCTAGCTTCCGGGGAGTAACAGCACGTGCATGCGCCCTACCGGCATTGCATAGAGGCACCGTAGCACAGCACGGGGCGCACGGCGCACACGGCGCGGTGCTCACACACCGGGGAGCTACAGCACGGTGCAGTGCATTATTCCTGAAACTACAGCGCTGCGCGCACGGAGCGGATCACATGCAGATGAGCTACAGCACGGCCTTTAACTAAGAGCACGGGGAGCACGGCGCAGTGCGCATTCCGGGGAGCGACAGCACGGCCCAGCATNCTACCCGCTTGCATCAGCACGGCACGCACGGCGCCGTGCNTACACCCCAGCGCACTATTCACCGGTAACAGCACGGCACGCACGGCGCCGTGCAGTTGCCTGGGAACTACAGCACGGCGCAGTGCTCTACCGTNCCCCTGCTACTCCCAGATGACAAGCACTACACGCACGGCGCCGTGCACCCTCAGAGTGACCGGAGCACGNCGCAGTGCGCTACTNCGCACAAGCGCAGATCGATGCGCGCACAAGCNAGAGCACAGCAGGGCACATCAGGGCGCACCGACATTAGGGCGCAACAAGACACACACTNGGGGCTAGGAAGCACGGCACACTTGGGCACGAGTAGGGCGCACTAGGCGCAAGGCAATAGGCCTNAGGTTCTACGGTCATTTAGAATCGAGGGGCCATTTAGACTGAAGTTAAAACTCAGCCAATCT
>JGI24538J26636_10000571_pt1 | contig 10445 bp, 17 predicted proteins | sample SouAtlMetagenome_FD_26636 | JGI IMG/M metagenome (IMG submission 26636) | reverse complement strand
TCTCGGTAAGATAGTTGAAATACCTGCGACTATAGATAGTGAAGGAGAAGAATCAACACCTCCTGTATATTATAGTGGAGTATTTTATGACCTAATGACTACAGAAGAATATGACTTTGGAATTAACGAGATATTTCCTACAGATAGTAAACACTCTTTCTTAGGTTACGAAAAGAACGCTGATGGAATAGATGTAGACCCTGATGAATTAATAATAGAATAAAATGAAGAATAATTTACTTTCAATAGATTTAAGCAGTTCAGCAGCTCCAAAAGTACAAGAAGTTAGAGGACGTGATTATATAGAATACTCGGATGAAGACGGACTATGGAAGAACCTATACCCAAACTTCTTAATTGATCTATATTACAACTCAAGTACCCATGCGGCGATTATCAATTCCACCTCAGAGATGATTGCTGGTTCTGATATTGTAATTGATTCAGACGATACTAATTTAGATGCTTTTGTTAAGTTAAAGAAGTTCCTAAGAAACGCTAATAGTAATGAAACTTTACATCAAGTAATTAAAAAAGTAGCTTTTGATTTTAAACTACAAGGAGGGTACGCTTTACACGTTGTCTACAACCAAGCAAGAACAGAAGTAGCTGAAGTGTACCATGTGCCTGTAGAACGTGTAAGAGCAGGAAAACCTAATGAATTTGGCAAAGTGGACACTTACTATATAAGTTCTGATTGGAGCAACGTAAGGACACACAAGCCTTATCCTGTAGCTGCATTCAATACTAATGATAGAACTTCAGGTAGTCAATTAATATATACAGGCTCTTACAGTCCTAACATGGATATATATTTCACGCCTGACTCTTTAGCTGGTAATAATTGGGCTTTAATTGATTCTAAAATCTCGGAGTATCATTTGAATAATATCAATAACGGATTCTCAGGAAGTTATATGTTTAGCTTCAATAATGGAATACCTACACAAGATGAAAGAAATAAGATTGAAAGCGGTATAAAAGCAAAACTAACTTCAGCAGCTAATGCAGGGAAGTTTTTAATGTCATTTTCAGATGATAAGACTAGAGCACCTGAAATACACTCTTTAAACTCTGCTGACCTTTCTGAGCAATACATAACTTTACAATCATTAATAGTACAGAATATCTTAACGGCTCACAGGGTAACCTCTAAAACGCTTTTAGGAATAGACTCTGCTGATGGATTCTCTAGTACAGCTGATGAGCTTGAAACGGCTGCTAGTTTCTACCAAAACCAAGTTATAATACCATTCCAATTAAACATATTAGGAACGCTACAAAAGATATTTGCGGTCAATCAAATGGATTTGCCTGTTAGCTTTGTACAACTTAAACCTATTACAGTCCAATTTGATTCTGATACACGAAAATCAGTTATGACGGATGATGAAATAAGAGAGGAATTAGGACTTCCTAGCTTAACAGTAGAACAAGAGGAAGAAAACTTATCTACTGAGCTATCAGAAGAAATAGTAGAAAAGACTGAACTAGATTCTTTCATTGAAGAATTTGGAGAGGATATGTCAGACGAATGGGAACTTGTAGAAGAAGAAGTAGTAGACGGAGAACACCAAGACTTTAACTATGAAGAAGTATTAAACGAACTAGCAGGAGAAAAGATTCAACTAGCTTCAACAGGTAGAGCTATTCCTGGACGTAAGTCAGAGCAAGACGGACTATCTAAAAAGTCTTTTGATTACTTTAGAGTTCGTTATGTTTATTCTGAAGATAACTTTTTAACGAGTAAGTCAGGAGAGAAAAGAGAATTTTGCAGAAAAATGATGGCTGCAAAGAAACTTTATCGTAAGGAAGATATTATCAATATGGGTAAAATAGAAGTCAATGCAGGTTGGGGAGCAAGAGGTGCTAATACTTATTCTATTTGGTTAGCAGACCAACAAGATTGTTGTAACTCATTGAATAACAACAGATTAGACTTGTATAAGGGCGGTGGGAACTGCCATCATTTCTGGAGCAGACGTATCTTTAAAACTGTAATAGGCGAGTCTAGAACTACTAAGATTGAAGACGCTGATATGATAGGTTACACAAAGGCTAAGTCAGAAGGCTTTACAGCTCAAAAGAATGATAATTTAGTTGCAACACCACCAAAGAAAATGAAAAATAACGGATTTTTAAAACCTAGAAGCTAATGTCATACGTCCTTTTTATATCAGAAGAAAAACTAAAAGACTCTACAGCTATAAACTTAAATGTAGATAATTCTATTTTACTTCCTTATGTTTTACAGAGTCAAAAACTATATGTTAAGACTAAACTAGGCACTGATTTATACGAAAAACTAGAGGCTTTGATTACTGCTGGAACGGTTGGTTCTGCGGGTAACGAGGCTTATAAGACTCTGTTAGATGATTACATAGGTTCAATGTTGCCAAATTACGCTTTATACCATTGCATTCCATTCCTTAGATTTAAAGTAGAAAACGGAAACATCTATTCTAAAAGTTCTGAAACAGGAACAGCTATAACTACTGAAGAAAGCCAACACCTAAGGGAAGAAGTTTTAAATACAGCACAATATTTTACAGAAAGAATGATTGACTACATTTGTAATAATTCAACTCTATTTCCTGAATACACGACAAATAGCGGATCAGATGTAGATCCTTCAAAAGATGCATACTTTAATGGATTACACTTATAATGAAGAAACACTACAAGCCAAAAACTATTAATATTATTAAATTAAAATCTTACTTAGATAAGAAACCAAAGACAAATGAACGACACACTACAAGTAGGAATAGCTAATACAGCGGCAATAGCTTTTAGCATTACACAAGTTAATCAAGTATTAACTCTAGTATCTCTGACTCTAGCAATAGCTTATACAATATATAAATTTGTCAAATTTGAAGAACAACAAGATTAATCTATTAATAGAACGTGAAGACTTTACAGTTCAATCTACAATAGGAACTTTATACCTTAATGGTGGTAGGATTTGCGACACCTTAGAAAACTCTTGGCAAGATAATAAAGTCAATATTAGTTGCATACCTGAAGGCGAGTACTCTGTAAGACTAAGAACGGCCAGAGAGTCAGCTTCAAGGGATTATTTACATCTATTAGTTGAAGACGTTGAGGGTAGAACGTACATACTTTTCCATATCGGAAACCTCCCAACGCACACAAAAGGTTGTGTATTAGTGGGCTTGACTAGGGGTAAAGACGTTGTTAATAACTCTAAGGTTGCAATGGACTTACTTATAAAAGAAATTCTTACTTTAGGCGGCACAAATATTAAATTAATAATTAAAAAAAAACGTAAAATGAGAAAATGGCTAATTTATCAAACACTAAGAAAAATGGTGTCAAGTAAAAAATTCCTTTACACTGTTATAGGAATAATCGTACAACTATTAAGCGACAACTGGGGAATAGATCCTGAAGTATCACAAAACATTCTTTATTCTTTAGTGGCTCTAGTTATCGGTCAGGGAATAGCAGATGTTGCTAAGAAATAATCGGTACAGATTAAAACCTAATGAAGTAGAAGTAATTAAGAAAATGAGGGAAGCTGAAACTAGAAACATTCTAGTTATTGGCGACCTTCATGAACCTTTCTGCTTAGAGGGTTATCTTGAATTTTGTAAAGAACAATACAAGATTCATAATTGCAATCAAGTTATCTTTATTGGAGATATTATTGATGCTCATGGATTCTCTTATCATGAACCTGACCCTGATGGTATGTCTTCAGGACTAGAACTTGAAACGGCTATTAAGAAAATAGCTAAATGGTATGAGGCTTTCCCTGTTGCTGATGTTATGATAGGTAACCACGATAGAATGGCTAGTCGTAAGGCTATGTCAGGTGGTATTCCTGCAGCTTGGATAAGGTCTTACAATGAAGTATTAGGAACTCCTAATTGGAATTGGACTGAGTCTGTTATATATGATGACGTACTATATGAGCATGGAGAAGGAGGTCAAGCAGCAGCCAAATCTAAGAACAACTTGATGTCTTCTGTTTGCGGTCATACTCATACACTAGCTTACGTTCAATGGTTCGTTGGTAAACGCTTTAGAGTCTTTGGTATGCAAGTTGGTTGTGGAGTAGATTGTACTACTTATGCAGCAGCTTACGCTAAGAACTTTAAGAAACAATCAATCGGTTGTTCAGTAGTTTTAAATAACGGAACTTTACCAATTAATCTATTGATGCCGTTGTAGGGGTTATATATGCGTTCTAAGACACTTTAACCACAAGTACAACCTAATACACTAGACAGGACTTAAAACCTCTTGTTTAGTGTTTTAGTATATACCTATCTGATAATTGTTAATTGTTAATAACTTTGTAAATAAACTTGTTAATAATTGTGTGAGTAACTATTTTGTTGTATGTTTGCACCATAATTAATCAATACAATATTATGAAAAACTTTAAGGTTACAAATTTAAAAAGCAAAGTAGTTCACTATCTGAACGAAAGCGAAACAAAACAATTCTTTACTAGAAATTCTTTAGGGAACTATAAAAAGGAAAACGTACAGACTCTAAAAAGAGAAAGTGATATTAAGTTATACGATAATATACTTTTCACACTTGGTTCTTTTATCGTATTTTACGTTCTAATTTTTGCAATGTGTTATACTTTTTCTTTTATTGACTCTTTAATATTTTAAAAATGGAATTACTAAAAACAATAAAAGTGAATGAGGTAGTAAACAATATTACTACGTCAGTATTAGATGGTACTATAAACCCATTAGAAGCTATTGTAAGCCTTAAAAAGCTAGAAGAGATAGTAAAGAAAGCAAAAGCTAGTATAAACGAATCAGTAATAACTGAAGCTGCTAAGTATGGTAAAACTTTTGTCTATGCTGATGCAGAGATAACTAACAAGGCTAGTGCTGGTCGTTATGACTACTCAAATATCATTGAGATAGTTTCAAAGGAATTAGCTTTAAAGGCTTTAAAAGACAAACATAAGGCTGCATTAAAAGTTGATGTAATTGACTTGGATACAGGCGAACTAATACAAGCACCAATTTACAAAGGGGGTAAAGAGATTATCTCTATTAAATTAAATAAAGAAATATAATGAAAGCAGAAAAAAAACAGGACTATTTAATAGCTATACAAAGCGAATTAAAAGCACCTAAGAACCAATTTAACAAATTCGGTAAGTATAAGTATCGTTCGGCAGAAGACATCTTAGAAGCCGTTAAACCACTTTTAAATAAGTATGGTTGTTACTTAACTATTACAGAAAAGACTGAGGAGAAAGCAGGAATATTAGTATTAACTTCTAAAGCTACTATCTCTGACGGAGAAAGAACTATCTTTGTGGAGGCTCAAGCAGGTATTAATCCGAATAGAAAAGGAATGGACATAGCACAGTCTTTTGGAAGTTCTAGCAGCTATGCAAAGAAATACGCTCTAGGTAACTTATTCTTATTAGATGACACTAAAGACGCTGATAGCAATGCAGTAAACGAACCTATTGCTAAAGTATCTCAAAATATTAAAATGAACGGCAGGGTTTTAGAAAACTTATTAAAAGGAATATCAGAAGGAAAAGCTGAAGATGTAAAGGTAGCAATGAAGAAGTATTCAATGACTAAAGACCAAGAAAATGCATTGAATGTAATGATTAACACAAATACAAAATAATTATGGAATTTAAAGGAACAAAAGGAAATTGGGAGGTAACATATACTTGTGAACTTGAAACATCTATTGCGTGTGGAGATTTAAGAATAGCAGAGGCTAAGCATTATGAAACTCTTAATGACCCAATAGAAAAAGAGGGCAAAGCAAACGCTAAACTAATAGCAGCTGCACCTGACTTGTTAGAGGCTTTGCAGTCTATATTGTTAAATGGTCATTCTAAAAAATCAATACTTAAAGCAGAGAAAGCACTTATAAAAGCATTAAATTAAACAATAACCGAGAAAAGTCCTACTCAATAATTATAGGCGAAATAAGAATGGATGTAAAAGGAACAGTAACAAGAATAGAATCAGTAGAGTCAGGAACTTCTAAAGCTGGAAAAGAATGGAACAAGCAAGTAATTGTAGTAGATACAGGAGCAGAATATAATCCTGAGATTGCAGTACAAGCGTTCGGAGATGACAAAATTAAACAATTGAGTAAACTATCAGTAGGAGATGAGGTTTCAATTCTTTGTAATGTATCTTCAAGAGAGTACAATGGAAAATACTTTCACAATATTGATGGGTATATGTTTTCTAAAAATACTCGTAAAGCAAATGCTGAAGTAGTAGTAGAAGATGAATCTGACGATTTACCATTTTAAGATGACTGATAAACAAAACTTTAAAGACCTTTGCAACCTTACTACTGAGTTAGTAGGGTTGCCTAAAGGCTCTCTTTCCAAAAGGTCTAGGGAACATAAATATCAAATACCAAGAGCTGCAATTTGCGTAATAGCAAGACAGGAAGAAGGTATAAATAAATATGTTATAGGTGCAGGAATTAAAAGAGATAGAACCAGTATAAATCATTATGAGAAAAAGCACAAGTCAGACTATAAGACTTTTCCTGCATATCGTAAGGTATTTATAGATCTATACATAGCTTACTGTAGTCATAAGAAACAAAAGCTATACTTTAAGACTCAAAAGGATTTTCAGGACTTGTTAGATAAGAACAACATAAAGTCAAGTACAACGTACAATACTGAATTAGTATTAAGGTCAGGAGATTTCTATGTAGTTTTACAATTATCACACCAAGACTTCTATAATGTCATAGAAATTATTAAGTTTGCACTCAAAGAACATCATTATGAATATAAAGTAATCTAATGAAAGAGCAACCAAATTACTACGCAATACTATCAGCAGAAGTTAGATATGACAATAGGCTAAAGGCTAATGTAAAGTTATTATACGCTGAGATAACTGCTTTGTGTAATATGAATGCTGAATGTTTTGCTAGTAATAAATACTTTGCTGAATTGTATGGTAAAAGTAAAACATCAATATCAATTTGGATAAGTGAATTGGTAAAATATGGTTACATTAAAGTACACTATACTTACAAGGAGGGTACTAAAGAAATCTTAAATAGGTATATAAGTATTCTTAAAGGGGGTATACAAGAAAACTTAAACACCCCCTATAAGAAAACTGTAAAGAGTAATACTACAAGTAATAATACTATGAATATTAATACTAAGGGGAGATTTTTAAAACCAACAATAATTGATATTAAAAAATATTGTACAGAAAGAAAAAATAATGTAGATTGCGAAACATTCTTTGACTTCTATGAAAGTAAAGATTGGTTGATAGGTAAAAACAAAATGAAAAATTGGAAGGCTTGCGTAAGAACTTGGGAGAAAAGAAATAAAATTAATAATAACGATAGAACTACAGCACATAGATTTGAAGAAGATGAAGACTATGGGGATGGAGTTCTTTAAAAAAAATAATTATGAGAACAATAGAAGACACGTTTAAATTAGAAAACTTCCTTCAACCTAAGATGTACAATAGGTACAGACTAGGAACTAAAGAAGAACTAAAGGAAATGTTTATTAAGGCTTTTAAGCACTACGACCAAACAGTAGATGAATATGTACACCTACCAGCTTATGACGAGATTATAGACTGGATGGTAGACACTAAAGGCAGAGGGTTAATTTTAATGGGGACTTGTGGACTAGGTAAGTCTACTATCTTAAATTACGTTCTTCCTGCAATTTTTTACGTTAAGGTAAGGAAAAACTTGAAAAGCATATCGGCTAAAGACTTGGGAGTTATCGAGAAAAGTCCTTCTCCTTTTATTATCATTGATGACTTGGGTACTGAAAGTATTAAGAATGATTACGGAACTAAGATTGATGCAGCTGTTGATGCTATAGCCTATGCAGAGGATAGTTCAAAGACTTTACTAATAACAACTAACTTAGGTAAGATTGGATTAGAAAAGAGATACGATAAACGAACCTATGACAGATTAAAAAAATGTAGAAGTGTAGTTATATTAGGCGAGAGCTTTAGAAATTAAAGATATGAAAAAAACAATCAGTAAATTAAAAAAAGAGTTAGACAAGTGGTTTAGTCTTTACATAAGACTGAGAGAGGCTAACGAATACGGCTATGTACAATGCACAACTTGTCCTACAGTAAGATTCTATAAAGACGGAATGCAGAACGGACACTTCCAAAGCCGTAAACACATGGCTACAAGATTCCATGAGGTAAATTGTTCTACCCAATGTATAAAATGCAATATGTTTAGTCAAGGCGAACAGTATAAATTCGGATTAGCTATTGACTCCAAACATGGAGAGGGAACAGCAGTAGAATTAGAATACTTAGCTAGAACAACCTTTAAGATTTCAAGAGCTGAGTATGAAGAAAAGATTACTTACTATAAAGACCTTGTTAATAACTTGAAAGCTGAAAAGGGATTAGATTAAAAAGTTTACTATCTTTGCAATATGACAGAACCAATTTACGCAAATCAAGAACACCGAGTTATAATAGAAAGTTATATAACCATGTGTAAAGAGTTCGCAAAGGATGTAGGAACGATTGACAGATACGAAAACTATTTAGAAGTCCTAGACATTATAATTGAATACTCAAACGCATACGGAGCAACACCTAGAGAAAGTAATTGGTGGGATTGGTTAATGATAATACCTATTAACTTATCTGTAATGACAAACGGATATTTCGCAGGAATAGAAACAAAGAAGAACGCAGCAGTCGTTAGGTCATATCGTTTAATATTAAATGAACTTGTACAAGATACTGTAAATAAAATTGATGGACTTGAAACTATAAAGGAATGAAAGAAATATACAAAGAGATTTCAAAGCTAACCCCTAAGTTTAGGACTATGGCTTACGGACTTAATACTGATGAAAATGAAGTAAATGAGGCTGTACAGGAATTAATGTTATATTTACTACAAGCGAACCCTGAAGTTATAAAGAAAATTTACGATAAGGATGGAGTAGAAGGAATTACAAAATACGGAGCAGTAGCATTAAGACGAGCTTTAACAAGTCCAAGAAGTAATTACTATTATAAGTACAGGAAATATTACACACACATAGATAGCTTAACAAGTGAAGTTACTTATACCGAAATGGAGTCAGGGGAAGAAAAGCCAGGCAAACACCTTTATAACCTCCCTAACGACATAGTAGATAATTATCAATGGACTAGCCTAGAAAAGATAGATAGTGCATTAGATAGCTTCTCTTGGTACGACACAAAGGTCTTTCAGTTGTACTACTATGAGAATAATACTTTAGACTCACTAGCTGCGAAGACAGGAATAAGTAGGAACAGTCTATTCACAACAATAGATAAAGTAAGGGAGCAATTAAAACAAAAGCTAAGTGAATAAATACTTTGTATCTAAAGAAGTTTATAAGGATAGAATGAATATCTGCAAGGGATGTAAGTATTACTTTAGTCCTACAGGAAATTGCCGAAAGTGTATGTGCTTTATGTCTGTTAAGTCTTGGATTGCACCCTTAGGATGTCCTAAAGACTATTGGCTTAAAACTACTGACATTGAAACAATAAAAGATTTATCAGAAATACCTAGCGAATTAATAAAAGAAATTGTAGATTTGTACCCTAACTTAAAGACTGGAAGGGCTAAAGACCAAGAGACTAAAAAGAAAATGATTGAACTATATAACACGATCTATGGAAGTAATTACTCAGTAACCACAAGTTGTGGGAGTTGTATCTCAGCTTGTTTTGATGGAATAAAAAAGATATATAAAGAATACTCTAATGAACAAAACTAATTAATAAAGGGTAAGACCTACAAAAGCATTTAATTAACATTAGAGGAGTAGAGGGGGGGTATGGCTACCTCCCCAACACAAACTAAAAAGAAATGGAAATAATAATATCAGATGCAGGAGATGAACAAGAAGGAATGTATATAACTTCAATATTATAAGTGCATTTAAAGGCTAAAGTGCAATCATAGTATGTAAGTAGATATAATAGAGGTAAGCAGTAGTTGTTTTAATTATTATCACTACTTAAAATGTTTGGAATGTCAATAGATGCATATAGACCTAAATAAAAAAACAATAAAGGTAAAACCAATGATAAAGAATGTAAATGCATATAATAAGTCCAGTTTTTTAACTAATATACTGGACAAAAGTAAACGGATAGGTTTACAATAATTAATAAAAGTAAACTTGTAGGTTTACTAAAACAATAGATATGGGTAATTACTTAGATGGATATGAAAAAGAATTATGCAGTAATTGTAATATTAAAAGAACTAAAGAGGGTTTTGATGGTTGCTTAGGTTTTTTAGGAAAGTCAGTCTCTAATGCCTGTTGTGGACACGGAGAAGATAGAGAGGCTTATATACAATTTAAACATAAACATTCTAAAAAAGAACCTAATAGGTATAGAATTGCAGGTAAAGTAGCGTTAGATTGGGTTGAAAAA
>JGI24538J26636_10000568_pt1 | contig 10507 bp, 8 predicted proteins | sample SouAtlMetagenome_FD_26636 | JGI IMG/M metagenome (IMG submission 26636) | reverse complement strand
ACGTTAGATTGGTTCTTTGGCAAGTCGAATGTGATTCCAAAATCATTACTGCTGCTCATATACTTAATTTTACTGGTTATTATTTTTATTCTGCGTTGTCCAAAAAGTCTTTTACTCTTTCGGTTAGTTTTTCTAAAAATCCGCCGTTATTTCTCTTAACGGGTTCTGGAATTGGAGTTTCTTCGTCTTCCGCTTCACTGTCGTTGTTTTCCGGTATGTCAGTGAGTGTTTTTTCTTGACGCATCAAGCTGTCCATAACCAACCCTACTGCGGTGGCGTACATTGGACTTGTAATGTCACTATCACTATCTCCTGCCAAATGCTCATTTGGATACCCAACTCTGGTGTCCATTCCCGTGATATATTCTACCAATTGCTTTAAGTGCTTTAGCTGACTTCCGCCGCCTGTGAGTACAATTCCAGCAATTAATTTTTTCTTTTGTTCTTCGTGACCATAATTTTTAATTTCAACATACACCTGCTCTATAATTTCAACAACTCTCGCGTGTATTATTTTAGATAGGTTTTTGAGTGTAATTTCTTTAGGGTCTCTCCCTCTCAAACCAGGGATGGAAACAATCTCATTATCTTTATTTTCTCCTGGCCAAGCGGATCCAAATTTGATTTTCAATAACTCTGCTTGCTTTTCTATAATCGAGCAACCTTCTTTGATATCTTCAGTGATCACATTACCTCCAAATGGAATGACGGCTGTATGTCGAATAATGCCGTCTTTAAAAACAGCTAAATCTGTAGTACCACCCCCAATATCTATCAAGGCAACTCCGGCTTCTTTTTCTTCTTGGCTCAGTACAGCATTTGCCGATGCCAATGGCTCAAGGGTAATCCCTTCTAAGTTTAAGCCTGCTGTTTGTACGCATCGACCAATATTTCGGATGGAAGATACCTGACCAACAACTACATGAAAATTGGCCTCAAGACGCTCGCCATACATGCCAATAGGCTCTTTTATTTCGGCTTGTCCATCTACTTTGTAATCCTGAGGTAAGACATGAATAATTTCTTCTCCTGGCAGCATTACTAGTTTATGAACTTGATTAATAAGGCGATCAATATCTTCTTCATTAATTACTAATTCAGAGTTTTCTCTAGTGATATAATCACTATGCTGAAGGCTGCGAATGTGCTGGCCTGCAATCCCTACAGTAACCTCCCCGATTTTTAGGCCTGAATCAGACTCAGAGTCAGAAACAGCTTGTTGGATAGACTGAATAGTTTGCGTGATATTGTTCACGACACCTCTATGCACTCCAAGACTTTTAGACTTTCCAATACCAAGTATTTCAAGTTTATCATACTCGTTTTTACGACCTATCATAGCCACAATTTTTGTGGTACCAATATCTAATCCTACTGAAATATTTTGAGCTTCCATACTATTATTTTTCTGTGCAAACAACTTGATTCTCAAACTGTAAATTCACGCTTTTATAAACATCTAACATATTATCTTTTTTTGCTTTCTGATAAAATGCTTTTAAATTTCTTAACTTTATTTCCAAGTTATCTAGATTTCCCACTAAAATCTCAAAATCTAATAACCTCATTTTTAAACTAATTTCTTTATTTTCGTTCTGAAAAATTTCAGTGATGTACATTTTTAAAAATGAATCATTGAACACCACTGACGCGACTTTGTAAACTGACTCTAAATCTTCATGATCCAAAACCCCATACACCAATGGAACACGTGCGCTATGATCAGAAGACAATGGCATTCTAAAACCGTCTTCATCAATATAAAATACGTCACTAGAATGAACCCTAGCGATGGGACATTTTTGCTCAACCTTAGCCCTAACTTCTCCATTTACAGTTAGATACACCTGAGCAGACTTTATCATGTCGTTTGACTCTAGTAAAAACTCCATCTCTTTCAAATCTATATCTTCTTTTGGTAAAAAATATAGTTTTTCTTGACTTTGTATTAACAATTTATTAACCATTTCGGACGTAATAAAAACGTTATCCTCACCTGTAAACTCAACATTTAAACTAGACACTGGGCGGTTGTTGTTTTTGAAGGATGAAAAGGCATACAAAAACAACACTAAACCCAGCAAAAACAGCCCTTTAACTAAACTCCAATTAATACGCATAACTCAGTTTTTCTTTTAATTCAGTTACTTCAACACTAATATCACCAGCTCCAATGGTAATAAAAACCGGATACCCCAAATTCTTTATCTCCCCTACTATCTCAGATTTAGAAATTAATTTTTTTATTGGACTTTTAATTTTCCCCAATAACCACTCAGAATCAACTCCCGCTATAGGAAGCTCTCTTGCTGGATAAATTTCTAACAAAAAAGTGGCATCAAATTGAGACAAGCTCGTTGCAAATTCATCAATAAAATCTTTAGTTCTACTAAACAAATGTGGCTGGAACACCACGGCTACTTTTTTAGATGGATACATCTCTCTCACTGCTTGATGTACAGCATTTATTTCTGTCGGATGATGCGCATAGTCATCAATAAATACAAAATCCTCTGTTTTGATTTGATAGGTAAAACGTCTTTGAACTCCTTTATAAGACTCCAACGCTTGAACTAAGCCNGAAACNGGACACCCAAACTCAAGCGCCATCGCCATGGCCACCAATGCATTAGATATATTATGAATTCCGGGAAGACTAAAATGTATGTTTTGTATTAACTCTGAAGGAGTTTGTATGTCAAAACAGTAAACGCCCTTTAAAATACGAATGTTTAACGCACTATAATCGGCTTGCTCATTAACGCCGTAAGAAATGCCCTCAAAAGGCAATCCTTTTTTGATAAATAATTTACCAGAAGATTTTATTTTTTTAGCAAATTCTTTAAAAGTTACCTGCATGTCCTCAGCGGAGCCATATACATCTAAGTGATCTGCATCTATGGATGTAATACAGGCAAAATCTGGGCTGAGTGTTAAAAAAGATCGATCGAACTCATCAGCTTCAACTACTGAAATTTCTGTACCTCGCTGTATGAAATTTGATTGATAGTTTTCAGAAACACCCCCAACAAAAGCAGTTATTTTTTCGTTATTCTGATACAACAAATGAGCCAAGATACTAGTGGTGGTTGTCTTGCCATGTGTACCAGCTACTGCCAAGCATAGTGTGTTTTTAGTTACTATACCCAACACTTCCGATCGTTTAAGCACTTGAAAACTATTGGATTTAAAATAATTTAAAAGTTGGTTAGTCTGCGAAACCGCCGGCGTAAAAACCACCAAAGTTTTCAATGGATCTGTAAATGATTCATGAATATTGCTAGAGTTGGCTTCAAATTGAATACTAATTCCCAAGTCGATCAAAGAATCTGTAGCTAGTGAAGGCTTTTTATCGTAACCACCAACTATTTTACCCACAGACACAAAGTACTTTGCAAGCGCACTCATTCCAACACCACCGATGCCAATGAAATAAATGTTATGGATAGATTTTAAATTCATTTAGTTAGTAATTTTTCAATTTCATCAACAATTGTTTTTGTAGCCCCTCTTAAAGCTAATTTTTTTATATTTTCTGACAATAATTCTTGCTGAGATTCGGAACTAAAAAGCTCAGAGAATTTTGTTTCAAAAATTAAATCTAACTCCTTCTCAGCTATTAGTATAGCAGCTTTATTTTTGGTTACTGCATTGGCATTTTTAGTTTGATGATCTTCAGAAACATTTGGAGATGGAATAAAAATAACTGGCTTTCCAACGACACAAAGCTCAGAAACTGAACTTGCCCCAGCCCTTGAAATCACAAAGTCAGCTGCAGCATACGCTAAATCCATTTTATTAATAAACGCATGAACTTGCACTAAATCACTGGAGTTATATTTACTGTAATCTTCGGAATATAATTTCCCACACTGCCAAACAACCTGAACCCCTAAAGACTTAAAGTAGTCTAGCTTAGACTCGATAAGCTGATTAATGCGACGCGCTCCNAGACTTCCACCCAATACTAACAGCGTTTTTTTATCAGTTTCTAAGTTAAAAAAGGAATAAGCCTCATCCGTTTTCTGCTCCAAATCTAAAAGATCTTGTCGGACTGGATTCCCACTTAGAATTATTTTGTTATTTGGAAAAAACCTATCTAGACCCTGATAAGCAACACAGACCTTATTAACTCTTTTTGATAATAATTTATTTGTAATTCCTGGAAATGAGTTTTGTTCTTGAATGAGCGTTGGCACTCCCCTCATTGAAGCCACTTGTAATACAGGACCACTTGCAAAACCACCTGTTCCAATTACAATATCGGGTTTAAAAGCACCTACAATTTGAATGGATTTAAGTAAACTAAAAATTAACTTAAATGGAAATAATAAATTTTTAAACGTTAGCCTCCTTTGAAATCCAGAGATCCATAAGCCAACAATTGAATAGCCCGCCTGCGGCACTTTTTGCATTTCCATCTTATCGCTTGCGCCTACAAATAAAAATTCAGTTGACGGAAATCGTAGCTTCAATTCATTAGCAATAGCTATAGCAGGGTAAATATGCCCCCCCGTTCCACCACCTGATAATATGACTTTATACGACTTCATTATAATGCTTCGCTTAATATTTCTAATGGATGCTGCTCATCCTCTTCTTTAATTTTATCTTCATGTCTTTTCGCACTCACACTTAACACAATACCCAATGCTAAACAAGTTACCCATATTGAAGTTCCACCACTACTAATAAGCGGCAACGTTTGCCCAGTTACAGGAAACAGCTGTACAGCAACCCCCATATTAACAAGCGCTTGAAAAACAATTGGAATTCCAACACCAATAGCCAATAGCGTCCCAAAAACAGAATCTGACTTTTGAGCAACAATTACTATCCTAAATAGCAACCACAAATAAAGGAACAACAAAAATACACCTCCTATAAGCCCATACTCCTCAATAATAATAGCAAAAATAAAATCCGAAGAAGACTGAGGCAAAAAGTTTTTTTGCACACTTTTCCCTGGACCTAAGCCCTGAATTCCCCCAGTAGCAATTGCTATTTTAGCTTTTTCAATTTGATAATCCTCTTGAGTAACTTCAGAGTCCACAAAACTAGCAATTCGGCTGGTCCAAGTATCTACCCTGTTAGGCATTAAGTCCGGGAAAGCCTTGGCTGTCAAAACAAATAAAGAAAGAACAAGAATACCGCTNCCTATAATAATTGATAGATACTTGAGAGGATACCCCCCTATATAAGTGAGCAATATTACCGTTGAAAAAATCAGTGCAGCAGTTGAGAAATTAGCTGGCAATATCAAAGCTAAAACAATAAAAACAGGCAACCATAGCGGCAAAACAGACCCCTTAAAAGAGATAACCTCATCTTTAATTTTAGACAAATAACGCGCCACATACACCATTAAAACCAAAGCAGCCAAGGTAGATGGCTGAAATGTAAACCCAACAATTGGAACTCGAATCCAACGACTTGCATTGGCACCTCCAATAGTTGCCCCCTGAAGCATTGTTATGATTAATAATATTAAAACAACTGGAATCATTACCATTGAAAGCCCCCTAAAATACCTGTATGGGATTTTATGAACTCCGTAAATAATAGAAAAACCTAAAAACAGATGAACAAAGTGCTTGATAAAATAACTAAAGGTATTGCTCCCACTGCCTACATAAGCCAGGTTACTAGCAGCACTATATACGGGTAGGAATGAGAATATTGCCAACAATGCCGCAATAGCCCAAATAATCCTATCCCCTTTTATGTTATCAAATACTGTTTTCATTATAGTTTTCTTACAGCTGATTTAAATTGCTGACCTCTATCTTCATAACTCTCAAACAAATCAAAACTCGCACAAGCAGGAGATAATAAAACAGCCTCTCCAGCTATGGCAACATTATAAGCAATTTTAACAGCCTCACTCATGTACTGCGTTTCAATAATTATATCAACCATATTTCCAAAAGCGTCAAATAACGCCTCATTATCTTTACCTAAACATATGATTGCTTTAACTTTTTCATTCACAAAAGGAAATAATGACGTGTAATCATTCCCTTTATCAACACCTCCTACAATCCAAACTGTGGGAACATTCATGCTCTCTAAAGCATAATATGTAGCATTAACATTAGTGGCCTTTGAATCATTTACATATTTAACTTTGTTAATTGTAAGGACCTGCTCCAAACGATGCTCTGCGCCCTGAAACCCCTCAAGACTTTCTCGAATAGTGGCTTTTCTGATTTTCAACAGATGTGCTACCGTGGCAGCAGCCATGGCGTTTTTTACGTTGTGCTTTCCTTCTAAAGCTAAGTTTGATGTTGGCATAATTATATCTCTATTGTTAAATTCTATTATTATATTATTTTGTTCTAAGTACGTCCCATTTGCTACTACTTTAGAAAGCGAAAAGGGCACTAATTGTGATTGAATTGGATGATTTTTTATGTAAGATGTAATGACCTCATCGTCCGAGTCATACAGTAAATAATCTTTTGACGTTTGGTTCATTACAATCCTAAACTTTGAATCAATATAATTCTCAAACTTATGGTCGTAACGATCCAAATGATCAGGAGTTATATTGGTAATAACTGCTATGTGCGGTCTAAAACTCTGTATTCCATCCAATTGAAAACTACTAAGCTCTAGAACATAATTAGAAGTATCATTAATAACTTGTTTAGCAAAACTTTCTCCGATATTACCTCCCATGGCTACGTCCAACCCAGCCTGTCTTAGAATATGATAAACCATCATAGTCGTTGTTGTTTTCCCATTACTCCCCGTGATTCCAATGATATTTCCACTGGTAAAGGTTGCTGCAAATTCAATTTCAGACACTACCGAAATAGCTGCATTACGTAATTTCTTGACTATAGAAACCTGGTCAGGAATACCAGGACTTTTAACAACTAAATCAGCGCCTAAGATTTTAGATTCCGTATGAGTTCCATCTTCCCATTCAATCCCATTATGTATAAGAACGTCTTTATATTTTTTATCAATCTTTCCTGAATCAGAAAGAAACACTTCATACTTTTTATCCTTCCCTAATAAAGCAGCTCCTACGCCACTTTCTCCTCCACCAAGAATCACTAATCGTTTCATTTAACGGATTTTCAAAGTGACTATAGTGAGTATTGCCAATAGGATGCCTACAATCCAAAATCGTGTTACAATTTTACTTTCATGATATCCTGATTTTTGGTAATGATGATGTAGCGGAGACATTTTAAAAATGCGACGACCAGCACCATACTTCTTTTTCGTATACTTAAAATACCCAACTTGCATAACCACTGAAAGATTTTCAGCTAAGAAAATCCCACAAAGAACTGGAATCAACCATTCTTTACGAACCGCTATAGCAATGACTGCAATAATTCCTCCAATAGTCAAACTACCAGTATCACCCATAAAAACCTGAGCTGGAAAGGTATTATACCAAAGAAACCCTATCAAGGCTCCCACAAAAGCAGCTATATATATTGTAATTTCCTCAACCCTTGGTATGTACATTATATTTAGATAGTCAGAGAAAATAATATTCCCAGAAACCCAGGCAAAGATCCCTAGGGTTAAGACAATAATAGCAGACGTCCCGGCAGCAAGGCCATCAATGCCATCAGTTAGATTAGCGCCATTAGACACCGCAGCTATGATAAATATAACTGCCAATACAAATACAATCCAAGCATATTTTTCCAATCCAGGATGAATCCAAGTGATTAGGTCCGCATAATCAAACTCATTTGATTTGACAAAAGGAATTGTAGTCTTAGTAGATTTTGTTTCAGGGTAAAACTGAAGGGTAGATGCTTGTTTTGACTCCGATTGAACCTGTAAGTGTACCGGTATTTTTTCTTTGATAGTAACGTCATTATGAAAAAACAAAGTAGTGCCAACAATAATCCCTAAACCGATCTGACCAAGGATTTTAAACCGCCCCTTTAAACCTTCCTTGTCATTTTTAAATTTCTTTATATAGTCATCAATAAACCCAATAACACCCATCCATAAGGTTGTAACTAATAATAAAATGATATAAATATTATCCAACTTAGCCAGNAAAAGAACAGGAATTATTGTGGCCAAAATAATAATTACACCCCCCATTGTTGGAGTGCCTGCTTTTTCCTTCTGTCCTTCTAAACCTAAATCTCTTATTGTTTCTCCAACCTGTTGTTTTTGGAGAAAACTAATAATCCGCTTCCCAAAAACAGTAGAGATTAATAGGGATAAAATAATAGCAACTGCAGCTCTAAACGTAAGAAACCCAAATAGAGATGCTCCAGTAAACTGGTATGTTTCTTCCAAATATTTAAATAAGTAGTACAGCATATTATTTATTTAATTGAATTAAAAATTCTTGAGTTATAACAGAATCGTTAAACTCACTTTTAACCCCAGCAACATCCTGATACGTCTCGTGACCTTTTCCAGCTACAAGAATAATATCATTGGGACTCGCTAACTGACAGGCGGTTTTAATAGCTTGTTTACGATCCGTGATTGACATGGTTTTTTTGAAGTTCTGTGACTCAACACCAACTTCCATTTCTGATATAATTTGATCTGGATTTTCCGACCTTGGATTATCACTTGTAAAGATTACTTTGGTACTTAATGCAGAAGCAATATGCGCCATCTTTGGACGCTTGGACTTGTCTCTGTCTCCCCCGCAACCAACAACAGTGATTAAAGTTTCATTTTTGGTTCGTATTGAATTGATCGTTTCTAAAACATTTTTTAAAGCATCTGGGGTATGCGCATAATCTACAATTGTAGTAATATTGGTGTCAGATATAAAGTACTCAAACCTTCCGTTTACATTGTCAAGCGCGCTCATAAGACGCAAGGTTTCTTCTGATTTTAAACCTAATAGTTCAGCAGCACCGTAAATTGCAGTTAAGTTATAAGCATTAAAATCACCTATTAACTTAACCCATACTTCGTTATCATTGACCTTAAGTAAAAGTCCCCTAAACTGATTTTCTAAAATTTGGACACGAAAATCTGCATAACTCTTTAGAGCGTAGGTGTAATGTTTTGCTTTTGAATTTTGGAGCATCACAGATCCATTTTTATCATCACCATTGACCAATGCAAATGCTGTAGACGGAAGCTGATCAAAGAATGATTTCTTCACATCTCTATACTTAGAAAATGTTTCATGGTAATCCAAATGATCATGAGACAGATTAGTAAATATACCTCCAGCAAAATTTAATCCTTCGGTTCTAAATTGATGAATCCCATGAGAGCTTACTTCCATAAAACAAAACTCAACCCCTTCAAAACTCATCTGATTTAAATACCTATTAATGACTAGAGAGTCTGGAGTGGTATGTGTCGTTGGATACTCTTTTGTATCAACCATAATTTTCACTGTAGAAATAAGCCCTACTTTATACCCAGCATTTTTAAACAACTCATAAAGAAGAGTCGCTATGGTTGTCTTTCCGTTAGTCCCTGTAATCCCTACAAGCTTTAAGTTTTTTGATAGGCTTTCATAGTAATTGGAAGCCATAATCGCCAAGGATTTACTTGTATTCCCAACCACAACATAAGTGATTCCTTTGATCAATTTGACTGGAAGATTCTCACAAACAACCACAGATACGCCTTGCTCAATCGCTTTGGAGATAAATTCATGTCCGTCAAATGCACTTCCTTTTATAGCTACAAAAACATCATCCTGACCAACGATACGGGAGTCATACTGCAAGTCCACAATAAGTCGGTCAGTGTTTCCTATGACAGACTCAATAGATACCCTATATAATATGTTTTTTAAGTCCTTCAAGATAATTTAAGCTTTATTAAAGATTGGGATTTAATTTTCTGACCTTTTTTTACAGACTGACTAGTCACACGACCACTCCCACTAACCTGAACCTTAAGACCCATGTTTTCTAAAATAGAAATAGCATCCATTGCCGACATTCCCTTTAAATCTGGCATCACTGACTTATATTTTTGAGCTACCACATAATACTGACTGTAATCACTTTTAACAGACTCTGATTTTAGATTTACATCATCAACCTCATCAATGAGCGGGGAATCTGTATAAATTTTCTGGGCAATTTTTTTAAACACAGGACCTGAAACATCTGCTCCGTAATACCCCACGCTTTTATCGGGCTCATGAATGACCACAATACAAGAATATTTAGGGTTGTCTGCTGGAAAATATCCAGAAAAAGAAGATATATAATTTAACTGATCTTTGTTCGAGTAATCTTTCTGACAAGTTCCTGTTTTTCCTGCCATTGAAAATTTTTCTGAATACAATTTATGACCTGTTCCGTGTTCTTTTTGAACCACATTTTTAAGTAGTTGCTGTAATTTCAATACGGTTTCTTTTGAGCAAATCTGAGGATTAATAACTTCCGTTTCAAAAGTTTCAATTGATGCATCAATTTCTTTAATTTCTCTTAAAAACTTTGGCCTTACCATCACACCACCGTTAGCAATAGCATTATAAAATGTTAGAGTCTGAAGCGGAGTAAAAGACACGCCGTAACCGTAAGCC
>JGI24538J26636_10000567_pt1 | contig 10517 bp, 7 predicted proteins | sample SouAtlMetagenome_FD_26636 | JGI IMG/M metagenome (IMG submission 26636) | reverse complement strand
TTTGTCTGGAGTTAGAATAAAATCTGGAATTTCAGTATTGTACTTTGAGCGAATTTCATCAATAGAATTACTATCGGTACTGATATCTTGGTTATCAGTTTTGCAGCTCCATAGAAAAACTCCAATGAAGAGTATAGAAAATAAAAGTTTTGATCTCATAATATTATGTTTTAAAGGTATTGATTTCTTCTTAATATGGCATACAACGCTTTGTATATGATCTTGTTAAGTGTTTCATTTACGAAATTAGTAAATAAAAACCGAATAAAAAACTTGAGTATAATGGTAAGTAGGCGAGGACTAGCAATAAATTATATGCGGAGTTGACAATAGCTTTTTATTTTTTCTTAATAACTAACTTCCAATTTTATAATTAAATTCCTCTTCAAATTCAAGCAGAAAAACTAAGTTATTAAAAACTATATCCAGCACCTATATAAATAGTCTGAGGAAAACCAACTCCTGCACGAAACATAAAACCATTTGCTTTTTGATATTTTAAAGCTTCACTTTTTATATGAGGATTTTACGTTTTTGATTAAAAGAATTTTCCATTAGTCAAATCAAGCTAGCAAAAAAGAAAAGCCTTTTATTTAATTACTAAAGTAGCCTTTTTTTTATAGCTTGTTACCTGCTGGCTTTTCCTCGGCTTGTTTTACTTTAAGCTTTTTATTCCTGCTATCAAGAAAGGTATTTTTGGTAAACTGTTCATTATTTTAATATCATCCAAAAACTTACTTTCGTTACCCAAGAATGCTAAAATCCTTTCTGGTGAAAGTTTTTTGAACATTATAGAGAATATTTCCTTACCTGACATTTTTTCGGAAATCATTACCTCCAATACTGTTCGGTCATACCATTCAAACATTTTATCTCTAAAGGTTCTCTTTGGATTTGGTAATTTACCTTTTAATAGATTGCTAATTATTTTTTCAGAATTCTTTTGAACAAACTGAAAGGTATATCCGCTACTTGCTTTAGTAAAACCTCCAGCCGTTCCAATATTGATTATTCGTTCTTCAGAATTCGGATTTCTCGAAAATTTAGTTAATGACATTGGTATTATTCCGAACTCCTTATGTGTTATTTCATATTGTTCAATTTTTAGATAGTCTCTTATGTAACTTTCCAATTCCGCCTTATACTTTTCTTTATTCAGGACTTTTTCGCTAAATAGAGTATATTCTATAAGTGCCTCGTTTGAATTAGTTGGCAAAACATACATAAAGGTATCACCGTTTTCTTGATTTAGTCTAAAATCCATCAAAGTGCCTATTTTACTATTAAAAGTTGGCTTTTTAGTCTTAATTACCCATCCCTCAAAATGCTGTAAAAGTGAATTTTCCGCATTAATTGTTGGATTAAATAGATTTGTAGAATTAAAAACATATTCTGCTGAATATTTAGTGTTTTCAGTTTCTACGATTGCAACATTATTTTCTGTGCGAATCTTCTTTATATTTTCAAACTTGAACGTTACATTTTTAAACTTTTTGGCAAATGATAAAATGTGGTTATAGAAATCTATCCCCTTTATCATTTTATAGCTATAATGTTCTAAGTCGAACCTTTGGGTAAAGTCAGAAGTTAGAAACTCTAGAGTTTTCCATTCGTGAGTGACTATGGAATTAAAAAGACCTTTTTCACTCTCCCAATAACACCAAGTTCGGTCGTTTGCAGATTTTTCAGTTTTGTCAATTATTAAAATGCTTTTGTTATTTAGAATTGGGTCTTTTAAGAGTCGGTATAATAGACTTAAGCCTGAACATCCTGAACCTGCAATTATGTAATCATATTTCATTTCTTCTTGTTGATGCATTTTTTTGAGCTTGCAGGTAACGGTTAGTATATGAAACGTATGGCAGTAGATTGGCACTTTTGTTTCGGATTATGTACTTAGCCAAATATAAATATTTTTCTTTTATTTTTTCAGTTTTAAATGTCAAATTTTATATTTGGCAGACTTTATAAATACAAATAGGCGTTCGGATTATCACCAAGCTCCCTATGTTTTATANACTTCGTTGGCATTTCATTATTCTTTTTCCAATGTTTTCATTAATTCAAAACAAAGTTTATCAATATTTCCCATATTCGGATTGAATGCTGATGCATTTGAATGATTATTTCATATTTATTATAAACAATTGGTCTTTACTGTTTATAATTCGGATCGTGATTATTCACTATTTCTTTTGAAATAGCATGCAAATCTGCATTAAAGGCATGACAGATTCAGTCAATTCAGCAATTTCTAACTCTTAAGTAGTTTTATTTATATTTCTTAACCCAGATCAATGTTTGATGTTTATCATTAAGCTACATTCAAGCCTCAAATTTATTAACTATTTTTCAAAAACGATGATTAAAAAAAGTTATTTTAAGTACAGTATTATTTTTATAGTTTGCTTTTGCTAAATCAAAATTTGAAACAAATCTGGCTTATCATTCAAGTATTCTCCAAAGAATTTTTTTGTTTTCATTTTTAGAATCAGTCCGTCTAAATCGTTTGGGTTTTTTATTTCCAAACCAACAATGGCTGGACCTGAATCTCTATTGTGTTTTTTGGAATATTCAAAATGGGTAATATCATCATTTGGACCTAAAATATCATTCAAAAACTCTCGTAAAGCACCTGCTCTTTGCGGAAATTTTATGATGAAATAATGTTTGTGTCCAGAATGAAGCAAAGCACGTTCTTTAATTTCCTCAGTTCGAGTAATGTCATTATTTGAGCCACTAATTAAACAAACTACATTTTTGTCTTTTATTTCATTAGAAAACTGGTCTAAAACTGCTGTGGTTAAAGCACCAGCAGGTTCAACCACAATAGCGTTTTTATTGTACAAATCTAAAATCGTTTGGCACACTTTTCCTTCGTGAACGGTTACCATTTCATCTAAATTTTCTTTACAAATTTCAAAGTTTAAATCTCCTACTTTTTGGACAGATGCGCCATCAATAAATTTATCTATGTTTTCTATTTTTGTGTTAAATCCATTAGTTATTGAAACAGACATTGAAGCTGCGCCTTTTGGTTCAACACCTATAATTTTTGTGTTGGGAGAAAGTTCTTTAAATATACTAGAAACGCCAGCAGCCAAACCACCACCACCAACTGGCAAAAACAAATAATCTACAGGTGTTTTGCTTTGTGCTAATGTTTCTAAAGCAATGGTTGCTTGTCCTTCTATTACTTTTATATCATGAAAAGGGTGCACAAAAGACATCTTATTTTCTTTGCAATAATCTGCGGCTGCATCAGAAGCATCATCATAAGTATCACCAATTAAGACCACTTCTACATAAACTCCGCCAAACATTTTCACTTGTTCTATTTTTTGATTGGGTGTAGTCGTTGGCATAAATATAACACCCTTTGTTTTTTTTGCATTACAAGAATAAGCAACACCTTGTGCGTGATTTCCTGCACTGGCACAAACAACTCCTTGTTTTAGTTCTTCTACTGTTAATGATGAAATTTTATGATAAGCACCTCTTATTTTGTAAGAGCGTACTTCTTGTAAATCTTCTCGTTTAAAAACAATGTTTGCCTCATGTTTTTCAGATAAAAACTGATTTTTTAGTAAAGGCGTTTCCAAAATAACATCTCTTAAAATAGATGCTGCTTTTTTCACATTATTTAAAGTAATATATTGAGTTTCTGGGCTCATTATTTTAGTTTTTGCATTGCACTCATAGAAGTTCTCAAAATCGCACCAATTTTTTCTATTGGATGATTTCTCAAAGCTTTATTTATCGCTATTAATTTTTTATTATCCACTTGGTTATCTGTTGAAAATGGTTTGCCAATTAAATTAGAGTTTACATTTTTCATAAAATCGGCTAACAAAGGTTGACAAACATGATCAAATAAATAACAGCCATATTCTGCTGTATCTGAAATAACTCTGTTCATTTCATATAGTTTTTTTCGTGCTATTGTATTGGCAATTAATGGTGCTTCATGCAGTGATTCATAATACGCAGATTCTGCTTTTATTCCTGAATTTACCATTGTTTCATAAGCCAATTCTACGCCAGCTTTTAAGAAAGCAGCCAATAAAGTTCCATTGTCAAAAAATTCTTGCTCACTAATTAATTCGTCTGCAGCTTTTGTTTGCTCAAAAACAGTTTCGCTTGTTGCTTTTCGCCATTTCAACAAATCTTTGTCGTTATTTTCCCAGTCTTTCATCATTCCTTTAGAAAATTCACCAGACATAATATCGTCCATATGTTGGTTGAATAAAGGCGTCATAATTGTTTTTAATTTCTCTGCTAATTCGTAAGCTTTTACTTTTGCTGGGTTTGAAAGTCTGTTCATCATATTAGTCAAACCTCCGTGTTTTAGGGCTTCGGTTAAAGTTTCCCAACCATATTGAACCAATTTTGCAGCATAATTTGCATCTAAACCATTTTCAAGCATTTTATCGAAACATAAAATAGAAGCCGATTGCAACACACCACAAAGTATGGTTTGTTCTCCCATTAAATCTGATTTTACTTCAGCTATGAAAGAAGAATGTAACACACCAGCTTTATCGCCACCAGTAGCAACCGCATAGGCTTTTGCTAATTCAAGACCTTCATTTTTCGGATCATTTTCTGGATGAACCGCAATTAATGTTGGTACACCAAAACCTCTTTTGTATTCTTCCCTAACTTCTGAACCTGGCGATTTTGGAGCCATCATTATTACTGTTAAATCTTCTCTTATTTTCATTCCTTCTTCTACGATATTGAAACCATGAGAATATGATAAAGCTGCTCTTTTTTTCATTAAAGGCATTACTTTGTTTACCACATCAGTATGTTGTTTGTCAGGCGTGAGGTTTATTACCAAATCTGCGGTTGGTATCATTTCTTTATAAGTTCCAACCTTAAATTTGTTTTCATTTGTATTTTTAAAAGATTGTCTTCGTTCTCTTATAGCACTTTCTCTCAAAGTAAAAGAAACGTCCAATCCAGAATCACGCATATTCAATCCTTGATTCAAACCTTGTGCTCCACAACCTATAATTACAATTTTTTTTCCTTTTAAAATAGTTACGCCATTTTTAAATTCTGAGCTATCCATAAAGTCACATTTTCCTAATTGTGACAGTTGCTCTCTTAATGATAATGTATTAAAATAATTTTCCATTTTGTTTTTTAATTTTTTACTAATTTTTCTAATTGTTCTACTATTGACGATAATGTTTTCATTGGTTTGGTAATGGCAACTCTTCCAGAACGTACAAATTCTAAAATTCCGAAAGGTTTTAAATCGTCAAATAATTGTTGTGTTTCTTCTTTGTGTCCCGTTTTTTCTAAAACCGTAAATTCCGTTTCTACCGATAAAACTCTGGCATTATGTGAACGTACAATTTTTTCTGCGTTTCCACCAGAAGTCAAAACACCCGTTTTTACTTTATATAATGCGATTTCTTGGTGCACAATTTCTTCATCAGGATGAAAAACTGCTTTCACCACTTCTACTTGTTTTTCCAATTGACCAACCACTTTTTTAACTTGATTTTCTGTTTCTGTAATAACAATGGTATATCTATAAATTTTCTTAATTTCACTTTCAGACGCAGCGATACTTTCTACATTTATTTTTCTTCTCGTAAAAATTATCGATACTCTATTGAGTATTCCCACTACATCTTCTGTAAATACAGATATTGTAAATCTTTTCTTTTCCATAATTTTATTTTAATCTTATTTCTGAAACTGATGCACCAGTCGCTATCATTGGAAACACATTGTTCTCTTTTCCAACCATCACTTCAAGAAAATAGGAACCTTCGTGTGTTAACATTTCCTTTACTGCTTCTTCTAAATTCTCTCTTTTTTCTACCTTTTTTGTTTTAATGCCATAACCTTTTACAATCGTTTGAAAATTTGGATTGACCATTGTAGTAGCTGCATATCTTTTTTCAAAAAACAACTCTTGCCATTGCCTCACCATTCCTAAAAATTCATTATTTAACACCACAATTTTCACAGCAGTTTTAAACTGAAAAATGGTCCCTAATTCTTGAATTGTCATTTGAAAACCACCATCTCCTATAATTCCAATGACCTGTGCATCTGGTCTTCCCATTTTTGCACCAATGGCAGCAGGTAAACAAAAGCCCATAGTTCCCAAACCACCAGAGGTTATTAAAGAACGAGTTTTTTTAAATTTAGCATATCGGCAAGCTACCATTTGGTGTTGGCCTACATCTGTTACAATGATGTTTTTTTGGTCGGAATGAAGGTTTATTTTGTTCATCACTTCGCCCATAGTCATTAATTCTGATTTGGGATTTAGCTCTTCATTAATAACTTTATTAAATTCTTCTTTTTCTAAATCTCTGAATTTCGCCAACCAATCTTTGTGTTCGTTTTCATTAATTAATTCTGTTAATGCGCTTAAACTTTCTTTGGCATTTCCCAAAATGGCAACATCTGTTTTTACATTTTTGTCTATTTCTGCAGGATCTATTTCCAAATGTATAACTTTTGCTTGCCTGGCATATCTACTTAAATCGCCTGTAACACGGTCGTCAAAACGCATTCCTACAGCTATCAACACATCACATTTATTGGTTAATTTATTGGGTGCATAATTACCGTGCATTCCCAACATTCCCACATTTAGATTATGGCCAGAATCTAAGGCTGACAATCCCATAATTGTCCAAGCAGAAGGCAAACCAGCTTTTTCTATAAATGCTTTAAATTCCTTTTCCGCCTCCGCTAAAAGCACACCTTGTCCAAATAACACAAAAGGTTTTTTTGCTGTATTAATTAATCCGGCTGCTTCGGCTACTTTTGTTAAATTCAACTTTGGAGTTGGCACATAACTTCTCATTCCGTTAAAAGTTTTATAATCAAAATCAAGATTTTCAAATTGAGCATCTTTAGTAATATCAATCAAAACAGGGCCTGGTCTTCCGGTTCTTGCGATATAAAAAGCTTTCGCCAAAGCAAAAGGAATTTCTTCTGCTCGGGTAACTTGAAAATTCCACTTGGTAACAGGCATAGAAATACCAATGATATCCGTTTCCTGAAAAGCATCTGTTCCTAATAAATTACTTGAAACTTGTCCAGTAATACAAACCAAAGGTGTAGAGTCTATTTGTGCATCTGCAATTCCAGTTATTAAATTGGTTGCTCCAGGACCAGAAGTTGCTAAACAAACGCCAACTTTTCCTGTTGCTCTTGCAAAACCTTGTGCTGCGTGTGTTGCGCCTTGTTCGTGTCTGGTTAAAATGTGTGTTAACTTATCTTCCACATCATAAAGTGCATCATAAACAGGCATAATTGCTCCGCCCGGATAGCCAAATATTAAATCAACACCTTCTGCTATTAATGAATGAACAACTGCCTGTGAGCCAGTCATTACTTGTTGTTCTGTTTTCGTCTTTATTGCTATTTTTCCCATTTTATTATTTAATTAAAATTCATCTGTTACACATCCTTCAGATGCACACGAAACAGTTCTTGCGTATTTATACAAAACGCCTTTTTTGTGTTTCAAATCGGGTTGTATCCAGTTGGCTTTTCGTCTTGCTAACTCTTCTTCGCTCACATTAAAATCAATGGTATTTTTTATAGCATCAATGGTTATTGTATCTCCATTTTTTACAAATGCAATAGGTCCACCAACTTGCGCCTCTGGTGAAATGTGTCCAACCACAAAGCCGTGTGTTCCTCCTGAAAATCTACCGTCAGTAATTAGCGCCACATCATTTCCCAAACCAGCTCCAATAATTGCTGCAGTAGGTTTCAGCATTTCCGGCATTCCAGGTCCACCTTTTGGACCTTCATATCTTATTACTACAACATCCCTTTTTACTACTTTTCCATCTCGAATTCCATCATTGGCATCATATTCAGAATCAAAAACTTTTGCTGTTCCACTAAATTGAAAACCTTCTTTTCCTGTGATTTTTGCTACAGCTCCTTTGGGCGATAAATTTCCTCTCAGTATTCTTAAATGTCCGGTTTCTTTTATAGGATTTTCTAATGTTTTTATAATTTGTTGATCCGCTTTTAAGTCAGGAACATTTTCAAGATTTTCTGCTAAAGTTTTTCCTGTTACGGTTAAACAATCTCCGTGTAATAATCCATTTTTTAATAAATATTTTAGAACGGCAGGAATACCTCCGATTGCGTGAATATCTTCCATTAAATATTGTCCACTTGGTTTTAAGTCTGCTAAAAATGGTGTTGTGTCTGAAATTCTTTGAAAATCCGCCAAAGTAAAATCAACTTCAGCTGTTCTTGCAATAGCCAAAAAGTGTAATACAGCATTGGTAGAGCCGCCCATTATTGTTACTAACCTTATGGCATTTTCTAATGCTTTTTTGGTGACAATATCTTTTGGTTTAATGTCCTTTTCAAGCAATAAACTGACTACTTCACCTGCTTTTATACTTTCAATTTTTTTCTCTTTCCCCAATGCAGGGTTTGAAGAATTATAAGGCAATGACATTCCTAAAGCTTCAATGGCAGATGCCATTGTGTTTGCTGTGTACATTCCACCACAAGCACCCGCTCCAGGACATGCTTTTTCTATTACATTTTGATATTCTTCTTCATCGATTTTACCTGCAACTTTTTGTCCCCAAGCTTCAAAAGCAGAAACTACATCCAGTTTTTTGCCTTTGTGACAACCAGATGCGATAGTTCCACCATAAACCAAAACGCCTGGTCGGTTTGTTCTGAGCATTGCCATTAATGCGCCAGGCATATTTTTATCGCAACCAACAACTGTTACCAATGCGTCATAAGACATTCCTTCCACTACCGTTTCCATAGAATCTGCGATTACATCTCTTGATGGTAATGAATACCTCATTCCGGGAGTTCCCATAGAAATACCGTCACTCACACCTATGGTGTTGTAGATTAACCCAACTAAATTTTCGTTTTTTGTTCCCTGTTTTACTTCAAGAGCCAAATCGTTTAAGTGCATATTGCACGGATTGCCTTCATAACCTGTGCTGGCAATTCCTACAAAAGGTTTTTTAAAATCTTCTGTGGTTAAACCGATAGCGTGAAACATTGCTTTTGCTGCAGGTAGCGAATCGTCTTGTGTTACTCGTTTACTGTATTTGTTTAATTCCATTTTTATATTTTTTTAAAGCCTTTTATTTATTTTGTATGAACACTTTTCTGATAAGCATCTGCTAATTTGTAACCAATCGTTTCTTTCCAGTGTAAATTGAAACTGCGATTATCGAGACTGCCAATTGCAGCAACTTCTGCTGCTGTTCCTGTAAAAAAAGCACCATCTGCTCGATACACATCTTCTACTTTAAAAAACTTTTCTATGACTTCAATACCTAAATCTTCAGCTAATTCAAAAATCGTTTGTCGCGTTATTCCTGAAAGTATATTGCCAAGTGGAGCAGTAAATAATTTACCTTCTTTTTCAAAAAAGAAATTCGCTCCAGGTCCTTCTGCTACATTTTCGTTCATGTCCAAGAGTAAAGCTTCATCAAAACCTTTTTGTTTAGCTTCTGTGGTTGCTAATATTGAATTGATGTAATGACCGCTTACTTTTGCCTCTACAAAACAAGATTTTGGGTTAGGTCTTTGAAAAGAAGAAGTCATTAGCTTGAGTTGCATATCGCCTAAATATCTTCCCCATTCCCAAGCACAAAGCATTACATGCACATTTTCTGTTGGTTGAAGAGACATATTTTCACCCAAATAAACCAATGGGCGGATATAAGAATCTTCCAAGTTGTTTTTTTCTAATAATTCATAACTTAAAGCGGTTAATTCCTCGACTGAATATTTCAGTTTGATGTGCATTTTTTCAGCCGAATAATGCAAGCGTTCAAAATGTTCTTTAGATTTAAAAATATGAGCACCTTTATCGGTTTTATAAGATCTAATTCCTTCAAAAACACCAGCTCCATAATGTAGCGTTTGACTGTACAAGTTTGTTTTCCCATTCTGGGCCTTTACCCATTCGCCATCCAAAAATATTTGGGTTTCATTGTTGTAATACATTGTTATATTTTGTTTTATTAATTTTTTAGTCAAAAAAAAGCTCTTCTCATTTATTGAGAAGAGCTTTTATATTATTTCAATATAATTCCATTCTCACCGCGGGGGTAAAATGATAATGCAAATAATAATGTTGCTTATTATAGTAGTCATCAAATTGATTGAATTTAAATTTTGTGTTTTCATTGTTTGTTTATTCTGAAATTTTAACCAAAAAAAAAGCCATCCTAATTGGATGGCTTTTAATAAATATATTTAATTTATATGCATCCTCATCTTCCGTGACTAATAATCACGATTTCGATAATAGATGCTATAATATTTCTGTTTTTCATTGCATTGCAAATATATGTATTTTTTTTATAAAACCTATTGAGAAGTTTTATTTCGGTTGTTTTTACTTGACATCTATGAATATGATTGTGTTGATTCTCGTCATTTATTCTAAATTAAGTACAAAGTTGTTGTATATGGCAAGTAGGGCAGTAGAAAGCGATAAACTTTCGAGCTTGCACTTAGCCAAA
>JGI24538J26636_10000560_pt1 | contig 10572 bp, 10 predicted proteins | sample SouAtlMetagenome_FD_26636 | JGI IMG/M metagenome (IMG submission 26636) | reverse complement strand
ATCAACGTAATAGATTTGGCCAATCAATACACCTGTTCCTTTATAGCCACACAAGATCTTGGAAAAGTCCATGAAGATGGAAGTTTTGAAATACTAGGCCGTTTTGACACAAGTGATATTAGAGGGTGTAACTTAATGATAGATTAAAATTAAAAAACATCCATTTTAAATAAATGGATGTTTTTTAATTTTGGTGTTTTCCTGGAAAATAAACTGGGTTATGCTACCTGGATAATAAACTTATTTTTCTTACCGCGTTGCAGCAAAATAAACTTGCCATGAATTAGTGCTGTAGATTCAATAAGATGTCCCTCTTTTACTTTGATGAAATTAACAGAAACAGAATTTTCTTTTAATGCTCTTCTGGCTTCACCATTAGATTTCAAAAACCCAGTTTTCTCTGCCAAAGCTGCAATTATGTCTAGACCATTTATAAGTTCACTTTTTGCTATGTTGGCCATAGGTACTCCCTCAAAAATACTTAAAAAAGTATCCTCATCAATATTGTTGATGTCTTGTGCTGCAGTTTTGCTAAATAAAATAGTAGAGGCTTCCATTGCCTTTGTGCAAGCAGCGGCTCCATGGACTGTAGTGGTTACTTCTTGGGCCAATCTTTTTTGAAGACCCTTGGTGTGTTCTTGCCCCTGATGCTGGGAGATAAGATCATCAATGGTTTGTTTGTCTAAAAAGGTAAATATTTTAATGTATTTGGCAGCATCTTGATCGCTTGTGTTTAACCAATATTGGTAAAACTTGTAGGGAGAAGTTCTTTTAGAATCTAGCCACACGTTTCCGCCCTCACTTTTACCAAATTTACTCCCATCACTTTTTGTTATAAGAGGGCATGTTAAGGCATAACCCTTTCCAGATGCAATGCGCCTAATTAACTCTGTTCCTGTTGTAATATTTCCCCACTGGTCACTACCTCCCATTTGCAGAGTGCAATCATGGTTTTTGTATAGGTGCAGAAAATCATATCCTTGTACCATTTGATAGGTAAATTCTGTAAAAGACATCCCGTCTGCATTTTCGCCACTTAACCTGTTTTTGACAGAATCTTTTGCCATCATGTAATTAACCGTAAGGTGCTTACCTACATCACGAATAAAATCAAGAAAAGAAAATTCCTTCATCCAGTCATAGTTATTTACCATCACAGCTTGGTTTGCTGCTCCAGAACTAAAATCTAAAAACTGAGATAGTTGTTTGCCAACACACTCTTGATTGTGAGCAAGAGTTGCCTCATCTAGTAAATTACGCTCACTAGATTTTCCTGAGGGATCTCCAATCATACCTGTAGCGCCACCCACCAAAGCAAAAGGCTTATGACCCGCTTTCTGGAAAAATGACAATAACATTATGGGCACTAGATTACCGATGTGTAAAGAGTCTGCGGTAGGGTCAAAACCTACATAAGCACTGCGCATTGTCTCTAGTAAATGCTTTTGGGTATCTGGCATTACATCGTGGAGCATTCCGCGCCATTGTAATTCTTCAACAAAATCTGAAATATCCATCACTTTTAAATTTAAACAAACTTACATAATTTGTATTTTTTTACCGCTTATAATAGCTTATTTTAGTGGGATGATTTTAGTTACGGGCGGTACGGGATTGGTTGGAAGTCACCTGTTGTATTTTTTAGCAACATCTGGCGCAAATCTGCGCGCTACCCACAGAAAAACTAGTGACCTCACTAGGGTAGAAAAGATCTTTGGATATTATACAGATAAAAAAACAGCAACATCTCTTTTTAACACCATTGAGTGGGTACAGGCAGATATTACAGATATTCCAGCACTTACCATAGCTTTTAAAAACTGCAAGAAAGTCTATCATTGCGCTGCAATAATTGACTTTGACCCAAAAAAATACGAGCTATTAAAAAAAGTAAACACCCAGGCTACTGCCAATATAGTGAACCTTGCACTGGCTCACGGAATTAAGAAATTATGTTATGTAAGTTCTATTGCAACCCTTGGAAATCCAGAAGATGGAAGTAGCATCACTGAAGACACGCATTTTAATCAAGATGCAGCAAACAATGTGTATAGCCTTAGCAAATATGCTGCAGAAATGGAAATATGGCGAGCCACACAAGAGGGTTTGGATGCGGTTATTGTAAACCCAGGGGTAATTTTGGGGGCTGGATCTTGGCACACTGGAAGTGGCGCTATTTTCAAACTAGCCAGCAAAGGAATATCTTACTTTACATCAGGAAGTATTGCAGTGGTTGATGTTAGAGATGTAGTATTAGCCATGCAAGGCCTCATGAACAGTGACCTTAAAAATGAACGATATATTTTGGTAGGAGCTACCTTGAGCTATAAGGAGTTCACAAAGGAATTAGCACTGGCCTTTGACAAAAACCCTCCTAAAAAAGAAATAGCTGAATGGAAATTACTTTTAATAAGCAGTATTGACGGGCTAGTAAGTAGTTTGTTTGGCACAAAAAGAAAACTCCAAAAGGCCAACGTAAAGAGTTTGTACACGCGCTCAAATTACAACGCTCATAAAATCGAGAAAGCTTTATCCTTTAGCTTCACTCCTGTTTCTCAAACAATAAAACGTGTAGCATCTGATTATAAATCTGAGCATTAAAGACTTATTGCTTTGAGGGTTTTGTTATAAGTATAGTGTCTTTCTTTTGAAGCGCTACCTTTAATAACTGCTCAATACTATCTCTTTTTATTTTTGGATATATGCCTTGCAGACTATCCAACCTAGCGCCTTTAACACTATCGTTTATTCTTTGCAATTCTTTAGCTCTTTTGTATTGAGCGTATAGCGTGTCTTTTTTGGTTTTTTCTATTTTTAACTTTTCTTCCACCTTTAAAAACAACTTTTTGTATATATCCAGATCTGAGGCATAATAGGCATTACTTTGTGCAAATTGCAAACTATCTATTCGGTGCTTAGAATATAATATAGAGTCTAGCAACACCCCTTTATTTACTATTATTCTATTATCAATGCTCCTAGCGGCATTAATCATGTAAGCGTCTACTAAAATAGAAACCATGGAATCTTGAGCAATTAAATTTGCGGGCATCTGTGGCCGCTTTACATCTTGGCAAGCCGTTACAACAAACCCAAAGGCAAGTGCTATTAAAAAATGACGTCCATTTTTTAAAAACCCTGTGTGTTTGTTACGTAGCTTGTTTTTTAGTTTCATCTATTAAATGTTAAACGCTCCCCTTTTGTGGTTTTTGCTATTTTACCGTTTTCATAAGCTAGGTGACCATTGACAAAAGTATGGGTTACTCTAGCCCTAAAGGTAGTCCCTTCAAAAGGAGACCAGCCACATTTATAGGCAATATTTTCTTTGGTAACGGTCCAGGGAGCATTTGGGTTTATCAAAACCAAATCTGCTTTATAACCTTCTCTGATATAGCCTCGATCTTTTATTTCAAATAAAATAGCAGGATTATGGGCTACCTTTTCTACTAATTTCTCTACCGTAATGTATCCTTTATGGTGCATCTCAAAGAGTGCCTCTAAGGCGTGTTGTACTAGTGGTCCTCCAGAGGGGGCTTTGGTATATACGTTATTTTTCTCCTCTAGGGTGTGGGGTGCGTGATCTGTAGCAATTACATCTATACGGCCTTCATTGAGAGCTTTCCAGAGGCCCTCTCTGTCTTTTTTTGTTTTAACGGCTGGGTTCCACTTTATTTTAGTTCCCTTTGACGCATAATCTTCGCTGGTAAACCACAGATGATGTACACAAACTTCTGCCGTTATCTTTTTATCTTTTAGCGCCTTTTTTTTATCAAAAAGCTTGGTTTCTTTTGCTGTTGAAAGATGAAAAACATGCAGTCTTGCTCCTGTTTTTTTAGCCAGTGCAATGGCCTGAGAAGAGGAAATATAACAGGCCTGTTCACTGCGTATTTCTGGATGCTTTTCCATTGGGATATCATCACCATAGATAGCTATTGCTTGTTCTAGATTTTTTTTAATCGTTGCTTCATCCTCGCAGTGTGTTGAGATGAGCAAATCTGTTTTGCTGAAAATTTCTTCTAGTACCTTTGGATTATCCACGAGCATATTACCTGTAGAACTACCCAAAAATAACTTAAGGCCAGCCACCTTGGTTTTATCTACTTTTAATATTTCAGATAAATTATCATTGGTACCACCAAACATAAAAGAATAATTAGCGTGCGCATCTTTGGCCGCTATAGCAAATTTTTCTTCTAATAAATCTATGGTAGTTGCTTGAGGTACCGTGTTTGGCATTTCAATAAAAGAAGTGATTCCTCCAGCAACAGCAGCACGAGACTCTGTTTTAATTGTTGCCTTATGGGTTAGTCCTGGCTCTCTAAAATGAACTTGATCATCTATCATCCCAGGAATGAGATAAAATCCGTCTGCATCTATTACTTTGGTATCTGCATTTTTCACACTAATAGAAGGTGCAATCTCTGCAATACGATCTGCCTCGATAAGAACATCACCACTGGTGATGGTTCCTTCATTTACTATTTGAGCATTCTTTATTAATACTGTACGCATTATATGTCTAATATTTTAAATATACTTTTCAATTTCATGGTAAGGACTCCAAAAATAGCCTCAGAAATAATTCCTTTGCTCATTTTTGATGTCCCCTTGGTTCTGTCTGTAAAAATCACAGGCACTTCTTTTATTTTAAATTTACTGAGATAGGTTTTAAACTTCATTTCTATTTGAAATGCATAGCCAACAAACTTAATAGCATCAAGGTTTATAGCCTCTAAAACATGACGCCTGTAGCAAATAAACCCAGCTGTGGTGTCATCAATTTTCATGCCCGTTATCCAGCGAACATATCTTGAAGCTCCCCAAGACAATAGTACTCTATTGATGGGCCAATTTACAACATTGACTCCCGTTACATAGCGAGAACCAATTGCCATATCGCAATTTTCATTTTCGCAGGCACTGTAAAGTCTAAGAAGATCCTTGGGGTTGTGAGAAAAATCTGCATCCATCTCAAAGATAAAGTCATAGTGCCTTTTTAAAGCCCATTTAAACCCTGCAATATAGGCGGTTCCTAGGCCCAGTTTTGAAGTTCTTTTTAATAAAAAGATGTTATCTGGATACTCTATAATTAATTTCTCAACTAGTGCAGAGGTGCCATCTGGAGAGTTGTCATCTACCACAAGTATGTCAAAGTCTCGTTGCAACAATATAATATCGCGCAACAATGGTTCAATATTCTCAATCTCATTATAGGTTGGTATTACAACCAATGCGTTAGACATACTCCTTAATTTAATATAACAAAGGTACTTTTTTTAAACCATATCTTGTAGGTAAAAAAATGTATTTCCCGCCCTACTGATCTTGCACAATATGTTATCTTTAACCTAAAAAAAAAGCTGTGCAGTATCTAGATAGAATTTATACATCACAAGACTGGATCACACTGCTTTTGTTATGCTGTATTATCATTACAACGGCAGTAAAGATAGCATACCCGCTTAGATTTCAAGAGTTTTTAAAGTTACCATTAAGCAATAAATACTTTTTTGTTTTTGGAAAAAATGACCCTATATACCACCTTTTTAATGTGTTATTATTTATACCACAAGCCATTTGTGTTGCCCTACTATTGTACAAAGTTATAGTCTGGCAAAATCCAACAATGCTCTTACATACTCCTTTTTTATTCGTCAAAATTCTAGGAGGGTTTGTCGGGTTTGTAATAGCAAAGATTATCCTGGAAAAAACCATAGGAATCATCTTTAATATCGAAAATATCATACACCAATATGTACATCAAAAATTAAGTTATAGAAACCTAATGAGTGTTTTGTTTTTAATTATGCTCTTTATAATGGCCTATGTTACCCCAATTAATAAAGATATAATGTTGGTATTTTGCCTATTAACTGTTGTTATAAACGCAATTGCACTTTTTTACAGCTACAAAACCAACGGAAAATTAATAATAACGAACTTCTTTTATTTTATTTTGTATCTTTGCGCTCTGGAAATTTCGCCCTACATCATACTATATAAGGTATTTACGTAACTGGTTGAATTTTAATAAAGTGATGCTTATGAAAGTGAAAACTATATTAGTTTCTCAACCTGAACCAAAGGTAGAAAACTCCCCTTATTTTGATCTTATTGATAGGCAAAAGGTGAAAATAGATTTCATCCCTTTTATTCATGTAGAGGGTGTTTCTGGAAAAGAAGTGCGATCTCAAAAAGTGGATCTTGCTAGTTATACCGCAATCATTTTAACAAGTCGCAACGCTGTAGATCACTTCTTTAGAATTGCAGATGAACTTCGCTTTAAAGTGCCAGATACTATGAAGTATTTTTGCCAAAGTGAAGCTGTAGCGTATTACTTGCAGAAATATGTAGTGTACAGAAAACGTAAAATATATGTTGGTAAGAGAACTTTTACCGAGCTATCTCCACTAATAAAAAAATACAAAACAGAAAAGTTTTTACTTCCTGCGAGCGATAAATTAAAACCTGAAGTACCAAGAGTTTTAAATGAGCTGAACGTTCAATGGACAGAATCTGTTTTCTACAAAACAGTAGTTAGCGATTTAAGTAACCTAAAGGAAGTGTATTATGACATCTTGGTTTTCTTTAGCCCAAGTGGTATTGAGTCGCTCTTTGAAAACTTTCCAGATTTCAAACAAAATGATACGCGTATCGCCGTATTTGGCAACACAACCGTAAAGGCATCCCTAGAAAAAGGATTGCGTGTAGATATTCAAGCTCCAACACCAGAGACTCCTTCAATGACTATGGCTCTTGAAAAATACATCAAGCAGCAAAATAAAAAATAACACCTTATCACTTTGTGTTTTAGACAGCAAGGTTCTTAGGTATTTGTAACACATAAAAAAATCCGATTTCAATATTGAAATCGGATTTTTTATGCTCTTATAATTTTCTTCTATCCTTTTGGAGGCGCTCCCTCTAGTATTTCTTTGCTAGCATACTCCTCAAATTGTTTGAAATTTGCTTTAAAAGATGCGGCCAGTTTGTGGGCTGTTTCATAATATCCTTTATCATTATTCCAGGTGCCTCTTGGGCTTAAAACCTCTGTTGGCACATTAGGGCAAACCCTTGGTTGGTTTAATCCAAAGACAGAGTGAACGTGATAATTGTCTTTATTGGCAGCATCTAAAGAGCCGTCCATAGCAGCGGTTATCATTGCGCGGGTATACTTTAATTTCATTCTNGTTCCAACTCCGTATGGGCCGCCAGTCCAACCCGTGTTTACTAGCCAAACATTTACTCCTGCCTTGGTCATTTTTTGACTTAACATTTCGGCATATTTTGTTGGATGNAAAGGCATAAATGGCGCACCAAAACATGCTGAAAAACTTGGCTGAGGCTCTGTTACTCCTGCNTCTGTTCCTGCAACCTTAGCCGTGTAACCACTTATAAAATGATAGGCCGCCTGTCCAGGGGTTAATTTTGCAATTGGAGGCAATACCCCAAAAGCATCTGCCGTTAAGAAAAATATATTTTTAGGATTCTTCCCTAAAGAAGGCTCCTGTATATTATCAATATGGGTAATTGGATAACTAACACGTGTATTTTGAGTTATAGAAATGTTTGTATAATCTACGACGCCNTGATCATCCATGATCACATTCTCTAGAATAGCTCCAGATTTGATTGCCTTAAAAATATCTGGCTCATTTTCTTGGGAGAGATTAATCACCTTTGCATAACAGCCTCCTTCAAAATTAAAGACTGTGTTTTCTGCAGTCCAACCATGCTCATCATCACCAATTAGCCTTCGTTGAGGGTCTGCAGAGAGGGTTGTTTTTCCTGTGCCAGACAAACCAAAGAATATAGCCGTTTGGCCATCCTCACCTACATTTGCAGAACAGTGCATTGGCAAGGTGTTTTTATAAACTGGTAAGATGAAATTTAAAGCAGAAAAAATTCCTTTTTTAATTTCTCCTGTATANCCAGTACCTCCTATTAAAGCAATTTTCTTCTCAAAGTTTAAGATTGCAAAATTGTGTTGACGCGTTCCATCAACAGCAGCATCTGCCATAAANCCGGGTGCATTTACAATCAACCACTCTGGATCAAAGCCTTCTAGTTGGGTTGCTGTTGGNCGTAAAAACATATTATANGCAAACATGTTTGACCAAGGATACTCATTNATAACACGNATGTTTAATTGATATTGTGGGTCTGCACAAGCATAACTATCACGAACATATACTTCTTTTTCAGAAAGATAGGTTGTTACCTTATCATACAAAGCGTCAAATTTGTCTGTATCAAAAGGGATGTTGATATCTCCCCACCACACTTTATCTTGTGTAACAGCATCTTTTACAATAAACCGATCTAAGGGTGAACGCCCGGTAAACTCGCCAGTATTTACTGCAAGTGCCCCGTTATCTGCCTGTTTTGCCTGTCCTTTTTGTAATGATTGTTGGTGAAGTTGTTTTGCAGAAAGTTGATAGTTAACTTTTGCGTTTTTGATTCCGTATTGATCAATAGAAATCGTGTTTGTAGTTTGGTTACTAGCCGCCATACTTTTTTTTAATTGTTGTGGAGCAAAAATAGCAAAACATAAACAAGTAATAATACTATATCACCTTATTTATCCAATCTGAGTGTTAATAAGTTATCTCACANCNGGTTCTATAAAAACCCNAAAGCTAGTGTCAAAATATTCTATTTCATTTTAACAACACTGTATGCCAATAAAGCCCAACCAAATATAAGTAGCAAGCCTCCAACAGGAGTCACGGGCGCTAGAAAAGAAACAGAAAATGGCAAGACACTTTTAAGTGCCAGAAAATATAAAGAGCCAGAAAAAAAGAACGTTCCAAAAACAAAAAACCTGAAAACTCCTTTTACTTTTTTTATCTCTAATCCAGGAATCAATGCTAAGGCTAATAATGCCAATGCATGATACATCTGGTAGGTCACACCCGTCTGGAAAACGGCCAATGAATCTGGAGAAATCAATGGCTTAAGACCATGGGCACCGAAAGCCCCCATTACAATTGCAAGCATTGCCAAAAGGCTAGCAATTATGACTATATTTTTATGGTATTTTATCATAGTGTATGGTACAAATTTGTATTTTCGTCAATGTCTTTACAGCACTATAAAGATAATTAAAACCAAATAGATGAGAAACATATTAATTATAGGCGCCGGTCGCTCTGCAACAAGTTTAATTAAGTACTTATTAGACAAAAGTGCTACAGAAAATTTATTCTTGACCATTGGAGACATCAATATTGAAAATGCACAAAAGCTTACCAGTGGCCATCCTAATGGGCGCGGTATTTTGCTAGATGTTTTTAATCACCAGCAGCGTAAACAAGCTGTTAAAGACAGTGATGTTGTTATCTCTATGCTTCCTGCTCGTTTTCATATAGAGGTAGCTCGTGATTGTATTTCTTATGGGAAACACCTGGTTACAGCCTCTTATATTAGCGATGATATGCAGCAACTAGATCAGGTGGCTAAAGAAAAAGGACTTGTGTTTATGAACGAGATTGGGCTTGACCCTGGCATTGATCACATGAGCGCCATGCAAGTTATAGACAGCATAAAAGATAAAGGAGGAAAGATGCTCTTGTTTGAGAGCTTTACAGGAGGCCTCGTCGCTCCCCAGAGTGACAACAACCTTTGGAATTATAAATTTACCTGGAATCCTAGAAATGTGGTTTTGGCAGGTCAAGGAGGTGCTGCAGAGTTTATACAAGAAGGAAAGTTTAAATATATACCCTACAATAGGCTCTTTAGAAGAACAGAATTTATTGAAGTTGAGGGCTATGGAAAATTTGAGGTATATGCAAATAGAAATAGCCTAAAGTATCAAAGTGTATATGGTCTTGAAGATATTCTTACCCTCTACAGAGGAACTATTCGTAGGGTTGGATTTAGTAAGGCCTGGAATATGTTTGTACATCTTGGAATGACAGATGACACCTACACAATTCCAAACTCAGAAAACTTAAGCTATCGTGAATTTGTAAACAGCTTTTTACCCTATTCACCCACAGATAGTGTAGCGTTAAAACTAAGACACAGCCTTAAAATTGATCAAGATGATTTAATGTGGAATAAAATTGAAGATCTTGACATCTTAAACCCTACCAAGACACTTGGCATTAAAGATGCCACACCAGCACAAGGACTACAAAAAATACTTATGGATAGCTGGAGTTTGGCTCCAGATGATAAAGACATGATTGTAATGTACCATAAGTTTGGCTATGAACTAGAGGGTAAAAAATACCAAATAGATAGTAAAATGGTTGCCATTGGCGATGATCAAGACTACACTGCAATGGCAAAAACTGTTGGCTTGCCCGTTGCTATTGCAGCTCTTAGAATATTAAATAAAGAAATTACAACCCCTGGTGTACAATTACCCCTAAACAAAGAGGTGTATGAGCCAATTCTAAAAGAGTTGCAAGAATTTGGCATTCACTTTACAGAAACCAAAGTCCCGTATTTGGGTTACAACCCAATGAATGTTGTTGGTTAAGGTTTTTCATGCCATTAAAAGAAAGCCTGTTTAAAATTAATTTTAAACAGGCTTTCTTAAACAATGTAGCGCAATGCTTTGCT
>JGI24538J26636_10000555_pt1 | contig 10608 bp, 3 predicted proteins | sample SouAtlMetagenome_FD_26636 | JGI IMG/M metagenome (IMG submission 26636) | reverse complement strand
CGGCGGCGGCGACGGCGGCGGCGAGCTCGGCGATGACGATGGCGAAGGCGGCGGCGGGCTCGGCAATGGCGACGGTGGCGATGGCGACGGCGGCCGCGGGGGGTCCAGGGCCGTCTCGAGGGCGCAGGCGATGTGCGAGGCGCCGCTTCCGGAGCCGCCGCCTAAGGGGCGGCTTTGGATCTTGAGCTTTCTCTTGAGCTTTCTCGGAGCGGGCGCATGGGCGGCGGCGGGCGCGTGCGGCGAGGCGGTGGTGAGGGCGGCCGCTATTGCCGCGCTGGAGGCGCTGCTAGCGGGCTCGGAGGCGGGGGCACGGCGACGGCTGCTGGGAGGGCTGACCTTGTGCTACGTGGTGGGCGGGGAGTGCGCGGGCGTGGCCGATGCGGGTCAGGCGGCAGTGGCGAGCGGGCTGGTGCGCGTGGTCTGCTGGAATGCNCGGCATCTGCGGGCGGCATCTGCGGGCGGCTGCCGCCGACGCCAAGCGCGCGTGGCTGGCCGAGCAGATGGAGGCGTCGAGACCGGCGGTCGTCGTGCTGTGTGAGGTTGATGGCGCGTTTGCGGCGATGAAGGCGCTGCGCAGCTGGGCATCGCGGACGCTGAAGTATGACATGCGCTTCATGGCGGGCGAGGGGGGAGGAGACACGGGGGGCTTGGTGGTGCTCGTCGACCGCGCGCAGGGGACGTTTGCTGGCTTCAAGAGGCTAGCGCTGCGTGCCTTCGGCGTCGAGGTGGTGCACAAGGCTGACGCGACCAAGCGGGCGTACGCGGCAGTGCACGGCGTGTTCACGGCGGCGTTCCGGGAGCAGGTGGACGCGGCGGAGGCCTGGGTGCGCGATCGTGGAGGCGGGTTGGTGCTCGGCGACTTCAATCACGTACCGTGCCGGGCATGGCGGGTGTCGCGCGCGGCGCTGAGCGCATCGGACAGGCGGCTGCGGAGGCTGTGCGGTGCCGTGTGCGGCGCGGCGTGCTGCAAGGCTACGAGCGCGGGCGCAGATCGAGTGGTAGGCGGCGACGGCGGGGGGGATGGGGCCGAGGGGTCTGCGGAGGGCGAGCCCGGGTGGACACGGTTTGCCACGGCGGATGGCAGGGTGCAGGGGCCGACGGCGAGGTACGACTTCGCGGTGGCGCTGGGCGGGGAGGAGGGCGCATGGCGGCTGCTGGAGCAGGTGCTGGCGGAGGGCGGGGCAGTCGATTTCTCGGACCATCTTATGGTGGTGGTGGAACGGCGGGTGGTGCCGGAGGCGGCGCGGGAGCGGCGGGCGGTGGCGGTGGCCCGCGGGAACGGGCAGCTGGCGCGGCTCACGCGAGCGGGGCTGAGGGAAAGGGCGGTGGAGCTGGTGATGGAGATGCGGGAGGCGGCAAGGGCGGTGGCGTGGGGGGTGGCGTCGCAGATCGACGCCGTCACGAGGGTGCTGGTCGAGGCGGGGCGCGAGGCGGAGGAGGACGCCAGGGCGTTGCTGCGGCGACGAGCGGGGCGAGGCGTGCAGTGCTCGGCGGGGCAGGTGCTGAACGATTGGAAGGCGCGGCTGCGGTGGGCGCTGCGGGCACGGGACGAGGGGAGGGACGCGCGCCTGTTGGCCGAGGCGGGCGCGGGCTTCTTCTGCGGGCGCACGGGCATGCAGCGGTTCGTGGAGGCGGCGGGGGACATAGCCTCGTCGGTGGCGATCTGGACGTCGATAGTGCGGTACGCGCGGCGGCAGGTGCGGCGGGCGGGGGTGCGGGTACACCAGGCGCAGCGCGCGCTGACGGCGGCGGTGTTGGCGGCGGCGCGCGAGCGGCCAGACGACGACGAGCGGCGGCGGTATCTGCGGACGTGGGGGGCGCTGAGGGCGTCGAGGGGCTCGCCGGCGGTCGAGGCGGTGCGGGTTGGCGACGTGGCGGATGGCGAGCTCGTGCACTCGTCGGATCCGCGCTTCCCTGGCGTGCTGGCGGACGTCGGGCGCGGCTGCGTGGCCGGCTTGCGAAGGGGCGTGGTGGCCGAGGCGGCGCGGGCTTGGCTGCAAGTCTTTGTCGGGCAGTACCAGCCGATCGCCGGCTCAGATGGCTGTGCTTGGCTGGCGACGCGGGAGCTGACGTTCCCGCTCTTCGTACTCACGCTGTACTCGGTGCAGGGCGGCAAGTCGGTGGGGCCGAGCGGCTTCAGCGTGGACCTGCTGCGCGTCTTCGAGCGCGGAGGCGAGGAGCAGCGCGCGGTGTACGACGCGATCATGGGCGACCTGCGCGAGGCGTGCATACCTGCGTCATGGCGCACGGTGGTGTACGCCCTGCTGGCCAAGCCGCCGCCTAGCGATCCGAACATCATAGGTGAGCGGCGCGAGATCGCGCTGATGGAGCAGCTGATGAAGGTGGTGCTGCGCGCGGCGAGGGCGACTACGTACGCGCGGCTCGAGGGGCGAGTGCTGGCACCGCAACTCGGCTGGCTTCAAGGGTGCGCGACGGCGCACGTGGGCGTGCAGCTACAAGTACTGCTGCAGCAGGCGGCGCGCTTGGGGCACACGTTGTACATCTGCTACGTCGATCTGGCCACGTTCTTCCCCTCGATTGAGCGCGGCGTGTTGCTCGAGCACGAGTTGCTGGCGGGCGTGCCGCGCGACGTGCTCAACCTGGCGGCGGCCATCTTCGGTGCGGCGGAGGCTGAGGCGGGCATGCAAGGCGGCGTGCCGTGTCGGTATGACAGCGCGGCGGGGCTGGGCGACGCGTTCTACAACAACATGGGCGCGCTGATGGGATGCGTGCTCTCGCCAGGGCGGGCTAAGCTGTTCGTGAACTCGATCATCGCGGCCATCCATCTCTCGGTGCGCGGCGTGCGGGTGTGGGGTGGAGCTCCGGCGACGCAGGGCGAGGCGTGGGCTCGCCTAGGGGCCTTCGCGTTCGCCGACGACTGGGCGGGCGCCTACTCGGAGGTGGAGGAGCTGAAGTTGGCGTGGCATCTATTCTCGAGCTGGGCGGTGGTGATGGGGCAGAAGCTCGGCGTGAAGAAGACGCTCAAGACGGTGGTCACGGGCGTGCGCTACGAGGACGGGCGGCCTCGAGCGGTGGAGGACCCCAAGCTGGTGCTGCCCGGCGGGGCGCCCGTGCCCTACGTGCGGTACGACGTGCTGTACAAGCACCTGGGCTTGCCGGTGCGCGCCGACGCGGCCGACGGCGCGGTGTTTCGTCTGGTGAAGGGCAAGACGGCGCACGCCATGGGCAGTATGCGCAAGATGCGGGGCGCCTCGCAGCGCGAGTTCTGCGCGGTGGCCGACGTGTTGCTGCGAGGGCTCGTCGGGTTCTACTTCCAGATCGTGTACTTGACGTGGAGGGAGGCCGAGTCGCTCGAGGCGATCTTCAGGGCTGCCTTCAACCGATTCTTCGGACGGGCGGCGTCGTCGGCGCGCCTGCCGCTGTACTCGGAGAGGCCGGGCGTGGGCAGGTGGCGCACTCACTCTTGGGGCGTCGCCTTGGCGGCGCTGTACGCGGTGGTGCACGAGTGCGTGTCCGAGCCGGAGGACTCGCCGCAGCGCGTCGCGGTGCGCTCGGCGGTGGCGGCGGCCTTGGCGCGATGGGGGTGCCGCACGGCGCCAGGGCGGTGGAATTGGGCGCACCTGCGCGGGCCGCTCGAGCGGAGCCTGTCGAGCGCGTACTGCCGCGTGAGGTACCTCGGCGAGGCGTGGATGCTGGCGGCACTGGTGGTGACGGGCGCGGGCGCTGGCGGCGACGACGTCGGCGGGGCCACGGGCGGCGTGGGAGGCGGTGAGGGCGGCGGAGGCGGCGGCGGCAAGGCGGGCCCGCGTGCCAGGCGTCGGGCGTGGAGCATTGGATGCGCGTGCGGCGGAGACTTGTTCTGCAACAGCAGGGGCGACACCTTTGCGTGTGATGGGACCTGCGGCGGAAGCGGCTTGGGCGGCGGGGGCGGCGGCGGAGGCGGCGGCGGTGGCGGCGGAGGCGGAGAGGATGGTTACAACGACCGCGGGGGGATGCCGCGAGCTGGCGGCGGCCGCGGCGGCGTGGGCGTCGGAGGTGGCGTGCCGATGGAGGGCGACGGTGGTGCCGGCGGCGACGGTGGCGGAGTGGGGGAGGCGGCGTGGGAGGAGGAGGCCATAGGGGAGACGCAGGGAGAGGCGGGCGAAGAGCAGGAGGCGGACGAGGGGTGGCAGGAGGAGTTCGAGCTTGAGCACGAGATGGAGATGGAGTCGGAGTCGCCGGCAGCGGCGGCGGCGACGGCGGCGACGGCGGGGGGTGCGGCGGGGGCGGCGACAGTGGGGGCGGCGGCGGAGGTGGCGGCGGCGGCGGGGGCGGCGGCGGCGGAGGGGGCGGCGGCGTCGCCGAGGGAGACGCCTGACTCCTCTACCGCCGACGTCGAGGCTTCGGCCTGCCACGGGGTCAGGGTCTCGGCGGAGGCGGCTGGCGGCGAAGGCGACCAGGCGCGGGTCACGACAAATCTCGCATCCTCGCCCTCGTGCGCGGCGAGATCGCAGCCTCCTACGCTTGCAAGCTCACTGCCTGGCATCTTGGAAAAATGCTCGGAGGTGGCGGTGGCGGAGGGACGGGTGACAGAGACGGCGGCATTGATGGACATGGGGTCGACGATGAGGACAAGGGCGGCGGAGGCGGCGGAGGCGGCGAATGATGCTGCGGCGGCGGCGGCGGCGGCGGAGCTGGCGGGGGCGGAGTCCGCGGCGGCGGAGGTGAGCGCGGGGGCGGCGGCGGCGGCGGCGGTGACGGCGCGGACGACTAGGTCAGAGACGGCGGCGGCGGCGGCGTCGACGGCGTCGGCGGCGGGCGGCGGCGGCCTGTGTCGGAAGGGGCATCGGTTGCGGCGTGGCGGGGAGGAGGGGGGAGGGGAGGAGGTGTGCGGAGAGCTGGCGTGTGACGGCGCATGCGGGCGGGCACTAGTGGGCGGCGAGGGCTGGTGGTGCTGTGCGACGTGCGACTACGACGTGTGCGACGAGTGCTGCGGCGAAAGCGAGGGCGGCGGAGGCGAGGCAGGCGGCGGCGGCGGCGGCGGCGGCGGCGGCGGCGGCGGCGGCGGCGGCGAAGGAGGCGGCGGCGGAGGCGGTGACGGCGGCGGGGGCGGTGGCAGAGGCGGCGGAGACGGAGGTGGCGGCGGCGACGTCGAGGGGGAGGAAGGCGCGGTCGGTGCGGGCNACGCGCGAGGGACGGCNCGGTGGCGCTGGTTGCGGGAGCCNGGTCCTGGTGACCCCTTGCACGCGGGGGCGGCACACTTCGCCTCGCCGGCCTCTCGGCTGGTGTTCGAGCCGGCGGGGCTTCGCGGCGAGACCGGCGAGGGCGGCGGCGGCGGCGGCGGCGGCGGCGGTGCCGGGGCCAGAGGGCTGGGCGTAGCGCCGGCGGCGGCGCTCTTGGAGCTGGGGCTGGTNGCGGTGGGGCACTTCTGCCTTCGCGACGGGGCGGNGCCACCGAGGTGGTTCGGCTCGCTGGCGGAGGCGATCACGGTGTACGGCAAGCTAGGCGGCAGTGCGGCCACGGCGGCGCAGTGGGAGGAGACGATGGAGGCGCTGAGGGCGCGCGCGTCCCCGTGCGAGCCGGAGCGGCCGGCGGGTATGCGGGCTGGCTGGCAGGACGACGGCGAGACCAGGGAGGCGCTGCGGCGTGGGCGCGAGCTGAGCAGGCTGGAGGAGGAGCAGCGGAGGCTGCGCGCGGACCTCGAGCACCAGCGGGATGCGGAGAAGGCGGCGTGGGAGGAGGGGCGGGTGGTAGGAGGGCCGAGCGGCGACGAGTGGGCGGGTAGGCTGAGGAAGACAGCGGGCTACGAGGGCGCGCCGGCGAGTGTGGCCGTGGGCGAGCGCGACATGGGGCTGGCGGACGGCGCNGAGGTCGCGCGAGGGCCGCACGTGATGTTCGACATGCAGCGCAGCATCGCGGGCTTCGGGGGCGAGGAGGGCTGGCTGCAGAGGGGCGACGTGGGTGAGGACGGCTGGAGGGTGGGCTGGCGGGTGCGCGCCGACGAGGCGTGCGAAGGGCTGGAGGTGGACGAGGAGGGTTACGTCGTATGGCGTGGCTCAGGCGAGCGGCTGACGGCGGAGGAGGCGGCGAAGCGCGGGCCGGCGGTCGAGATGGCTACGAGGGCACGGCTGGCGCTGGGCGAGGGCGTGGAGGTTGAGCGCGGCGAGCCATCGAAGCGGCAGGGCGGCAGGGCGGGCGGTGGGAGAGAGGACGGGGGCGAGGGTACGGGTGGCGGCACGTTTGTGAACGTGCAGGCGGCGCGGGCGTCACTGGCGTCGCTGACGGGGTGGGTGGCGAGGGTGGATGCGCAGGCCGTGTTCACGCTCGACGGCACGCGCACCGTGGTGGGCGGGGCGGAGGGACGAGGCGGCGGCGGAGGAAGGGGAGGCGGCGGAGGCGGGCGGGGCGGTGGGAAGGGCGGCGGTGGGCGAGGAGGTGGCGGTGCTGGCGGCGGGAGTGGCGGCGGCGGTGGTGGGGACGACGACGATTGCACACGATGCCGCACCTGCCCGATGTGCGGGGTGAGCGAGGGGGCGCTGGCGTGGACGCGCTGCTTCGGCTGNGAGCGGGAGGCGCATACGCGCTGCTGCGTGGAGAGGGAGGAGTCGTGGTGCCTCGAGTGCGCGGGCGCGTCGGGCGAGGAGCTGTTTGAGTGGGCAAATGAGATGAAGCGGCAGGCGGAGGCGGCGGCGGCCGAGCGCGAGGCGGAGGTTGAGCGGGAGGCGGTGGGGCGGGGGGCGTGGGAGATGGAGGAGGCGATGGAGGCGGGCGACGAGGCTGCGGGGTCGGCCGAGTGGGATGGAGGTTGGGAAGGGGATATGGAGTTGGAGCGCGAGCTAGAGGCGGGGGCGGAGGTGGCGGCGGCGGCGGCGGGAGCGAAGGTGGCGGAGACGGCGGAGGCGTCGGCGGCGTCGGCGGTGAGGTCGGAGGCGGAGGTGGCGCTGACGGTGGCGGCGAAGGCGGCAGTGGTGGCGGGGACGGCCGCGGCGGGGGTGGGTGGCAGTGGCGGAGGCAGCGTAGGCGGTGGAGGTGGCGGCGGCGGTGGCGGCGGCGTCGAGGCCAGCGGCGGCGGGGTCAGCGGCGGCGGCGAGGGCGTCGAAGGCGGCGGCGGCTTCTGTCGGCAGGGACATCGGCTGCGGCGGGGCGGCGAAGTCGAGGGGGAGGTAGAGGAGGAGGAGGGGCTGATGTGTGACGGCGGGTGCGGGCGCGCGCTCGTGAGAGGGGCCGGTTGGTGGTGCTGCGAGGCGTGCGACTACGACGTGTGCGAAGCGTGCCAGGGCGGCGGCGGGGTCGACGGGCGGCGACGGCGATCGCACACGAGAGCGGCGGACGAGGAGAGCCGCAGGCGCCGGTCCGAGGGCGGCGGAGGGGGAGGCGGCAGCGGCGGTGGCGGCGACGGTGGCGACGGCGGCGGCGGCGGCGGCGGCGACGGCGGCGGCGGCGGCGGTGGCAGCGGCGGCGGCGACGGCGGCGGGGGTGGTGACGGCGGCGGCGGCGCAGGCGGCGGTGGCGATGGCGTGGTCGGCGGAGGTTTCGGGAGCCATGGCCGAGGAGCGGGCGGCGGCGGCGGCGCGGAGAAAGAGAAAGGCGAGAGGTTGGTGGCGGCGTGGGCGGCGGTGCGGCACGATGGAGTGCGGGAGATGGGGGCGCTGCCCGAGGGCGTGTGCGACAACTACATGGCCGAGATGGCGGCGCAGCTGGCAGTGGCGGCNAGCGCGGGGGTGAGGCGGGTGGTCATTGTCTTCGACGCCACGTCGCCGCCGGAGGTGCTGCGGCGCTTTGTGTGGAGTTGTCGGCGTAAGCGGCAGCGCTTCTTCCGGCGCGACTGGCTCGACACGTGGTGGCAGCAGCTGCAGGCATTCGAGGTGGTCGTGTTTGTGTGGCAGACGTCGCATGTCGGGGCGCCGGTGAACGAGTGGGCGGACGCGGCGGCGGCCGAGGCGGCGCGGGCGGGGCTCGACGAGGAGGCGCCTAGGCTGCTCCCTGCAGGGTACGCCAGCTTAGAGCTGGAGCAGGTCGATGGGCAGTTGATACGAGGCGGACCTAGGGCTACGGCGGCGGCGGCGGCGCAGCGCGAGGTGGAGAGGCGGCTGGCTGTGGGGAGTGGGTCGGTGCAGATGGTAGAGGAGTGTGACCTGGAGTTGCCGCGCCTGCCGGAGCGGCTGGTGGTGGTGGCAGAGGCGGTGCTGTGCGGGCGGGCTCAGATAGGCGACGCGCGGCGGTGTTGTGGGCGCGTGGCGCGGCGCATGGCGGCGGACATGGGCTGCCCGTTCGGGTGCGGGTGCCGCTTCGCGTGGCACGACGTCGCGTTCACGTGCGGAGGTGCGCCACTCGTGCGACTGCGCGAGGAGTGGGTGGCGGAGGCTCAAGGAGGCGGCGCGGGTGCTCGCGGCGCGTAGGCCGCACAGCCAGATGAGACAGGTGCTGAGGCGCGGCGTGGACGGGGCAGGCACTGTGCTGCGGCACGGCGCGGCGGACGAGGTGGAGTTGCGGCGCCTCGTGGGTGGCGCGGTGCTCAACACGGGCGAGCGCGAGGTGGATGGCTGCTCCAGGGTGCGGGCGGCCGTCGGGCGCATGGTGCGCGCAGGGCTCGAGCTGCAGGCGGCAGGGCGCGAGGCGACGGCTGACTTCGAGCGGCGGGTGCGTGAGGAGGCGAGGCGACAGTCGAAGGCGCGGGCGTTTGCGGTGCGCTGGCGGGAGGCGGCGCGGCGGGGCGGGCCTAGGCGCGTGGCAGAGATGCGGGAGGTCGCGCGAGCCCAGGACGAGGCGGAGGCGGACCTGGCGGCGCTGGAGGCGCGGGCGGGGGTCGTGGGGTGCAGGCCTTGGAGCGGTGGGAGGCGCTGGGGGTGGCGTGTGCGGGGCTGCGGGTGCAGGCGCGGCAAATCCGATCAATCTCTTCGGCGTGCGCGCTTCGAGAGTGGCGGTGGCTGGCTGGGCTGCGGCGGTGGAGATGGCGGGCTGCGTTCGCTTGCGTAGGGGCTGCTGGGGCTCGGACAGAGCCGGCGTCCAAGGCGCGCGTGGCGTTGGCAAAGGTGGTGCACGGCGGTGCAGGCTGGGCGGCGGTGGTGGGTCCGGCGGAGGGCACACTGGACGTAGGAGGGCCATTCGGCCCGCCGCTGGCGGCGGCGGTTGGGCCAGAGGGCTTGGACGGCAGGGCGGTGGCGGCAAGGCGGCGGTGGCGCGACGGCGGGGGGCGGCGGTGCCTCGAGTGGCTCAGGCGATGGGAAATCGACGAGGGGCGGGAGGCCGACTCGCGCGGGCGGTGGCGAGTCGTGCGCGTGTTGAGTGTGCGGCGGCCTGCGCGTAGGTATGGCCTGCAGCTGGAGGTGCAGTTGGAGTGGGCGGGCGTCGATACGGCGTCGGGCGAGGCGTGGAGCGTGGGGTGGGTTCCCTTGGCGTTCTGCACGCCGGACGTGGTGAAGGAGGCGAGGGCGATGGAGGCGGTGGCGTACCCGGCGCCGCGCAGGGCGGAGGGCTCGGAGGGGGCTCGGAAGAGCCCGCGTCTGGTGGCCGAGGCGGAGGCTGGGACGGCGGAGTCGGCGCGGGAGGCGGCGATACGGGCGGCCGAGGGTGCGGTGCGGGTGGCGCTCGCGACGGTGGACGAGGCGCTCGCGGCAGGCGAGGGAAGGGCGGAAGCGGCGTCGGGCGAGACGGCTGTGGGACCTGCGCCGGGGCTGGCGTCCGGGTCTGCACCCGCGAGCGGGCTCGCGGGCGTGGCCGCGCCCTTGGCGGCGGTCGATGGGCTCGCAGCGGCGCGCGGGGGGGGTGCATCCGGGGCCACGCCAGTGGCGGCGGCGGCGGCGGGGCCGAGCGAGGATGGGGCGGGTGGGGAGGAGGTGGAGGACTCGCTGGCGGCGTTGGTGAGTGCGGTGCAGAAACGCAAAAGGGGCCCGGACGAGGCGATGCTGGCGAGGGTGGAGGCGGAGGTGGACAGGAAGATGGACAATGGCGTGCGCATCAACCCAGCGTTTCGGGAGAGGGCGAGGCGGGCTGAGGAGGAGGAGGGTGAGGCGCGACGGGCAGTCGAGGAGCAGGAGGCGGCGGTGCCTAGGTGCGAAGCGGGGCACAGCATGGTGAGGCGCGGCGAGGGCGCCGCGGGGCTGACATGCGATGGGTGCAGGCGGGCGATCCGGCGCGGGGCGGGGTGGTGGTGCTGCGAGATGTGCGACTACGATAGGTGCGACGCGTGCTGCGAGATGTAGGAGGAGTCGGACGTCGGAGATGGACATGAGGTGAGGAGGCATGGCATGGCATGAGGTGGCGAGAGGGGGGTGGCAGGTAGATGAAGATGAGGGTTTGCTGGGGTCGAGGCTAGGTGCCACCTTGTGGGCTGATGCGGAGACGTTTGCGGATTCTAGCGCGTGTACTTTGTTAAGTGTATGGTATCCTAGGTATCGTGTGCTGCGTTCCACGTGCTGTTAATAAAACGGTCTAAAACATAAAAACACATTTTAAGGTGAATTTAGTTGCGCGGTAGCGAGCGAGGTCTCATCTCGCGAGAAACATGTTTCGTGGTGAAGCGACGACCACGGCAGCGCGGTAGCCCGCGCAGCGGCTCTGACCACGCCCGCCCATCTACATGCGGACATTGGCGCTCACGCAGTCAGTCGGGTCGGCAGCGGCTATGCTGTTTGCGTGCAAGGACAGTGAGGGGGAGCAGGATTACAA
>JGI24538J26636_10000552_pt1 | contig 10652 bp, 1 predicted proteins | sample SouAtlMetagenome_FD_26636 | JGI IMG/M metagenome (IMG submission 26636) | reverse complement strand
CAGAACTGTGGGCCCTTTTCCTGATCCCTGCCTTTGGGACAGTGGGCGCTTTCTGAGGAGGCGGTTGGAGCGGCTTGACCGGCTCTCTGACTCTGGGCACTGAGCTGCTCTCAAGGTAGAGTGGAGCTTGTGGTGCTCGAGCCTTTGGCTGCCAAGTCAGTCCTCCCCTTTTGGAAGAGGCTGCCTCAGGCGTGGAAGGCCTTGTGGGCGGTGCTATTGCAAGCACTTCCGACGCCGAGCTTGTGTATTGAGACACAGTAGCTCTCCTCGATGAGGCTGAGGCCGGCACTGAGGACGGAGTGGAAGCCTTTGGGTAAATCAGTGGCGCGGTTGGACCAGCGCTCCCCCAATGTTCCAAAAGAAGAGTGGACGCAAGTGCCTTAGTCTTGGCACGGTTGGCTGCGTCGCGACCACTCTTACCAGCTTTGGCTTCGTCGAAGGTTCCTGATGCAATATGTTTTGCAACGGAAGTGTTCCCTCTTTGCTGGCGCTTCCCTCCTCTTGTCCGTGCTCTTCGAACGTGTCCTTGTGGTGCGTCGGAGACAGCACTCACAGGTTCTTCGTCCGACATGCAGCGGTGCGGTCACCCGGCACACGTTCTGCTTTGGTTTCGAAGGTATAGAAATGAATGTACCAATCTGGATACCACGGCAGAATAGGTAGCAAATAAATCCCCTCGTTTGTATACGGCTTTTCCGAATATGTCTCCGGTATCGGTATTATCACCTCCGCAGGTTTCTCCACAGTAAACCAGTTGTCCCGTCGCAGTGGCTACGCAGGTGGTGAGGTCTCGTCTGAAACTAGAGCTAGAGCCTTACGGCTGATAACCAAACAAAAGATTGATGTATCTCAGAATCAGCTCAACTTGTTTTATTCTTCGACGGCTTATCGCAGTCTTGAGCCAAATGAATTAGCAGCATACATGTGTTGACTATGTCCATTAAGGACAGTGAGGAAGAGTGAAAGCATGCACTTGAGATATAGTGCCCTGGGGAGTTCAGTATGGCTATACTGTACTCCCAGGCTCTTATAACATCACTCTAAGATCATGCACTTGCAATGAAACAGAGAAGCTGCAGCATCACGGATTAAGGGTATACCTGGAGCCCAGGATGTGAGGATTATGGCCTCAAACACCCATAAAACTTGACTCCCCCCTCCCGTATTTGGGATGATGCTGGGCAAGTGCGATTACCACACATATGCCGTAGGAACGAGGCTACGGTGCGGAAGTTAAACCTGATGAGAGGTTACCTGCACTCGTTAGCCAGCCCTTATGACGTTTGGAGGTATGGTGGTCATACCTAGCAGCTCTAAGGCGTTTGGCCACTTATGCGGAGCCAATGCCTTGGTGAATATGTCGGCTGCTTGTTCGTCAGTTGGGCAGTATTCGATGGACATACCTTCCATCATCAGCACCTCTTTTATGCTGGATATGTCGACCCCGTGCACACGTGTTACGTGTCTGAGCTTTTGGCTGAAGCCGGCTTCCGCAACCTTGATGGTGGCCTGGTTGTCTTCCATGATCCGCACAGGAACTATTTTGTCCAGGATCAGGCACCATAAGTCCCAGGTTGGGATAGCCTCACTGAAAAGCGAGTAAGCCAGTGAGATGATTTCGGCTTCTGTAGTGGACCGGGAAGTGCTTGTTTGTTTCTTTGCTACCCAGCAAAGAGGCACGTGAGTATTCGGTCCAGCCAAACACAGCCAACCCCCGGAGGTGGAGCGGGCATCGCCCAGCTCTCTCTCTCCTGCGAAGTCAGCATCGACAAAGAGCTGGAGGTACAAGTCCTCAGTCTTGTCTTGCACGGTTGAGAGCAACCTATAAGGACGAGATGAGTCCAAATAGCAGATGAGGCGGAACAGCCGTCTGTCGCATCCTCTGGTCCACTTTTGGACGCAGGACGCGAGGTTGCATATGGGCTTAAGGATGTCTGGCCGAGCAAGTCTGGCCAGCCATAAGGCCTTCATGAGAATTTTGGAGGCCTGCCCTTCAAGCTCACCTCTCTCTTCGTCATCGAGAGGAGTAACGGCGCCATCCGGTAGAAACGGAGTGGACGCCTGTTTGAGCTTGCTCACACCTGTCAGATCTTTATAGACCTGTACAGTTTGGCCGACAAAGTCTTCCATGTTCCAGGACAAGGCAGTCTCCCCTGAAGGAAGAGAGACAACGTCGTGATGCCTGCCCAGGAATCGTTCCAAGGGAGTGGGGTCGTCAAGCCGAATATCGCCGACTTTGGGATCGCGAAGCATTTGCCAGATTTCGTCGTGATGTTCAGCTGGACCGCTAAGAAGCAAGTCGTCCACGTACACTGACATCATACAGCGTTGCTTCAGAAACCAGAACCCAGATGGATGGCCTGGGATAGGTTTCCCCCCGCACAATTTAACCGCTTTCTCAAGGTGCCGTTCCCAATGTCCCCCAGACTCAGGGTGGCCATAAAGGGATTTGACGAGCAATACCATGGGCTTTTGAAACTTTTGCTCCTTCCAGCTCTGAGGCCAGAGCTCTCTTGGAAGGGCAACCCAAGTTTTACACTTGGAGCCCAATAATGATTGGATGTACGCTCTGACGGCATCGGCCTGAGTGGTTTTGTGCCCCTTTAAAAGCCCGTAGGCAAGACAGCTGTTCGCCGATTGAATACTCGTGGGTGACGCGGATAACTCTTGGAAAACCGCAAGGTTTCCGTTTTGATCCTTGGTTATGTCACCACGGTAGACAATACGCCCCTTTAGCTTTCTCAGCTCAGGGGCAAGTTCGGCGAACTTCTCGCTGCAGATGGACATGAGCTCCCCCAAATGGATCTTTTCTCCACTTTTGAGGGCCTTGGCAACCAGCTCTGCCTTTTCAATGACAGTGCTGAGATTCCAGGTGTGCTCTTCCTCTAAGCCGGCGGCTTCTGCACGAACCGCCTCCAGCGCCTTTTCGCTGGACATCATCTCCGCTCTTGACAGCAACCTTGTCACCAACGCTGGGATGTGCTCGAGTAATGGTGCGACAGAGTCAGCACTCAACCTCTTGACATCATCTTCTTCCAGCAAGATGGCAATAGGCTCGTCCTTTGCAGCAGATGAATACTCGGGGAATCTGAAGTCATGTTCCCGGTGAGTAGATGATGGGCTAGCAGCGTGGGCCGGNGCGTTAGGAACAGCACTCAGACCCAAGATGTGAGTAGGCGCGTCGACAACAGCGCTCCTCTCAACAGTCTTGCAGGGCATTGCAGGAACATTTTTGCATATGAGGTCTGGGTAAAGAGAATTGAGAATGATGTGACACATTTCAGGAGGATAAAATGCTGTCCCTGCAGTCTTACTGCCTTCGGCGACAGAGTGTTTAAAACCAGGAGGGTGCTTACATCTCTTATCAGAGAAGGCTACGGCCGTATCTTTGCAAGTGGTGACGATCCTCCATGGTTTGAGGATTGGATTATCGTCCTTATCTTTAACACCTACAGAACAGCCATCGAAAGAAACTTCAACCATGCCTAAATCGCAGATCATACTGATAAGTTCCTTCTGTAGCCAGCCTGCACAGTAGCGAGGCCATTCAAAGCTAACACGTCCTCCATACTCTATCACCTTTTCGGCAAGGAAACGGAATCTGGATACCAGCTCAAGGGATTTCTTTCTTCTAATGGCAAGCCTCTTAGCATAGCTAGGTCCCAGGCGATGAACCGCCATTTTCTGCCAGTTGCACCATACAGTGCATGGTAGGGACCCGTGGAGATCTATGCCAGGATTTTGTTTGACTTGCCCAACGAGTTGAATGAGAGTATGATCATCACTAAAGTCAACTCGTTCAGATATTCTGATGACTTTTATCCCATAGGCTTGGCCCACGTTTCCAAGACTGCTATTTTCGGAACAACAACACTCAAGTAACTTACCATATCCGGGGAGAGAGGCACGCTTTCGGACCCCCTCTATGGATTCCTTCTTGGATGACATGCATGACGACAGTGAGGCAGCACATGCAGAGACTAAGCTCTGTCGCTCTGACTCATTGAAATAGTTCATTGCATCATCGATTATGTCATCCAGGACATGGCAAGCAGCATGAGGTCCCTCTCTAAGGTCAGACCTTTTGGAATTGCGGGATCCCTTGAGAAGGCCAGAAAGCTTTTCAGACGCAGTCATGCTGTTCTCGTCTTGAGTGTATGAAGTGTCACATGGATTGTATGGATTGGCTGAAACATCATCAACTGCAGATTTGTTACCCTCCTCTCCTGACGCGGCAGAGCCTGCGCTCTGCTCTGATGCGTCGGAGACTGCACTCATGAGATTTGATGCGTGATTAACTGCACTCATGAGATTAGAAGAATGTGGAGGTCCAACAGGGAACTGCTTGAAAACGGTAATGAAAAGACTTGGCATACCGTACATCTGTACAGCTTCGGCGACAACAGCGTCATGCTCATAAGCGTGGGCGTCCTGCTCATATTCAAGTCCCCGCAAAGNGTTGCCATATAACCCAACAGTTGACCTCAGGTCGCCATGTAGTTCCACCGCCATGTGCGAAACAACGACCACGTAATCGTCAACTCTATGTGTACCAGGCAGCCTCGGAAGTNNTCGTAAGTCCTTCCTCAGCTTCATCCAACCCTCGTGCGGAGTCGGAAGCGACATTTCAACAGGAAGTAGCGAAGGCATGGTATCTGTTGCATTGATCAGTGCAGCCACGTCAACGTCGATTGCTTCTGTTGTTGCTGTTGTTGTAGCCGGTGCGTCAAGGACAGCACTCGAGCTACCTTCACCTGTTGTTGCTGGTGGAGATGTTGATGATGATGATGATGATGGTGCTGGAGGCGCGTCAGAGACAGCGCTCAAACCAGCCTTCTTCAGCTCCTTGGCAGCATAGATGAGCCGGTCGAATCGATCACGGCAAGCATCCGTATGAGTCCCACGGTTCTCCAGGCACTTCGGGCAATCCATGGATGGACCATGTAGTGCGATGCGTCCTGGAGTAATGTGCTCATGTCTCCCAAGCTTCGCAATGTCAGCAAGGGGCAAGCGCACGTCTCCGATGGGCTCAGCTGCTTCTTCTTGCCATGGGAGTTGGATAGCAGGAAAATCCTTCGCTACCAATTCACCCATGCCTTCCAGAGCGGCGGCCTCGGCGACCGCGAGAGGAAATACGATCCTTTGGGGAAAGTAGATCTCTCTCTGGTCAACTAGCCTGGTCTTGTATCGACCTCGGCCGCCACCTTTGACGTTCGCATAGGCGAAGACCTTGCAAGCTCCTAAGTGTCGGAGGCCTGAAGAAAGATCCCAGCCTGCAAACAAGGCAGCTGTGCTGTTTGGACCGACGGCAGAGGCATCGCGGTCGCGCATGTAGCACAACCTGCCGAATGGCTCGTCTGGCCCAGTGAATGCCTCGCCTCCATGGAAGCACTCCCATGAGGATTGACGCAACTTAAGTTGCTCGGCTGGGGTGCCGACCTCGTGAGGGAGAATCGGAGGGGTCGAGGACAAGGCAAGGGCTATTGTACTGTAGATAGTACATTCAGCCCAGGCAGCAGGATCAGCTGCCATACCTGCTTGGAGCAGGTTTGCCCGCACGCTGCTCTTCAATGTTTGATGAAATCGTTCGTGCACTGTGTTGTGAGGCCAGTGCGACAAGGATGGTTCAGGATTCCACCCCATCTCCACTACGGCATTCGTGATGGCTTCATCCCTGTCAGACTTGACGACGACAGTGGGATCAGCAGAGGAATCAGGGCCAGCTATGTGCTTGAGACCTTTGTAGTGGGTCTCCTGGTCCCTCGTTGCCATAGAATACCCATGGCTCATGCCCGAAAAGCTGTCACGTATGATTTGAACAGCATGGGCTATGCCATCACCTGATTTCTCAGCTCCAGAGTCTGAAGTCTTCTTGAGAATCAAGTCGTCAGTGCTTAGCTCTTTCAACGGCGCGTCCGGCGCAGCTCGTTGAGAGTCCGAGCGAGCACCTTCAGCATGAGCTGTGCGACGACTTTTCAAATGCGCTTGACGACATATCCTGCAATATGGATTGTGAGGGTAGTGAGCCCGCAGGTGTCGCGCAGAAGTAACTTCAGCCTTCAAAGCAGCTTTGGTGAGCCGCCTTGTGGCTATGACGTCTGCAGGAGCATCAGGATGAGGTAATGCCAATGGGATGTCAACTTCAGCATCATCACCTGCCTCTGGTGAAGGTGCGTCGGAGACAGCACTCACAGGTTCATCAACTGGTGATGGTGAAATGCTGTTTTCATCCGATGCGGCAGGGCCAGCACTCGAAGGTTGAATGCTGACTTCTGAAGATGCTGGTGGAGTGGAAGGTGGAGGTTCAGAAGGAGGAATGGCTGGAGGTGCCCCAACAGGAGGTGCTGGTGACTCTGAGTCATCATCGAAAGGCCAAGGCAGCATCTCTTCATCATCGTAGTCTGCAGGCACTCCGCCAGGCCATTCATAAATGGCTCCTTCAGGTGAAACCCCATGCGTCGGTGCGTCAGAGACAGCACTCGCGGCAAGTGCTGTTGACGCAACAGGGAGTCCACTGGAGCCCACACCGTGGGTTTGTCCTAGTGTGAACATCTCCTTGAACCGAGGGACATATTCATGAACCCTGGTGGCTCTGATCTTATCCCTTTCTTTGCAGATCACCCTCACCTTGTCGCGTGAAACGACATGGTAGGGCTTCTCACCTGGTATCCAGATAAATGGCTTCTTGAGTTCTTCAACAGTTATGCCCATTGCTGTTGCGAGAGGGCAGCCAGGAAGATCAAAAAGTGGTCGGTCCACACCAGTGAGAGTTGAAGTAGTTGCTATAGCTTGTGCTGAATCAGTTTCTCCTAAACCGGTTGTGAATGTCAGACTCTCTGCCGCCGGCTGAAAGTGGCGATCTAGGAAGGCCTTGGGCACTCCCTGGTCGATGAACGCCTGCTTCGATCCAACCGGTCTGCCAGCACCAGAGTCGTTTATGACCTCGACCGTGAAGGTCTTGGGCTGGTTCCCAGCAGGCATCGGGGTATGTACCCGAGAGGCCGGCATGGCAGGGATTGCAGAGCTCACGACATTCGGCATGGCGGTGAGAGGGGACTGACCCCAAGCCTCACTGAGCTCGGGCAGCCAAGAATTCACAAGCCACTCATCGTGCGTGAGGTTCATGTTCAGGTCAAGTTGCTGTGGGAGTGGCGCGGCTAGGCCAGCGCTCAGTCCCCCCTGGTTGCGCAGATTTGAAGAGTAGTCATTCTGCAAACCAGACAGCGTTGGCAAGGAGGAAGTGGGCAGTGAAGCAAGTGCAGTGAGTCCTCCAGTGCTTGCAAGAGCTGGAAGAGTTGTGATGTCACTGCAGACTGAAGCCATGGCAACAAGAGATCGTACAAACCGATTTGCAAAAGGTTTGAAGAGGCTGTGGGAAGTGGATGCGGCAGAGCCTGCACTCTCACCCCCCTGACTCTTGATCTTCTCGCCTTTGCCCCCAGGAAGGCCTGCAGCAGTGGCTGCCATACCTGTGACAGATGCCACAGTTGCATGGGCAGTGCCAGCCTTTGCTCTGGCATCTGGCTTTCCCTTGCTCTTACCCTTTTCTGCCTGCTTTTGAGCATAGCGAGCTTTGGCAGAGGCAACGACAGCATCGTCATGCGAAAAGGTACATGACTGTGCGCTTTCCTCGCACTTGCCCTGCATGAAGAAGACGCATGCAAGCTTCTTCTTTTCAGCAGGGGTCATGTCGGCAAGCTTCTTCCCGACCAGGCTTGTGTCCTTGGTCCGGTGCTTGCCGTCACCTTTCTTGCCTTTCTCATCGCCCTTCTTGCCCTTCTTGCCTCCTTTCTTTCCGGCATCGGCTGTAAGAGCATCTGCTGATGACCGTTGGGTAGGCGCGGCATGGCCAGCGCTCTTGTCATCCCTCTTGCCTTTGCCTCGACCTGGGCCTTCTTCGCCTTTGCCTTTTCCGTATTTGGCATCGGCTGGCGTGGCATTGACCTTCTCCCTTTTGGTCGGGACGAGCTGCTTCTGGATGTTGGACGAGAGGTGCGAATAGTTGCGGTCCTCGTTGTAGTCCACCAGAAATTGACGCAGCTTCTCCCACAGCCAGCGGAAGGACCGCTTGTGGCTGTTCCGTCGACTTTCTTTCACGGTCTCGATGACACGCGAAAACTTCGACCATTCGCGAAACTTCTCGAAGGTCCAGTCGAACAGAAACCGGTCTGTCGGCTGCTCTTCAGGAGGAATCTCCTGCAGCACAGAGTTGACCGTGTCTACAAACATCTTCACCTGCTCGAGCCGGAATCCCTCCAGCTGTATCGAGATCAGGTGTGTCTGTGACAGAACGTTGCCACGGTTCCTGTCAATCCTCAGAGGAGCGATTAACATGGCAACCATGACGCGGCCCAACGGCGTTGTAGCCGGGCATCCGGGGCGGTCAAGCCCGATGCACTTTTCTTCATAGGCAGTGATCTCCGGACTATTGCAGTCCTTGTGTTTGGAGATCAGCTGCCCAATGAAGCCATCGAGTCTAGGCACTGCTGACTGCTCAGTCAGCCGCCTGATGATAGACTCGATGGAACCGCTTGTGGAGAAGGGCCTTTTGTAATAATTGACAAGGAGGGATTTCCCGCTCCTGTCAATGGCCGAAATTTGGCCTAGAAGCATTCGGCGGAAGCTTCTGACCTGAGTCGCATTCTGAGGAAGAAATTCGATGCTCAGGGCCTCCAAGGATCGCTCCTTATAGAGGTCTTCTTCCGTCCATGCCGAGAGCTCATGCTCTATTTGTTGGTAGGCATGATCGTCCTCTTCGCCCTCTGACGACTCCGAGTCTGAGCCATCAGGGTACCAGTGCTCCTGGGCATAATACTGCTCCTGACTTTGCACAAATGGGCAGCCGTGCATTGAAGTCGGGATTGGAACAGTGTACCCCGGAGCGGCAAAGCCATCTCTCGCAGGAGGAGGGCTGGCTGGAGCGGCGGGGCCTGCTCTCTGTTGTGGAGAGCCTTCATATGCCCATGAGTTTGGCATGGCAGGAATGGATTGATCCTGATAAGCTCCGTCCCCAAAATGGCAAGGCGCGGCAGGGCCAGCACTCAAGCCAGGGGCAGGGTGCAGAAGGCGCTGTGGCGACGAGGGAGCTTGTTGTTGTGGTTGCAGTATGTCCTGATCTCTGTCCCCAAAATGGCAGGGCGCGGCAGAGCCAGCACTCAAGCCTGGGGCAGGGTGCCTTGTTGTCTGCATAGCCAAGAGAGATTCAGACTGCAACTGGGTGAGCTGCTGCACTTGATCTTGCAGCGCACTTAACCGAGCATCAAACTGCCCAGATAAGGTGCTCACCATCTCTGAGAGATGTTCCGCAGCAATTGTTGGCGCTTGCTGTTGAGCTGCCGTTGTCGCTGAGGGTGATGATGCCCTCAGCGCCTCAAGCCTCGCCACGATGGCCTCTGTGTTGGCCGGCGAGTGAGACTGCTCGGCTCTCAAACGAGCCTCTGCAGTATCTGCCCTTGCTTGGGTCTGAGCCAATGCCGATTGAGCTGCAGCTCGTTGGTCGGCTAAGGCTACTGAGGCCTGTGCTTGCGTCTGCAGCACTTGGGCCTGTGACTGGACAACTGACGTGGTTGCCTCAGTCCGGATCTGCGCGAGAGCCTGGTTGGCAGACTCTTCACGATGCCTGAGTTCGGTGATCAACCGATTCAAGCGAGAGATCTCGGCGACATCCACCGGGTCGCGAGCCTGGTGGATGACCTGTTGCTGCTGCAGCGTGTTGTTTTGCTGCTGTTGTTGCTGCAACAGGTTGTTCTGCTGTGCAGTCAGCATATTGTTTTGCTGATACTGCAGTCCTTGCTGAACATCGAACCGATTTTGTATGAGTCGATTTTGACCCTGGCCCATGGATGTGACGGGCACTTGGACGTTGCTCTGACTTGATGTCGCCATTGCATTGCTGTGGCTTGATGTAGCCAAGTGAGGTGCAGAGGTCAAGGCCGGTGTGCCACCTGGTTGTTGTCCTGATGAATCGGAGCTAACAGTGCCAGGGTGATGGCCGCCGACTACCTCATAAGGCCCGATGTTCACGTTTCGTGCAGGCCTGCTTCTGTGTGACCTAGGAGGTCCAGCTCTTGGATGTGAGCTGCTCATATTGCTGACTGATGCAGCAATGGTGCGGCTAAGCCTGCACTCAAGATCCCTGCTAGGGTGGAGCGGCGAACCTGCTCTCTGTTCCCTGCTTGGAATCAGCGCGCCCTGGCACGGGCAAGGATTCCTGCTTGGCGCCGAGGTTCAGCTTCCTGTGAGAAGAACCTGGCCCAGTCGCAGAATCTTGCCGGGCTTGTGACACGCCACGCCTCGATGGCTGGATCGTACCACCGGGCGTCCTCGATGATCGCGACTTGATCGTCGAGGATGGCGTGCGCCCCGTGCCAGGCGGCGATGCTCCCCTTGCCTTCCGGACCGAACTTCTTGTGAGTGATCGTGATGGCGACCTGCTCACTTTGTTCGATCCGGTGGTTCTGCCGGAGGAGAGTGTTGAGCTCACGGCAGTATCTTTGCGCGTGAGCTCTCCTCTCGGCAGAGCGGCGGCCCTCTCTCCCTATGAAGGAGAGGATCCAGAAGACGTATCCACTCCTGATGACGGAGTAGACAGCCTCTGCGATCGCGGGCGAAGGGGAGTCGCCTTCTGTGCTGCTCAGAGGTCCGTGGAAATC
>JGI24538J26636_10000551_pt1 | contig 10671 bp, 2 predicted proteins | sample SouAtlMetagenome_FD_26636 | JGI IMG/M metagenome (IMG submission 26636) | reverse complement strand
CCCTCGTCGTCGCTCTCGTCGCCCGACTCCTGGTCCGCGATCGCCTGCTCCGTTGCCGCCGCCGCCGCCGCACGCTGCGGCGGCCGCTGTGGTGCGGCGCCCGCGCTGCTGGCCGCCTCGTCGCTGTTCAGCCCGCGCGCCTCCGCCATCCGCGGTGCCGCGCACGCGACGCACACGACCGCGCCGTGTGTCTCGTGCATCCGCTTGACGGCCTCACGTACGAAGTGCTGCTGCCCCTGTGGCACCCGCCGCGCGGCGACGTCACCGCCCCTTTTGCCTGCCAGGCGCGTCGCTGCATCGCCCGCCGCCGTGCCCGCCGCCACGCGGAAGAGCCATCTCGCGGCGCCGTCGCACGTGTCGCACTGCGCCGTCGGCCGGCTCGCTCCGCCCAGCAGCTCCGGCGCGTGCACGCCCAGCGCGTCGAGCTGCGCCGCAGCCTCCCGCGCCCTTGCCAGGCTCGCCCACTGGACCGCCTCGCACGTCGCCGCCGCCACCCTCGCCGCTGCCGCCCTCGCCTCGCCTCGCCGCGCGCCGACGGCCACCAGAAAGTCTACCAAGGCAGACGGCACGACCCCATCTGGCACCATGCCGCCGCCGGCCTCCGCCTCCGCCCCCAGCTTGCGCAGCTCCATCGCCGCGTCCCGTGCCGCCCGCGTCCGATCCGCGTCGACGCACGCGTGAGCGTCGACCTCCTGCGGCTGCGTGCGTTCCACCGCCTGCCAGGCGCAGTGGCGCAGCGGTCTCGTCGGATCGCAGCGCGCCGTCTTCGGCTGCAGCCGCAGTTGTAGCGGCCACGCCGCGCCCGCGCCCCCCTGGCGCCACGTTGCCCACCGCCGCTGCCACGGCCTGCACCCGGTTCCGGCGAGCACGTACGCCAGCTCGGCGAGCGCGTCGGCGCCGACGACCCTCGGCCTCCGATCGAAGAGCAGCCCGTAGATCGGCTTGTCGTTGGCGATCGCGCCGTGTCGCTGCTGCGCCGCCATTTCCTCGCCTGCCGCCATCGTCGGCACGCCGCTCGCGTCGAGCGCCGTCGAGTGCGTCGGCCACGCGGTGCCGTCGTGCCACCGCTTGCTGCTCGGCGTGTCGGGCCACCCGACCGCGTCGCCCCATGGGATGCCGCCCGCCGGTATCTGCAGCGGCACCGGGGCCCCCTGCTTGTTGACGTCCTCGAGCTTGCGTTGCGTCGCCACCAGCACCAGCACTCGCCTGCCTCGACGTGCCGTCAGCGCCGCCTTGTCGAAGAGCGCGTCTAGCGCACCCACCGCCGTCTCCTCCACCGTCACCAGCACGTCGTGTTCCCAGGCCGTGGTGCTCCACCCGGCGGCCGACACCGTCTCGACATCCCAGTCCCACGTGTCCGCCGCGCCCGCCGCGCCGACGGTGGCCTCGTGCACCGTCGGCCTGCGACAGCCGAAGATGCCGTGCGAGAGGGTGAGCGGCGACATCAGCGCCTCGGTCGCGTCGTCGCCCAGCATGTTGCCTGCGCACCAGGCCCGGACTGCCGCCGTTGTCTGGCGCAGCACCCCCGGCCCCGGTCCTGCGCCCGCCGCCGCTGCCCGCGGCGACGACGTCGGCGCTGACTCCCGGTGCGCCGCCGGCCGCGCCGGCCTCTGCTGCCCCGACGGTCGGCTCGGCGGCGGCGCCCGTCGCTGCTGCGGCAGCCGCCCTGGCGCTCGCACNTCGCGCNGCCCCCGCAGATGCTCCTTCAGGAAGCCCACTGCCGNGTGCAGCAGCTGGAAGGCCACTGTGCCGAGNTCAGGAGCCTTGTCTGGGTGCAGCCGCAGCGCCAGCCGGTGGAACTGCCTGCCCACCTCGACAGGGTCGAGCTCCGTGCCTGGCGCGAAGCCCAGCACGTGCGCGCACGCCGCCAGCCGTTCCTCCGCCCCGTCGGTGCTCTCGTCTCGCACTGCCGTCTGCTCGACGTCGCTGATCTGTGCGAGCCACGCCGCCGGCCCGTCTGCCGCCGCCGCCGTCGCCTTGACCGCCGCCGCACCCTCCGCCTCCTCCGCCTCCTGCGCCGCCTCGGCCCGCGCCGCCTCGCCATCCTGCGCGTCGGCACTCGCTGCCGCTCCCGGCTGCCACGAGTCCTGCCGCCGCTCTCGGCCCGGCGCCCTCTTGCGTGGCGCCGCCCGCAGGCACGCACGCAGAACCTCCCCAAGCGCTCGGCGCATCGCCGCCCCGCTGCCGCCGCCGCCCCTCCACAGCGCTCCGAGGCACGCCAGACGCTCACGTGTGACGATCGCCGCCACGCCGTCGCCATCTGCGAGCCGCAGCCGCTCCGCCTGGCCACCGCCCTCGACTCGCGTGAAGCCGTCGTCGACGCCGCCCGCGCGCCCGAGCGCGGCCGCCTCGCCGCTGCCATTCCAGTAGCCCCAGCGCCGTTCCGGGTGGAACCAAAAGGCGAGCGCCTGCGTCGCGAGCTCCTCGCTCGTGACCCGCGCCACGCCGCCCATCGCGCCCTCGGCCAGCGAGCACGCCGTGCGCCAGTGCGCCCGCGTCTCATTCGCGCCGCTGCCGCACGCGCAGCGCCTGTCGACCCGCCCGTCGGCGGCGAGCACGTGCCTGACTCGCCGCGTCTCGGCCGAGTCCTGGCGGCGCAGCAGCTCGCTCGGCTCGCTGCGGGTGCGCCCTAGCCGCGCTCGCACCGCCGCGGTCTGCGTCGACGAGCTCATCTGCTTTACCGCCATGGCCGTCGCCGTGGCGTCCACATCGCCGCGCCTCGCCATCCGCACCGCGGTGCCCGCGCGCCCCTTGCCGCCGCCGCTCACGGCGGCGGCGAGCGCCGCGCTGCTCAGGCCCACCGAGCGCTGCACGTGGAGCCGCACGTCGCCCGTGATGGGCGCCCCGCCGTGCGAAAAATAGGCGTCGTCGGAGTCGGGCGGCGGCGCGTGCGTCTTGAAGAAGTCGAGCTCCTCGTCGCGCCCGCCCTCGGCCGCGCTGCCTGCGCCCGCGTCGACCGCCTTGTTGGCCTGGCACTGCGCGTCCCGCCGCCTGTCGTCGTGCCGCGGCAAGTTGTGGTCCGCCGGTTGCCACTCGATTCGCAGCAGCCTTCCACCCGCCTCACGGTGCACCGCGTACAGCGCCCCAGTGTCGGGCTGCCGCGCTCGCCGCCGCTGCTTGACGTAGCCATCGGCGAGTCGCTCGTACTTGACCTTCCANCCGAGCGAGTCGGTCGACGCCACGAGNNNNACGGANGACGGCAGCCCCGGCAGCAGGTCGCGCACCGCCTCGAGCACCGCCTCGCCCTCGCTCTTNGTCGAGTAGTCGTTCGCCCTGCCCGTCGCTGGCAGCCGCTTGCAGCCCGCCCGCAGCACGCGGCCAGTCTGCTCATCGAGGAGGAGCCACGCCACGCCCACCCGCTCGCGCTCGTCCGGCGGGAGGCCGTGGTCTNGNCCATCGAAGCCGCGTACCGCCCAGTGCGTGGCGCGATCGAGCGGCGTTGCGCACCGCTCGCCGCACAGGCAGTAGACTGCTGTGTCGCGCACCTCGGCCGCGTCCTCGCTGTCTCCCNCCGCCTTNGCNCCCGCTGCCCGCCGCCAGCTCCCNTCCTCGAAGCGGCCCGGCCAGCGCAGCCGTCACTTCCACGCACGTCTGGTAGCGCGTGCGGTCGAGCCGCCCTCCGTCGTGCAGCCCGCACCGCCCGCCTCCTACGCACTCGCAGACGCCTGGCGCCGCCTCCGCCTCGCAGCGTCTCGGGCGCCGCCACCACGCCTCGATCTGCATCGCCAGCCCGTACGTCGCGCTCGTGACGGCCGCCATCGCCGCCGCGTCCTGCAGCAGCCTGTTGGCGGCCTGCCACTGCTGCGTCGTCAGCTCGGGCGCGCCCGCCACGCTCGCGAGTAGCTGCCACTGACGCGGCGTGCTGCCCGCTTTCAGCGCCGCCAGCCGTCGCATCTCTGCCGTGACGAAGGCGACGGCGTCGAGGCGTGCCTCCGGCGGCGCCCGCAGTCTTTGGAGCCGCGCCTCCAGTGAGAGGGCGACCTGCGGCTCGTCCAGCGCCGCCTCGGCCGCCGGCTCCACTGCACCGCCATCGGCCGCGCCGCCGACGCGCCGTTCCAGTCGCACGCGCCCGCCGTTGCGTCGTAGGAGCCCCTGCACGTCGGCCGGTGTCACCGACGCCTCCCTCAGGCTCGTCTCGCACCATCGCCCGGTCGCATCGGTCGCCTGCAGCCGCCACGTCGCCCCCCCGCCGCCAACGCTGCCCCAGCGCCACCGCAGCTCCGAGCCGTTGGGCCTGCCGCCCTGCGCCGCCTCCGCCGCCGTCGCCGCCTCGTACCTGGCCATTGGCCCCACGAGAGGGTGCTGCACTGACGCGTCGGTGACCATCGTCAGCGTCTGCGCGCACCGCCCCGCTCGCTCCTGCATCGTCTCGCAGGCGTCGTGGTACTCGTACAGCCTGTCGGCCAGCCAGCGCTTGCCCTTGATCGCGTTGCCGCCGCCGTCGTCGCAGACGCCGTCGTCGATCGTCTCGAGCATCTCTCGCATCTTGCGCGTCGACCCCTTGCGCGCGAGCCCGTTCAGATCGAGCAACCCGAGCACGAGCACCTCGTCGGGCACCCTCTCGGCGTCGAGCAGCACCTCGCCCGCCTCGATCGCCGCCGCGTCCTCGAGCGAGCCAGGCGCGATGCCGTTGCTCCTGCGGCCCTCCTCGGTCGTCAGGTCGATGAGCCGCACGCCCTCCCGCTCGAGCTTCCGGCAGTCCAGCACCGCCACGAGGCCGCTGCCGCGCCGCCGCCTGTGCCGCGTCGCCCCCGTCGCCTCCTGCGAGAAGAAGGCGGCGATCATCAGGTCTCGCGTCGTGTGGATGTACTTGCTGTCGTGGACTGTCGACCCGGCGGCGACGGCCTCAGCGACACTCCGCCCCGAATGGAAGTTCTTCGGCTCGAGCGCTCGGCCGCGCAGCCTCGGCACGCCATCGGCATCGTACTCGATCGTCCTCGCGCAGCGCCCGGAAGAGCAGACCCTTGAGCCACACCGTCAGCCTCGCCTGCGCCTCGAAGGCGCCCGCCGCCCGCCCCGGCCCCGACGGTGCCGGCGCGGCCGCAGCCCACGTCGGTGCCTTCGGCAGCGTCTGCACCGACGCGGTGCCCGTTGGCGGCGTCGCGCCGCGGACGTGCAGCGTGACGCCCGCGTCGCCGTGCAGTGCCGCCAGCACCGCCCGCTGCTCCTCGCTCGTCGGTTCTACCGCCGCCCGCACCGCCGCCCTCGAGCTGTGCAGCATGCTCACGATGTCGACGGCGATCTCGGCGAGCAGGTCGGCGCGAATGTCGGGCACGCCGCCGCCCATCGCCTCCACCGGCGCCAGCAGCATCTCGACGTCGACCGCCGAGGACGCCTCGTTCTGCTGGCCTCCGATCGCCCCAAGGCGCAGCAGTCTCGCCATGCCCTGCGCCGTCCTGACCCGGATGTCCTGGAGCATCTCGTCGGGCGGCAGCCTCACGCGCCCGCCGTAGCCAACCTTGCTTATCAGTAGGCCACGCACGATGGTCGTGTACTGCTGCGGCGACGGCTCCACCATCGCCAGCTGTGCGAAGAAGTTGTTGACGACGCGCCGGGTGTACCCGTCCTGCTCGGCCCAAGGGGCGTCGTCGACGCCCTCGAAGGAAAAGTACACCCCCAGATAGCGCGACGCGCCACGCTCCGGCAGCGTCTCGCCGTCGGCGTCGCCCTCCGGCGGCACGCTCGTGAGCGCCGCGCGCCGCCACCGCCCGTCGGCGTCGAGCACGTCGACCTCGAGCGGCTGCTGCGGCACCTCCGCCGGGTCGAGGCCTGCCGCCCGCGCCGCCTCTGCACTCCACGTGTAGTATGACTTGCGCGCGTTGAAACGTACACCAATGGCGCCCATCGCGGCGACCAGCAGCTGCACCATCCCCCGTAACCCCTCGCGCGTGCGAGCGACCACGGCGAGGTCGTCTGCGAACGCCAGGGCTCGCAACACCTCTCCGCCGAAATGCACATCCACCCCGGCGTCGTCGCCCTTCGCGCGCAGCACGGCGAGGGCGTAGTCGGCTACGATTGTCCAGATCAGTGGGCTCGCGGGGCAGCCCTGAGGCGTCCCGCCCGCCAGCTCGACCGCGACGTCGTCGCCGTCGACCTCGTACGCCGTCGCCGCCTTTCGGCGGTGGCCGTGCAGGACCGCGCGTAGCCACGCGACGAAGTCCTCCGGCGCACCGAGCCGCCGCAGCGCCGCGTCAAGGGTGGCGTGCGGCACCGAATCGAAAGCCGATGTCGCGTCGAGGAAAGCGACGTGGAGCTCCTCGCCGTGCTCGCCGCGGCCGGTCTCGAAGAGTCGCGCCATGATCTTGAGCGGCTCGGTGCACGACCCATCGACCACGAATCCGAACTGCGCCGTGTCGAGCAGCCCATATTCGTGCAGGAAGTGCAGCACCCGACCCGACATGGTCGCCATGCAACACTTGTACAACGGCTCAAGGAGCGTCACCGGCCGGAAAGCCTCCAAGCTCTTGGGCAGCGGCGACACGACTCCCAGCTTTAGCTCGTCGACCACCTCGCCGGCGAAGAACATCGCCGTGACCTGCAGCCACGGCGCGAGCACGTGGTCCTGCAGTTCGCTCAGCTGTTCGAGCCCCACCGACTGCCCCGTCTTGCCGCGGTCCATCGTGCGGAGCGCCGCCCGCAGCTCGGCGACGTCCGTGTAGTTGCGCCGCGCCTCGCGCCACGCCGCCTCCTCGACCGGCAGCGCGTCGCGCGGCTGCATGGCGCGCCGTAGCGCCTCGGCGTGCGTCTGCAGCGACTCCGCAATCGCTAGCGCCTCCTCCTCCGTGGCTTGCAGCCAGCCTCGGATCGCCTCGCGCGCCGCCACCCCCGCCGTCCGCGGCTCACGCCGTGGCGGCGCCGCCGCCGCGGGCTGGAGCAGCGTGCTCGGCACCGTCACGTCGCCCCCCGAGCGCTTGCTGCGCGCCCGCCAGAGCCCCGCCGCCAGCTGCTCGCGCAGCGNCACCTCCTGCCCGTCGTTCTCCGTGCCCGTGCCGACGAGGTGCGCCGTGCCGTGCACCTCGAGCCGNCGCGCTGCGACCCGCTGCTCCTCGCCTCCATGCAACTGGTAGCTGAAGTCGCCCGTGTCGANNTGCCACNGCCAGCGNGGTCGCAACTTGGCCAGCGGCTTCCGCCAATCGCGCTCGTTCTTGGCGTACTCGCGCACGTCGCTTCGCAGCCGCAGTAGGCCTCCGCTTTGTCCAACGACCACCATCGGCCACCAGACCTTCCCGCGCTGCATCTCGACCTCGTCGCCCATCCCCACCGCCGCACTCCAGTCTGCCGGCGGCGGTGGGGGCGGCGGTCGCACCTCGCCTGCCGAGCAGCTTACCTCCTCCTCGAGCGGCGCCGCCTCTACCGACACAGTCCCGCCGGCGCCGCCCGTCGCCGCGCCTTCGACCCACGCGCCGCCTTTGAAGGTGGCGCCCTTCGTCCAGACCTCGACTCGGCTCGCCCGGCGCGCAAGCTCTGCCAGTCCGCTAGTTGCCATCGGCTCTGCTGCTCCCCCCCCTGGCGCCGCACCCAAGGCCGTCGCCAGCACCGGTGGCCTCGGCGTGCTCCCGACGTCGCCCGCCGCTGCTGCCGCCGCCACCGCGCGTTGCAAGCGCCGCCCCTCCGGTAGCTCGTCGTCACACGCGGCCCACGCCGCAGCCGCCGCGTCGCGCTCCCCCTGCGTGCCCTTCGCGTACTGCACGGCCGCCCTCTCTGCCGCCGTCGTCCGCAGCAGCTGCCCTTCCGCGCGCTCGACGACGGCCTCCAGCTGAGTGGCGTCGTCCCCTCCGGCGCGCAGTCGCTTGCACTCGTCGGCGAGCCCTCGCAGCGCGCCCACCTTCGCATCGACTCGCCGCTGTGTCGCCTCGGGCCCCACCGTCGTGGAGCGTCGCATGCCTCGCTTGTCGATCACGTCGTCGAAGATGGACGTGGTCATCGCGTTGGTGTACGCGTAGGCGCTCGCGCCGTACGCCTTGTCGCTCGACCACCCCTCGACGGTGTCGCGCACGAGCTTGGACAGCCCGTCGTGCGTGAAGCACGGCATACGCGCCCCCGTCTCCGGGTCGAATTCGGCGAGTAACGCGTCTATCGCGCCGCCGCCGCTGGTCGGGCCCATTGCCTCTAGCATCTGCTCAAGGCCGAGGCGGAGCGAGCCATGCTCTGCCGACGGGCTCGCCGGCGGGTTCACCTCGACGCCGCCCCGGTTGCTGCAACCTGCCTGCGCGAGGATGCCGAGTGCGTGTGGCATCGCCACCGCCGCCCACTCGGTCCACGCCGCGTCGTCGGCGCTGGGTGACGGCGGCGGCGTCAGTACCTGCACCGCCGCCGCTTGCTTGACCGCCTCGCCGCGCAGCCGCTCCGTGTCGCTGGCCTCCGGCACCGACGCCGCCAGAGCCACAAGCCTCAGCAGCTGGTGCAGCGCCGCCCGGTTGACCGTTGGCGCCTTGCCGTGCGCCTTGCGCGCCTCGCCCCGCGTAGCCCCTTGCGCTTTGCCGAGCGCATCGTTCATCTGCTGCGAGGCGAAGCGCATGTACGCGCTCGTCGCCACTCGCGCCTGCGTGCATCGCTCGTCCAGGGTTGCGCGGTCGCTCGCGCCGAGCAGGTCGCGCAGCAGGCGGCGCGCCACCGTGACCCCCGGCGGCGGCTCGGCTTCGTCTGCCCCCGCGGCCACCGCCGCCGCCTCCATCTGCGTGCGGGTGTACGTCGTGCCCAGCGCGAACGCGTCGAGCGCACGCCGCACCGCCGGCCAGTCGGCCACCGCCGCCGCTAGCTCGCGTCCTTTCTCGGCCAGCTGTCGCTCCGGCGCCGCCGACTCCCAGCTGTACTCCAACGCCCGCTCCTCGTCCATGGCAGAGCGCACGGGTCGTGGCGCGGCGCTGATCGCCGTGCAGAGGCCCTCGCCGCCGGCAGCGCGCGTGAAGCCCGGCGGCAGTCGAACGATCAGGCTCCTATGGTCAGGCGAGAGTGGCTGCGTCGCCACTGTCATGGCAATGCGCATGCCGCCGCCATCACCGCCGCCCCAGTTGAGCAGCTTCCGGTTCACCCAGCACTGATCGATCCGACTGCACGGTGAGCCCTCCCTGACAAACGAGTGCGCATCGAGCTCCGGCAGCTTTCGCCGCCACAGGTCGACCATGCCGGTGTCGCGCAGCACCCGCCACGGCGCGTGCGCGTTGCCGTCGTAGCTCTGCAGCTGTCCGCTCCGGCGATCGCGCGCCTCCTGGACGGCGTTCATGTCGCCCATCACCAAAACCGCCCCGTCGCCGCAGAGTGACTGGATGACGCGGCGCAACTCGCCCGCGAGCGCCTCAGCCGTCCAGACCTTTCGCGCCGTGCTGGTGGGGCTCGAGACTCCGTACACGACGACAATGTTGATCATGCCCTCCGGGAAGGCCAGTTGAAAGTGCAGCAGTCGCCCCGCCACAAAATGTCGGTGGTCTGGCGTGCCGACGAGCCTCGCCGCGATGTCAGGGGCGAGGACCGCAAGCACGCCGCTGTGCGTCGATGCCTTTATCGGGTCCTTGTCGAGCGACAGCTCCATTGCCGCCGCCGGGCGCGACGTCGGCGCCGCCAGCACCCTTGANCCCTTCTCGCAGTGGCGCTTGATGTACTTGGCCGCCGCTCTTGCGCCGTCGGCCGTCGCGTGCGCNTCGACAAAGAGCATGATGTCTGCCACGCCCTTGTCAACAATCGGCGCCCCCGTCGCCAGTCGGCAGCCGTGCTGGTGCTGGTACTTGCCTCCTCGGTCGTACGGCGTCGTGCCGCCCGACGGATTCACCAGCCAGATCACGAGGTCTCCCGGCTCGCGCGTCAGCACGTTGCCGTTCCCGATGAGCCCGCCCATCTGCTGCACGACCGATTCCGCGGTCACCGCGCCGCTCCAGCCGCCGCCCTCGCCCGCGGCCACGTCGGCATCGACCGGCGCGATGTGCACGTGCCCACACGCCCGCAGCTCTGCGGCCTCTTGGCCGTCGCCGTCAGCGCCGAGCTGCGCGTCGACAGGTGGGCCGTCAAACGCGCAGCACGTCGGGCAGCGGCCGAGGCCGTGTGCCTCGCGCGGTAGTCGCGGGGCTGCCAATGCTGTCAGCACCAGTAGTACCACCGCAGCTCCGCCTGCGAGGGCTGCGCCTCGCCCACGCCACTTGCTTCGTCGCTGCGGTGGCTCGGGCAGTGTCTCGGTCGTCGGCGACGCCTGTGGGGCCCGTCGCTGCGGTTTTCCCTGCTCCGCTCTTTGCGGCACCTGCGGCGCCGCCGACACCTCTGCTCTGCTCGTGTGGGTTCGGGGGGGTGGCGTGTGCCTCAGGCGCTGCGTCGGTTGCCGTCGCCGTCCGGTCGCATGCCGCTCCGCCGCCCGCAGCTGCCGCGCCACCGACGCGTTCGCCCCTTCGCTCGGCACGTAGCTCATGTGCCGCGCGACGCTGCCTCGCTCATCCTCCTCCGTGGCTCCGCACCGTGCGCCCGCGCCGCGGTCGCCACGGCATACGCGCCGTCTCACGGCGCGGCGCCGCCGGCGCGCGTCCTGCAGTAACCGCCGCGCCGAGTCAACCACGCCGCGCGAGGCGTAGCGTGCCGTTGCTGCGAGAGCGCGTCGTATTTCGTCGTCGTCGCCCCTTTCTATCGCCGCCCACAGCGCCGCGTCGGCGGCCCTCGCCACTGCCACGTGTGCCCGCCGGCCCAGTCGCC
>JGI24538J26636_10000548_pt1 | contig 10689 bp, 10 predicted proteins | sample SouAtlMetagenome_FD_26636 | JGI IMG/M metagenome (IMG submission 26636) | reverse complement strand
GTCACCACTTTTAATGTCTCGAGATGATTTCACAGGTAAACCAGACAGAAGAACCTTTCCTCCACGAACCTGCTCCCCAGCCAAACTACGGGTCTTAAAAAATCGTACACACCAAATGAATTTATCTACACGCATATGGACAAATTTGGTGGTTTTCGTTGAATTGAATGGACTTAGCGATATTCATTTTATGAAAAAATTCGATTTTCATCATTTAAAAGTGTCCTAATGACCGTTAAATACCCCACAATTATGTAAAAGAAAGTGTCCGTAGGAACTCACAAGACGACTTCAACACTTATTTTCGCAATAGAATCCAAACACCTCTTCCATGTACGGCGATTTAAAAAACCACCTGAGCACACAACTTAAAGATATTCAAGACGCTGGTCTTTTTAAAAGAGAGCGCATCATCACCACGGCGCAAGATGCCGTGATCAAAACAACAGATGGCGAGGAGGTATTGAACTTTTGCTCTAACAATTATCTAGGCCTAAGCTCTCATCCTAGAGTATTAGAGGCTGCGCATAGAACGCTAGATACTCATGGTTTTGGGATGAGTTCTGTGCGTTTTATTTGCGGGACGCAGGACATACATAAGGAATTGGAAGCTACAATAGCCTCTTTTCTTCATACCGAAGACACCATTTTATATGCGGCGGCTTTTGACGCAAATGGCGGTGTTTTTGAACCATTACTTACGGCTGAAGACGCTATTATTTCTGACAGCCTTAACCATGCATCTATTATAGATGGTGTTCGCCTTTGTAAGGCTGCTCGCTATCGCTACGCCAACAATGACATGGCAGACCTTGAGAAACAACTTCAGGATGCTGATGGAGCACGATTTAAAATGATTGTTACTGATGGCGTGTTTTCCATGGACGGTTACGTTGCACAGCTAGATAAAATATGTGACCTGGCAGATAAGTACAATGCCTTAGTTATGGTTGATGAATGTCATGCCACAGGTTTTATTGGGAAAAATGGTCGCGGCACTGTTGAACTGAAAAATGTACTTGGACGAGTCGACATCATTACAGGTACACTTGGAAAAGCGCTTGGAGGCGCTATGGGTGGATTTACTACAGGGCGTAAAGAAATCATAGAAATGTTACGCCAGAAATCACGTCCCTATTTATTTTCTAACTCACTCGCACCTGCTATTGTAGGGGCCTCTCTTGAGGTATTCAAGGTGCTGAATGAAAGTACCGCACTGAGGGACCAGCTGGAATGGAACATCAATTACTTTAAAAAAGGTGTTGCTGCAGCTGGGTTTGACTTTAAAGACGGAGAAAGTGCGATTGTGCCTATCATGTTGTATGATGCGGCCTTGAGCCAAAAATTTGCAGACCTGCTGTTAGACGAGGGTATTTATGTCATAGGATTCTTTTATCCAGTGGTACCCAAGGATCAAGCGCGCATCAGGGTACAGCTCAGTGCAGCACATTCCCAAGAGCATTTAGATAAAGCGATTGCGGCCTTTATAAAGGTGGGCAAAGCGCTTGACGTATTGCCTGCTTAAACTTTAACACACTATTATGGCGTAAGCCCTGGATGAAGTAAACACTAGTCCAACCTTGCGCGTTACTTTTGAACTCTACTTTTTTAGAACACATACTATGTTGATTCAAATCACCCAGTTTCTTTTAGGTCTTTCATTGCTTATTGTTATCCATGAGTTTGGGCATTACCTGCCTGCGAAATGGTTTGGCGTACGTATTGAAAAGTTTTACCTGTTCTTTGATTACAAATTCTCGCTTTTCAAAAAACAGATCGGGGAAACTGAATGGGGAATTGGATGGATTCCATTAGGCGGTTACGTTAAAATCGTTGGTATGGTTGACGAAAGCATGGACACTGAGGGGATGAGTGAGGAACCAGAAGAATGGGAGTTCCGCGCAAAACCAGCCTGGCAGAGGATCATCATCCTAACTGGAGGGGTCATCATGAATTTTATCACCGCCTACTTTATTTATGTCTTCTTATTACTGAGTTACGGGAAAGACTATCTGCCAAACGAGAGTCTCGTGCATGGTATTTGGACGAATTCCACAGGAATAGAAATGGGACTTCAAAATGGAGATAAGATCTTAAGCATTGGAGGTGTTGTTCCTGAAAGTTACCGCGAGACTGGACTTGAAATTCTATTGAGCCAAGGAGAAGACATCGTTGTAGAGCGCAATGGCAGAGAAGTTACCGTGCCTATCCGAGTGGAATCTATTGAAGATATGGTGAAGAACAAAACATTTATTGGTTTGATCAAGCCTAGAATGCCCTACGTTGTAGGTGCTTTTGTGGAGGGCTCTATTGGAGAGACGGCCGGCCTACAAATTGGTGACAGTGTCGTTGGTCTGAACGGAACAACCATGTTGTTCTTTGACCAATACTTAGAAGAAATGCCTAAATATGCTGGAGAAGAGGTTCAGCTTACCTATTTCAGGGCAGGTAGGTCTGACACTATGAATTTTTTACTTCCTGAGTCAGGGAAAATCGGGGTTCAAAACACCGGTGAAGTATTCAAATATTACGAGATACAAAACAAGAAATACACGATGGGTCAGGCTCTGGCCGGAGGGTTTGGAGAAGTACAGTCTAAACTAAATAGCTATGTACGCCAATTCAAGCTGATCTTCAATCCAAAAACAGAAGCGTACAAAGAAGTTGGTGGCTTCCTAACGATACTCAAGCAATACGATAATGCATGGAACTGGAGACACTTCTGGGAGTTTACTGCATTCTTGAGCATCATGCTTGGATTCCTGAACATTCTACCCATCCCTGCTTTAGACGGAGGTCATGTTATTTTCACATTAGTCGAGTGGATTTCAGGTCGCAAACCTTCCATCAAAGTACTTGAATATGCACAAATGGTTGGATTCTTTTTACTCCTTGCGCTGTTACTACTCGCTAATGGAAACGATGTGCTTAAAGCCTTTGGGGGATAGATATGGACCAAAGCAAGACTTTATACGAGCATTTATGTCAGGTTAATGATCCTGAAATTCCCGTATTGAGCCTTCATGATATGGGGATACTGCGCAGTGTTACTCTACTGCCCAAAAACGACGAGCGTTTCGCAAAAGCGATGGATGTTTTTGCCTCCGACCATTCGGATGCCTCTCCAGAAAATAGCAAAATTGTCTACCTCATTACCATCAGTCCCAACCTATGTGGGTTGCCCGGCAATGGATAGAATGGAACAAGACCTGCGCGAAGCGATGTATGTACGTCAATTGCCTTTTGTTATAGAGCAGCAGCTTCAACCTTCTTGGACTACCGATTGGATCACAAAAGAAGGCAGGGAGAAAATGGAAGCTTACGGTATTGCACCTCCGGTTGGAGCTTCTAACGACAAGAGAGTACTCTTTGCGGAGGCCCCTAAGGTGAATTGTCCAAAATGTAAAAGTAAGGACACAAAAATGCTCAGCCTACATGGCAGTACTGCTTGCAAAAGCCAATATGTGTGTACCAGCTGTCTTGAACCTTTTGAATACTTCAAGTGCCTCTAAAAGTGGGCGTGATGCCCTAACTTTGACGAGCGAAACACAGATACATGTCTAAAAAAACCACCATACCATTCGAAAAGGCGTTTAAACTCATGGCTACGGCTAAGAGTTTAACAGAGCTTTACGAACGTGAAAAAGACACCACTTCTAAATATGTCCACGCCACAAGCCGAGGCCATGAGGCGGCTCAACTTGCCTTAGCTCTGCAGCTAGAGCCTAAGGATTACGTTGCCCCTTACTATCGCGATGACAGTATACTTCTTGGAATTGGTATGACGCCAAAAGATCTGATGCTGCAGCTGCTAGCAAAGATTGATGATCCTTTTTCAGGCGGAAGAACCTATTATAGTCATCCCAGCTTAAAAGACGATGACAAGCCTAAAATCCCCCACCAAAGCTCTGCAACAGGCATGCAAGCCATACCTACCGCTGGCGTTGCAATGGGTATTCAATATAGAGAGCGACAGGGTTTAGCAACAGATGCTGAAAAAGGAGCTATTGCCGTTTGTAGTATTGGTGACAGCGCAATGACCGAGGGAGAAATCTCAGAGGCCATGCACATGGCGGCACTTAAGCAGTTTCCTCTACTGATGTTTGTACAAGACAACGGATGGGACATTAGCGCAAACCGAAACGAAGTTCACCACAGTAATGCGGTTGAATATGCAAAAGGGTTTGCTGGAATTGAAACCAGAGACCTAAACGGATCTAATTTTAAGGAGTGTTTTACGGCTTTAAAAGAAGTGATCACCATCATGAGGAAAGAGCGTAGGCCTTTCTTAGTAAGGTGCGATGTACCCTTGTTGAATCACCATACCTCGGGAGTTCGCAAGGAATGGTATCGAGATGATTTGGAAGAAGCGGCGACGCGTGACCCTTATCCCGTGCTATGGCAGCAATGTCTGGAGGCTGGACATAAAGACTCGGAACTAAAGCAATGGGAAGGCGAGGCCATTCAATTTGTTGAGGCACAATATAAATCTGCACTCTCCATGCCGGACCCACAACCGGAGGACTTGTTCAACCACCAGTTTGCCCCGACACCCATCACTGAAGAAAAAGGAGAACGCGCTCCAAAAGGAGCTGCCCCTACGGTCATGGTTGACGCAGCCTTGTTTGCCATCAAAGAACTCATGGCAGCACATCCTGAAGCATTACTCTATGGCCAAGATGTTGGCGCGAGGCTTGGCGGAGTTTTCCGTGAAGCCGCTACACTGGCTCAAACTTTTGGTGATGATCGGGTTTTTAACACGCCTATACAGGAAGCTTTTATTATAGGGTCCACGGTGGGTATGGCCGCTACAGGTTTAAAACCTTTTGTAGAGGTACAGTTCGCTGATTACCTCTGGCCAGGGATGAATCAGTTGTTTACGGAGGTTAGCAGAAGCTACTATCTGAGCAACGGTAAATGGCCAACCTCAGCCGTGATACGTGTCCCTATAGGTGCCTACGGATCAGGAGGTCCATTCCATAGTTCATCTATAGAAAGTGTGGTAACGAATATTAGGGGAATTAAGATCGCCTACCCTTCCACCGGTGCCGATTTAAAAGGCCTCATGAAATCAGCCTTCTACGATCCTAACCCAGTGGTCATTTTTGAACATAAAGGATTATACTGGAGTAAAATCCCAGGTACTGAAGGTGCGAAAACACCTGAGCCTAGCGCTGACTATGTCATTCCTTTTGGAAAAGCACGTATGGTATTAGAGGCCGACAATGATCTGAAGTCTGACGGTGAAGCCGCACTGGTGGTCACCTATGGCATGGGAGTATATTGGGCGCAAGAAGCTGCAACATCCTTTGAAGGTCGGGTCAGTATTCTTGATTTACGGACCTTAGCACCATGGGATAGAAGTCGTGTAATGGAAGAGGCCCGTGCCCACCACCGCGTCCTTGTACTTACAGAAGAATCTAGTAGTCCAAGTTTTGCACAATCCGTTCAGGGGGCCGTTCAAGAAGATTGTTTTGAATCTTTAGATGCTCCGGTGAAACTACTGGGTGCAGAGAATATGCCCGCCATACCACTAAACAGTACACTTGAACGTGCCATGCTGCCAAATGCGGAAAAGGTTCGCGCGGCATTATCGGATCTGTTGCACTATTAACGAAGCGTCTAGTTCCGTAAAAAATCGGTACTTTAGACGTTCAAAATTTAAGCAAATGAACACAGTGTTTCTAGGGATCATGGGTCCCAACCAAATGATACTGATTCTAGTAGTGGTATTGCTCTTATTCGGCGGCCGTAAAATCCCAGAACTCATGCGTGGTCTAGGCCGTGGCGTGAAAGAGTTTAAGGATGGTGTAGCTGACGAAGACAGTGAAGACACCTCTGGAAAAAGCAAAGAGTAATCGCTTAACGATCCCAATCTTATGAGCAGCACTGCACAAGCGGTAGAGACATTCTTGTCTAAAATTGAGCAAACCAAGGACCTCAACATCTTTTTAGAAGTTTGGTCGGATGAAGCGCGCAATCAAGCAATCATTGTAGACGAAAAAATAGCGAAGGGTACCGGAGGCAAACTTGCCGGAATGGTCATCGCTTTAAAAGACAATATCTGTTACCTGGATCATAAAGTCAGTGCCGCATCCAAGATTCTTGAAGGCTTCGAAAGTCAATTTTCAGCCACAGTAGTCCAACGCCTTCTGGCAGAAGACGCTGTACTGATTGGCCGTACGAATTGTGATGAATTTGCCATGGGTTCCGGAAATGAAAATTCTGCTTTTGGCCCTACTAAAAACCCCCATGACCCCACTAAGGTACCTGGTGGTTCTTCTGGCGGTTCTGCCGCAGCTGTTGCTGCTGGTCTTTGCCATGCCGCATTAGGATCGGATACTGGCGGTTCCATACGCCAACCCGCCGCCTTCACAGGAACCGTTGGGTTTAAACCTTCTTATGGACGTGTGAGTCGTCATGGGCTTATTGCTTATGCAAGTAGCTTTGATCAGATAGGTCCTTTTACTTCTACAGTAGAAGACGCTGCATTAATTATGGAAGTGATTGCTGGTCCAGATGATTTTGACGCTACAGCCATACAATCACCTTTGCCCAAGGCGGTTAAAACTGCTCCAAAAAAAGTTGCCTACCTAAAGACTGCCTTAGACCATCCCATGGTGGATGTGTCTGTGCGCAAAGCCTTCGAATCTCAGCTTGAATTATTAGAAAATGCAGGGGTTGTTGTTGAACCTGTGGAGTTTGAGTTTCTAGATGTTCTGGTTCCTGTTTATTATGTCATCACCACGGCAGAAGCAAGCTCTAACCTGGCCCGTTTTGATGGTGTTCATGCAGGATATAGAAGTGACAAGAGTACGGATCTTGAAAGTATTTATAAAACCAGCAGAAGTGAAGGGTTTGGCTTGGAAGTCCAGCGTCGTATCATGCTTGGGACTTTCGTCCTGAGTGCTGGATATTACGATGCTTACTACGGTAAAGCCCAGTCTGTGCGCAGGTTAGTGAAAGAATGGACGGATAAAACGCTGGAGACTTACGATCTTATACTTTGTCCCACGACACCTAACACCGCCTTTGATATTGGTCGCGTGGTGGAAGATCCTACCGTAAATTATTTAGAAGATATATTCACCGTTCACGCAAATATCGCGGGAAACCCAGCGGTAAGTGTGCCTATGGGAATGCATCCAAACGGGCTTCCTATGGGAATGCAAGCAATGGGTGCTAATGGTGCCGATTTAGATGTTCTCGCCATGGTGGGTTGGATTCAAAAGCATTAATATGCGCTTCTTTCTAACGATCACCTTGATCCTAACAAGTTTTTTAGNGGTGGGTCAAAACGATTCTCTAGCCATAGACTCTATGGCTCATCATGAGGTGAGGATGGACTCCAACGCTTTATGGGCGCTTGATCAAAGGCTCGCTAAGTTTGAATCCGACCATGTGTTGTTCGCGCAGTCCACATCTCCTTTAGTAGACACTATTAATCCGTTGCCACTCAACGACAGTATTTTTAAATACTATATGGCAGATCTGGATACTCGTACGCCCTTTGAAATGACGTATAATCCGGTGGTCAAGAAATACTTACAGCGCTACCTGAAATTTGGCACCACCCGCTTGAGTAGAATGATGGCCCATGGGCAGTATTATTTTCCCATGTTTGAAGAGCACTTGGACAAATACGACATGCCGTTGGAAATCAAATATCTCGCTGTTATAGAAAGTGCTCTGAACCCCAAGGCAAAATCCTACGTGGGTGCCACGGGCTTGTGGCAGTTTATGTACAGCACGGGGATTATGTACGATTTAACCGTGAACAGCTATGTGGACGACCGCAATGACCCCTTAAAGAGTACAGAAGCAGCATGTCAATACATGTTGAAGATGTATGATGTATTTGAGGACTGGAACTTAGTACTGGCGGCGTACAATAGCGGTCCGGGTAATGTGCGAAAAGCGATACGTAAAAGTGGTGGTAAAAGATCCTACTGGGAAATCAGACCGTTCCTGCCCAGAGAGACCTCTGCTTATGTTCCCTTATTTATTGCGGCCACATATGCGATGGAGTATGGTCATTTGTATGGCATTGGACCTGCTGAAGTGCCTGCCTATTACATTGATACAGATACAGTACGCATAACACAGCAAATTCATTTCAAACAGATAGAGGACCAGTTGGGAATTGATCCTGCGACGATGGAATTCTTGAACCCACAGTACCGCTACAAGATTGTTCCTGTCGTTACAAATAAGGACTACTTCATCACCCTGCCAAAAGCAAAAGCAGTCCTTTTCCGTGCCCAGCAAGACAGTTTATACACCATAGCAGAAGCTTATTTCGAGGAGCGTGCGAGCAGCATGCCTGATTTTACAAAAATGAATGAACGTACTGTGCACCGTGTGAAAAGTGGTGAAACATTGGGTCATATTGCAGGTAAGTATGGTGTAGGCGTAAGTGATATTAAACGTTGGAACGGTCTTCGCAGTGATATGATNCGAATAGACCAGCGCATTGTGGTCTACCCTAAACGTCTATAACACCTAAAAGACTTCTCATGGCAACATCTATCCTTCGCTTTTCGTCTTTGATTTTCGTGCTCGCCTTAGCGGTTTCATGCTCTTCTACCAACGAAGATGGTAGCCCAAAGAAAAAACAACGCATTCTTCCGCCCTCTAGTGGCACGCATAGTGAATTGTTATTGGTGATGACTGACGAGATGTGGTTAGGGTCAACGGGGGAAGCCTTTCGTGAGATTTTTCTTGCCGAGCAAGAGGGATTACCTCAACCAGAATCTTACTTTGACATCGACCGAGTAGAGCCAGGAGAGGTGAATGGATTGCTAAAGAAAACCAAGAGCATCATCTGGGTAGAGCTCAGCGACACCTCTTTTGTGAAGATGCAAAAAGACCTTTGGTCCAGACCGCAACGTTTGGTTAGAATTACGGCGCCCACAAAAGAAGAGGTCATAACTACGATGCGCGCAAGTGCAGAACAGATCGTCAGCGCTTATAAAGAACACGATATGGGTGTCATTCAAGGTAGACTGCGAAAATCGGCTTACGCGTACACGCATGAGAACTTAAAGAAGATGGGCATCACGAATATGCTGCTTCACAAGGGGTTTGATCCTACATTGGACAAAGAAGGCTTGAAGATCTTTGCAACAAAAACGGTACGCACCGTGCAATATATTGTTGTGAGCGAGCGCCCCATGAGCGAGGGAATGGTGAGTGTTGATGATGTGATTTCACACAGAGACAGTATAGGAAAGCACTTCTTTGAAGGGACTCGTGACGGCTCCTATATGTCTACGGAACTATTAATTCCTCCAACGATCTCAAATACAGAAATCAGTGGAATGTTTGCGCTAGAGACCCGTGGTTTATGGAAAATGAACGGTGATTTCATGGGTGGACCTTTCCTTTCTTATACTATTTATGATGAAAAGAACGACCGCATTCTGACCATCGAGAGCCTGGTTTATGGACCTACAGCTAAAAAACGAAATGTAGTCTTGGAACTAGAGGCTACTATGAGGTCTATTAAACTGTAAAACTGCACGGTCAGGAATTGGCTAAAATTGAGCATTGGTGTACCTTGGGAGTACAAACCCAAAACGCATGTTACAGATCACTCAAGAAGCTGGGATTTTAACCATCACTTTTGACCGCCCAGATAAATTCAACTCATTCAACAGAGCACTCGCCTTAGGCGTCCAAGACGCCTTGAAAAAGGCCGCAGATGACCAGGCCATCCGGTGTGTCGTTATTACCGGAAATGGTAAGGCGTTCTGTGCCGGACAGGATTTAGCAGAGGCTATGGATCCTCATGGTCCTGCACTCAGCAGCATCGTGAGTGATCATTACAACCCTATAATACTTGCTATTAGAAAATTGGCCAAGCCGGTAATTGCCGCCGTGAATGGTGTTGCAGCTGGCGCTGGTGCTAATATTGCCCTGGCTTGCGATATTGTCGTGGCACATGAAAAAGCAAGTTTCATACAGGCTTTTAGTAAAATNGGACTCATCCCTGACAGTGGAGGAACCTTTACTTTGCCTAGGCTGGTTGGATTTCAACGGGCCAGCGCTTTAATGATGACGGGCGATAAGGTCCCCGCAGCTGATGCCCTGCAGATGGGAATGATTTATCAGGTTTTCAGTGCGGAGGAGTATGAGTCAAAAGTCGCTGCCTTAGCTATGCGTATGGCACAGATGCCTACAAAAGGGCTCGCGCTAACAAAAGCAGCGCTTAATAAGTCCTATGTTAATGATTTACAGCAGCAATTGGACCTCGAAGAAGCGTTGCAAACCAGAGCTGGAAAAACAAATGATTTTAATGAAGGAGTGCAAGCTTTTCTAGAAAAACGTGCTCCTAATTTTAAGGGAGAATAACCATATGAAAGTAGTTATCCTAGGTGCGGGTGCCATGGGCACCGGTATAGGCCAAGTCGCCGCGCAGAACGGACATGAGGTAGGTTATTACGACGCCTACCCAGGTGCTATAGACCGCAGTAAAGCCTCTATTGATAAGATATTTAAGAGGCTGGTAGAAAAAGGCCGTATGACTGAAGCTGTGATGGCTGAAGTGATGGCGCGCATGAATTGGTCAGAGTCGCTCAGTATTGTTGACGGAGCTGACCTTGTGATTGAAGCGGTCATTGAAGATTTAGCTATAAAAAAGGCCTTATTTACCGCGGTAGAAGAACGCGTTTCGGAACGTGCGCTTTT
>JGI24538J26636_10000545_pt1 | contig 10711 bp, 10 predicted proteins | sample SouAtlMetagenome_FD_26636 | JGI IMG/M metagenome (IMG submission 26636) | reverse complement strand
AACGAATTCATGGTTGGACTAAAGCAAGCAGCCACAGATGACAACATACAGGGAATACTACTAGATCAAGGCATGTTTTCGGCGGGCTATGGTGCATTAGAAGAGCTTGGGGACTACTTAAAAGAATTTAAAGATGTAAGTGGTAAGCCCATCTACAGCTATGGAGAATATTACACCCAAAAGGGGGCTTATCTAGCAAGCTTTTCGGATTCTACCATACTTCATCCTGGCGGGATATACGACCTGCGTGGCATAGGCATCAGTAGTACTTACTACAAGGCATTTTTTGACAAAATAGGTATTGAACCACTTGTGGTAAGAGGAACAGGTAATAAGTTTAAGGCTGCTGTTGAACCTTTTATTTCAAACGAAATGAGTGAGGAAAACAGACTTCAATTGACCCATTTAACTTCTCAGTTTTGGGACTTTATTTCCAATGGATTATCTCAGAAAGGACTAAATCAATCGGCAATTGATTCCTGTGCAAATCAATGGGTGGGTATGAATGCAGTACAGATTGAGGCATCAGGTTTAGTGGATGCCTTGGGCTACAGAGAAGATGTCATCAAAAGCTTTGAGGAGCGTTATGACATACTAAATTGGAGTAGCTACAGACAATCCTTAAAAAAAGAAACAGCCAAAGATCGTGTTGCCGTTATCTACGCGAATGGAACTATTGGTAATGGCGCTGGAGACGAGTCGAGTATAGGCACGAAAAACATCATTAAAGCCCTTGAAAAGGCGAACAACAACAAGAGGGTAAAGGCGATCGTTCTTAGGGTAAACAGTCCAGGTGGCAGTGCTCTGACCTCAGATATGATTCACCACACCATAGAAGGAGTTGATAAGCCAATTGTCGTTAGTCAAGGGAATTATGCTGCGTCTGGTGGATACTACATCAGCTGTAATGCAGATGCCATATTCACTAATTCTACGACCATCACTGGAAGTATCGGAATCTTCATGAGCTTATTTACTGCGGAGGAATTAATCAACCAAAAACTTGGCTTGACCATAGAAGAAGTACAAACGCATCCCTTTGCAAACTTTCCGAATCTCTACCGCCATCCTACGGCGCAACAATACGCTATTCTTCAACGAATGATTGATTTCGGCTACGATGACTTCACTGGAAAAGTAGCGGCTGGCAGAGACACAACGATGGAATACGTTAAATCCATAGGCGGAGGTCGAGTTTGGTCAGGAAATGACGCCTTAACAAACGGACTGGCAGATTATGAGGGGAATCTTCAGGATGCGATCGCCTTTGCAGCTGAATTAGGAGAGGTTTCAGACTATCGGATTTATGAGTTACCCCGTATAGATCAGGGGATTGAACGTTATGTAAAAGCGTTCACTTCGATGGCTAACTCTGGTAATTCCACATCCAACAGTGTATTGCAGATCGTAGACCAGCATCCTGCCATGTTAGAGTTAAAATCACTTATTGAAAATCCTGGAATGCAAGCAAGAATGAATCCTGTTTTCCGCCAATTCAATGACTAAGAAGGAACACGTAGCAGAAAGACTATATTATATTCTAGGTGCCTTATTTATAGCGGCGCTGATTACGTGTAACTTAATCGCTAATAAATTTATTTCCATAGACTTAGGGTTTAAAACCTTTGTCATTAGTGCGGGTGTTCTTCCCTACCCCATTACTTTTTTAATCACGGATATTTTGAGTGAATTATACGGTCAAAAGAGAACAACGCACGTCGTACTGTCCGGTTTATTTGCAAGCATATTCGTGCTTTTCATACTTTGGTTGGGGGCACAATTCCCTGCGATCGAAGGTTCTCCTGTAGATGACGAAACGTTCAATCAAGTCTTTCAAAATGCGTGGCGTGTCATCGCAGCTTCTATGTTGGCTTATATTGTGGCTCAACTTATCGATGTAAAGTTGTTTCACTTCTGGAAGCGCTTAACGAAGGGAGAAATGTTATGGGTACGGAATAATTTTTCCACCGTGATTTCGCAATTTGTAGACACCACTCTAGTGGTGGTTATTTTGTTTTTTGGCGTAGAAAGCTGGTCAACAATGGGTTCTTATATCTCAGACGGTTGGCTGTTTAAAGTTATTTTCGCTGCGCTAGATACTTTTATAATTTATGGATTTATGGCCTGGGCGCGATCTTACTTCAAACTCAAAAAAGGCGAAGAAATAGAATTATAGGTTATTTCACTTCTATATCTACCATGAAACCCTCATGAGAACGGACGTTGAAAACTCCTACGCTCGTGATCAGATATTGCCCCCGAATACCAAATAGTTCACCTTCCCACTGATCCCCTTTTTGTTTAAAACTGATACTTTTTATTTTTTCCGGTTGATGCGCAATAGGGTAATGGAAATCCCAAATTTTATCTGACACGTCTGCAAATTCCCTCAGGTGCAGTGGCAAAGCTGCAAGAGCGATTTCCTTAGATTCATTCAACTGCGCATCTGTGCCTAAATCCTTAAGCATGGCCTGCCAAGAAGTTTTATCCGTGAAGTGATCCTTCAATGCTACTTCTGCTTCTCCCGCTAAATATCTATTGGGCGTTTCTAAGAGAATTACAGCCTGCCTTGCACCCTGATCCATCCACCGATAAGGCATCTGAGTTTTACGTGTCACCCCCACCTTAATTCGATCTGTTTTCGCTAAATAGACCAAATGAGGCTGAAGCTGCATTCTCTTCTCGAATTCAAGATCGCGGTCTTCTATACCCAAATGAGCTTGACTTAATTCTGGCCTCATGATTGACGGAGATGCCTCAGGCTTTGAAAAGAAACAATCTTTGCAAAAGTTTTGTCTATATACCTCAGGCACTAATGACCCACAAAAGCAAGTGTGATCACCTACGAATTGGATACGGATCGTCTTTCCAATCAGCTGGTTCATGAAGAGCATATCCTCTCCCAGTTTAAGGGCGTACCTTATTGTTTCACCATATTGAGTAGACATTTTCCGTAAAGGACCGTTAAATCGCATTTTCGAGTATTTTTATTGACTAGTGTGAAGTTATAAATCAATCCATAAGCCTGAGCCAAAACCGTGTTTTATTCGTTAGTTAATAAAGTAATTCGCTTCAATCTCAAGAAGTACATGGAAGAGCTGATGCATTCTTCTCATGAGCCTTTTGTGGCACAACGGGCTGTGATGTCGGCATTATTACAACAAGCGAAGAACACGGAATTTGGCAAAGCATACGGTTTTGACACTATTCACGACTTCAATACATTTTCAAAACGTATTCCGCTTGCGACGTACGGTGATCTTAAAGGATCTATTGAACGCATGAGGTCGGGTGAATCAAATGTTCTTTGGCCAGGACAGGTAAAATGGTATGCAAAAAGCTCTGGAACTACCTCAGGAAAATCCAAGTATATTCCTGTTTCGCAGGACAGCATCAACAGTTGTCATTTCGCAGGCGGACGATATGAATTGGCCATGTACTTTAACCACCGGCCAGAATCAAAATTGTTTGAAGGGCTCGGACTCCGCTTGGGCGGATCAACAGTTCTTGAACAGCATGGCTTGAGTAAGTCCGGAGATTTGAGTGCCATACTGATACAAAACATTCCTACTTGGGCGGAGTTTAGAAGCGCACCTAGCCCAAACACCGCTTTGATGACAGAATGGGAAGAGAAGATAGAGGCTATTTTAGATGAAGTCATTGATCAAAACATCACCTCCTTTTGGGGCGTGAGTAGCTGGTTTCTGGTATTGTTCAATAAGGTTTTAGAACGTACCGGGAAAAACAACCTTTTAGAGGTTTGGCCCAATCTTGAACTCTTTGCACACGGCGGTGTAAACTTCGTGCCCTACGAAAATCAGTTTCGCCAGTTAATGCCGGGGAATCAGGTAACCTTCATGGAAAATTACAATGCATCGGAAGGTTTTTTTGCCATTCAAGATGACCCTAGTCAAGAAGGAATGCTTCTTTTACTGGACTCCGGTATATACTATGAATTCATCCCAATGTCAGATTTCTACGGTACAGAAAGCGATACAATACCCCTTGAAAAAGTGGACATCGGCAAGGAATACGCCATAGTGATAACGACCAATGGCGGGTTGTGGAGGTACATACTGGGAGATACCGTTAAATTTCTCTCCACCCAACCGCACCGAATTAAACTCAGCGGACGAACAGCCCATTTCATCAACGCCTTTGGAGAAGAACTAATTGTTTCTAACGCGGAAGAGGCGTTGCAAAATGCCTGCGAAANGCACCAGTGCAGCGTACGGGACTTTCATGCTGGACCAATTTTCATGGAAGACGCCTCCTGCGGTGCCCACCAGTGGATCATAGAGTTTGAAAAGGTGCCTGACGACCTTAAAGCTTTTACCCATTCGTTAGATCTGAGTATTCAGAATCTGAACTCAGATTATGGCGCCAAGCGTAAATCAGGACTGGTCCTAGGACCATTAGAACTCATCATCGCAAGGGATTCTTTGTTCCATGACTGGCTCAAGTTAAAGGGGAAACTTGGAGGTCAGAACAAGATTCCGCGTCTCAGTAACAATCGCTTATTTCTGGAGCAATTTATGGAGCTAAACAGAAGTCCTGATGTTCCTTTATAACGGATGTCCACAGCTCAATGCGGGCTCGCAACGCAGCCGAGGATAACGCTAACGCCTGCTCCCAGTAGTTTTTATTTTCAGCACACAACTCAAGGACCATTCTTTCTGCCAATTGACCATGTAGGTCACCATCTATCTCAATATGCCGTTCCAAATAATAGGTAAAGAGACTAAGCTCGTTAGGAAAAGCCTCTTTAAGGTTTTTAACGATCTCAATAAACATGTCAGGAATTAAATCCTCTCGACCAAAGGTAAATACAGCTGCTATTTCGTGAGCATGTCCGCGCTCAACAACATCCAGCGTTGCCCGTACAAATTTCTTAGAACCTTCGGGTGCTTCGCTTCGATCTAACGCAACTTTTGGATCGACCCCTAGATTCAATTCTGCGATAAAGGATAAAATAGGTTGTGTATTAGCTCCTGCTTCGCTCATTGCCTGAACATATAGCTCGAAATGACTTATTGCATTGCCATTTTGATCAATATCGCTTTCCTCTCCAAATACAATCTCATTGATTAGTCGGCGTACTTCAGGGTTACCTGTAGGCACCCATACGTATCCACGCAGGTAAGTTGGCGTTGTAAGCCCTTTAATAAGACCATGAAGTCCCAAACAGCCCAAACATGAGATTCCATAAAAATTCTCGCCTTATCTAAGTCGTCAACCCATGTAAATGCTTGGTGATCGATCAATTCTTGGCGAACATTTGAGATTTGCGATTTTACGTAGTCTATTTTCATCGTTCCTTTTGACACTTTTTATTACTTTGCGTTTACAAAAATACATCTGATGCATATAGCAATCGCAGGAAATATAGGATCTGGTAAAACAACTTTAACAAGCTTGTTGGCAAAGCATTATAATTACCAACCACATTTCGAAGATGTAGACGACAATCCCTACCTGGATGACTTCTACGAAGAAATGCAACGCTGGAGTTTTAATCTTCAGATCTATTTCTTGCGTTCTAGATTTCAACAAGTAACGCAAGTCAGAGAAGAAGGTTTAGATGTTATCCAAGATAGAACGATTTACGAGGATGCTCATATTTTCGCTCCAAACCTCCATGCGATGGGTCTAATGACTGCGAGAGACTACAACAGTTACAAAGGGTTGTTCGAGCTGATGGAAAAACACCTACAACCGCCAGACCTCATGATTTATCTTAGAGCCTCAGTACCTACTTTGGTGGACCATATTCAAAAACGAGGCAGAGATTACGAGAACAGCATAAGAATCGACTACCTGCGAAGGCTAAACGAACGTTACGAGGCTTGGATCAATACCTACGACAAAGGCAAGGTGCTCATTGTAAATGTAGATAAGAACAACTTCCCTGAGAACCCTGAGGATTTGGGTGAAATCATTAATTTGATCGATGCGGAGCTAAACGGTCTGTTCTAAGGCCTCAACAATTTTTAAAGAACTTCCAGATTGAGCCCTCAACCATTTGAGGGCTTTTTCATTTGTACCAAAACCATCCGCCTGCATATGGTTCAAAAACTCATCTAGTTCCTGTGGAGTGTCGCACGGAACAAGGAATTCCTGATGGACGAGCTCCCTGTTTTCCGCTATTTTTTGCCAATTAGGCCCCGAAGCCGCCTTCTTTCCTTTTGCCACGGACTCTAGTACATTGTGGGTTGCCTTTCCGAAGCCTCCACCTATAAATACGGCATCCGCTAAATCATATAACGTAGGGAGAATACCCATCTCGTCAATCATAAAAACCTCACTAACCTGTGGATCGTCTTGGGTTGAATAGACTATTCCGAATCCTTTTTCTTCAAGCAACGAGGCCATTGCAGGCACCTGATCCAGGTCATGAGCAACGATCCACAGCGCATAGTTGTTTATGGATGTACTTTTTAACATAAATGCTATGTCAGAAAGATGTGCACTACCAACCAATAAGATGGGCTTAACCTGAAGGTTTCTCCATGTTCTCATTATTTTATGAGGAGGTTGATCCATGAGATGCACCGCGTAATCATACTTAGGATTTCCAAGAACACTACTATGAACTCCAGCAAATGAAAGTGTAACACTGTCTTGCTCAGAAGTCACGCCCCAAATAGTAATGGCCTTTTTAAAGAGGGACCTTATACCAGGTAAGGCTCTGGATAAATACCATGGTGCTCTGGATGCAGACATACCTATGACGGCAATTGGAACTTTTCTTTTGTAAAGCCCTTGGATATGATTAGGCCATAGATCGTAACGTACAAATACAGCTAAAGAAGGCTTTAAAAAAGCCAACCAGCGCTTCACCTCACTAGGGGAGTCAAAGGGCAAATAGAATACCTGCGCCCTGCTGTAGGTTTTCCTGGCCTCATAGCCTGACGAAGAGAAGAAGGTAACCACTCCTCTCCAGTCGGGATGACGCTCTAGGAATAGTTCAAATACAGGCTTGCCCATTTCAAACTCACCTAACGAAGCGCAGTGCATCCAAAGCACTTTTCCCTGAAGAGGTTGAGATTTTTTCCAGACCAGTGCATTAGAAGTAATCACAGAAAACCATGAGGTTTTTGGCGCAACCCATTGGGCTATTTTATATCCTGCTTGGGCAAGTATAGGATAGAGCATCAATCTAAGAGATAAAAGCTTTCTTGCTTGGCATAGATCGGCAAGAACCACGTAAATGAAGCCCCTANAGCAGCTTCAAATTTGTAATTCGCATCAAAGAGACCTGTGTCGATATTGAATCCTCGAACGCTTCGCGTGAGACCCATATTAAGCAATATGTTAAAGGCGTAGTTCACGCGCTCCTTATTGTCTAAATGCATATATCTCAAGGTGGTTTTAGTGACTAGACCCCTGTGTAAACGATCATATCCCTCTAAAAAAGGTGAGTCCAGCTGAGGTAAGTTTCCACGCTGGTTTCTAAGTCCGATTTTTGATTGAGTCACGCCCATACCTTGCATAAATACCCAACCAGAGTTAGCGTTGTAGTGGCTTTGAAAGAGCTTCCCTGTATTCACCAGGACTTGAGCACCACTCAAACCAGGCTGAATAATCGCAAACTCCCCGTTCACGCCCATGAAATTACCCGACTCATCTGTTAATCCTCCAAAAATATCGTCAGAATTCTTTACGGAGGTCCCATACATGGCATCGAATGATGCCCCGTAGATCCATCCATCCGTATTTTTCTTTGCGTAGTCCACACTGATCATTGCAAAAGGGGTATACCGTTTGGCTAGATCAAACAGCGGAACATGGGCCCCTGTAGATAACGACCAGAGCTGAACAGTGCGGGTACTATCCTTGGTCGTAACTTGACCAAGCATCGTTAAGGAACTTATCATCGAACAGATAAGTAACGCTATTTTGATATGTTTGAGTACATGTTTCATTCTATGTGCAAGTTAAGGCTTACGAGTCTTTTGGTATAATGTATTTTAGCAAACGAAAGTTGAACATCACCGATTTTAAACAAGAGCAACCTCAACCTTATGAAAATAACTGTTATAGGAACTGGCTATGTAGGCTTAGTAACAGGCGCATGTCTTTCAGACGTGGGCATTCAAGTCACCTGTGTAGACATCGATAAAAATAAAATAGACGACTTAAAGAATGGCATTATGCCAATTTACGAACCCGGTCTTGAAGAGATCGTAAAGCGTAATTTCAAGAAAGGTCGTTTAAACTTCACCACCAATCTTAGCGATGCGATTCAAGGTAGTGAAGCGGCTTTTATTGCTGTTGGAACGCCTCCAGGAGAAGATGGATCTGCAGACTTAAAGTATGTTTTAGCCGTTGCTGATCAGATCGGTAAGACCATGACAAATTATATGGTCGTCATTACCAAGTCTACTGTTCCAGTGGGTACTGCTGAGAAGGTGCGCGGTGCCGTGGCACATGCATTAGCTACCCGTAACGTTGATCATGGGTTTGATGTGGCTTCTAATCCGGAGTTTTTGAAAGAAGGCGCTGCCATAGACGACTTTATGAAGCCTGACCGTATTGTGGTAGGCGTAGATAGTAGTGACGCTCAAGAGATCATGGACAAACTCTATCGTCCTTTTACTTTGAATGGCCACCCGGTGATATTTATGGACATTCCATCAGCAGAGATGACTAAATATGCAGCCAATGCGATGCTTGCTACGAAGATCTCTTTCATGAATGATATTGCCAATTTATGCGAAATCATGGGTGCTGATGTCAACTGGGTACGAAAAGGAATTGGGAGTGATCCAAGGATTGGAAATAAGTTTATCTATCCAGGCATTGGGTACGGTGGATCATGTTTCCCTAAAGATGTGAAAGCATTAGCTAAAACGGGTCGTGATCATGGTCATGCCATGCGTATTCTTGAAGCAGTAGAAGAAGTAAATGACGACCAGAAGAGCGTTATATTCAATAAAATAAGTGCCTACTTTGGTGGCAATCTACAGGGCAAGGTTATTGCGTTTTGGGGATTGTCATTTAAACCTAATACAGATGACATGCGAGAAGCGCCTTCTGTCGTGATTGCTAACTTACTGATAAATGCTGGTGCGCAAATTCGCGCATACGATCCAGTAGCTATGGAGGAAGCTAAGCATGATTTAGGAGATCGCATTACGTATTGTGAGAGTGATATGGAAGCAGTTCGTGGCGCTGATGCATTAGCGCTGATCACCGAGTGGGCAGAGTTCCGCATGCCCGACTGGGATGCTGTAGCCAATTCTATGACTCACAAGGTGGTCTTCGACGGACGCAATCTTTACCGCAAACAAACCATGATAGCGCATGGCTATGATTATTTTGGAATAGGAATGGGCGAGTCAATCGCTGAAAAAAGATAATTATGCCACGAGTACTTATCACAGGAGCTGCAGGATTTCTTGGATCGCATCTTTGCGACCGATTTATGGCGGAGGGCTTTGAGGTTCTAGGAATGGACAACTTGATCACTGGAAACATGGAGAATTTGGAGCACCTTTTGGGTAACCCTAACTTCACATTCTACAACAACGATGTGAGTAATTTCGTACATGTCCCCGGAAAACTAGACTACATTCTACATTTTGCCTCACCAGCCTCCCCTATTGATTACTTGAAGATACCTATCCAAACTCTAAAGGTGAGTTCACTTGGCACACATAACTTATTGGGATTGGCATTGAATAAAAAAGCAAGGATTTTAGTAGCCTCTACCTCTGAGGTATACGGAGATCCTAAAGTTCATCCTCAGACGGAAGACTATTGGGGAAATGTCAATCCAGTAGGACCGCGTGGGGTGTATGATGAAGCCAAGCGCTTTATGGAATCAATGACCATGGCGTATCATACGTATCACGGTTTAGAGACACGTATTGTGCGCATCTTCAATACTTATGGACCTCGAATGAGGCTTAATGACGGCCGTGTGTTACCTGCTTTTATAGGTCAAGCGTTGCGCGGCGAAGACCTTACCATTTTTGGGGATGGTTCACAAACGCGTTCCTTTTGTTACGTAGATGATTTGGTGGAAGGTATATACAGATTACTCATGAGCGATCATACGCAGCCCGTGAACATTGGAAACCCAAATGAGATAACCATTGGTGAGTTTGCTGAAGAGATTATAAAGCTCACTGGTACTTCACAAAAAGTCATTTACCAACCAAGACCCGTGGACGACCCAATGCAACGAAAACCGGACATCACAAAAGCGGAAGAATTATTGGGTTGGCAACCACAAGTCATGCGAGCTGAAGGGCTAAAGAAAACCTATGAATGGTTTCAAAGCTTACCGGAAGAAAGATTATACAGAAAAGAGCATAGAGACTTTGCTGGCTTTAGCAGAAAATAGACCTTTGCTGAACCAATTCAAACCAATAACATGATTCAAATACTCGTTACAGGAGGACTCGGATATATTGGCTCACACACCGTTGTAGAGCTTATAAATGCAGGTTACGAGCCTATTGTTATTGACAACTTAAGCGAAAGCCCGATTGAGGTAAAGACTCATATTGAAAAAATTGTGGGTCGGGAAATTATTTTTCGGCAAGTAGAAATGTGCGATAAAGCAGCCCTAGATGCTGTTTTAACAGAATTCCCTAAAATCGTCGGTAGCATTCACTTTGCCGCATTTCTTTTGGTCAACGAAAGTGTTACTGCACCATTAAAGTATTATTACAACAATCTACTGAGCACCATGAATCTATTA